>Ga0074193_1003109_pt1 | contig 13004 bp, 12 predicted proteins | sample EPASupsiteHSE605_FD_64523 | JGI IMG/M metagenome (GOLD analysis project Ga0074193, IMG submission 64523) | Bioremediated contaminated groundwater from EPA Superfund site, New Mexico - Sample HSE6-05 | ecosystem: Environmental > Aquatic > Deep subsurface > Groundwater > Contaminated ... | reverse complement strand
GGCGTTGAGCCGGCATTAGAGGCTCTAACTCGTTCTTGTACGGCTAAGAATTTTTGTAGGCTGCTTCTTGTCTATCAAGATTTCACAAGTAATAAAAAATGCGTAAGTATTTTTTATTACGTCCTTACTGGTATCCAGAAAGATGTTTTGTTATTTTTCCAAGTATATACGGGGTAATACTGAATATAAACAGAAGGACAAAAGCCAGTATTATCTTATATATAGTATCTGTATCACCCGAAAGAGCTGATTTGCCTGTGGAGCCTATATACACATAAACAAAAGTTCCCGGAATAAGACTCAGCGCTGATGCCCATAAATAAGTTATAAACCTGATTTTTGTTACTCCAAAAAGATAATTTTGAATATTAAATGGAAATATTGGAGTTATTCTTGCAAGCATAACAAACTTCCAGCCGTCTTTTTCTATGCGATTCTGAACAAATGTAATCTGGGATGATTCTTTTTTACATATAAAATCTCTCAACAAGTACCTGCTGACAAAAAAAGTTGCACATGCTCCTGATGTTGCACCAATGACAGAAAAAACAGTTCCCCATAAAGGTCCAAACAAGACTCCCGCTGTTGCAGAAAGCGGAGTAATAGGCATGAAAAAAACAGGACCTATCGTATAAACCAGCAAAAATATGACAGGAGCAAGAATTCCCTGATGACTGATAAAATTTATGATGTTTTTAATATTTATTCCTAATTTTGATCCCAGTAAAAAAACAAATAATATAGTTAACACAAGGAAAAACAATATTAAAAACTTGTACTTTTGCATTATTCTTTATAACCTTTATTTGAAATTCAGGATCGCTTAAATATAAATCATATTTCCAAGCATTTGCTGTAATTCAACAGCGTTTCTGACTGCATAGCCGGCCTCATCGTTGTTAAAGTAGCAGAATATTTCTTTTCCCTGACTAAAAAAACTTTTAATTTCATCGGAAAATTCAATTAAATTTTCATAATTGTACAAGCCCGATCCAAGTTTGATCGGGCCATGATACCTGATATAAACAAAATCAGCAGTAGTTTCTTTTGGGGAATGATAATTGCCAAGATAATAAATACAAAAAGCAGCATTGTGCTTTGAAAGCAGATTATAAGTTACAGAGTTAAACCAGCTTGGATCACGAAATTCAAACGTATACTTATAATCTACAGGAAGTACTTTTAAGAAAGCTTCCAATCTGTCAGGATTGAAAGCAAACCTTGGCGGCAATTGAAAAAGTATAGGTCCAAGCTTATTTTTAAATCGTTGTATTCTTTCAAAAAAGAGTGTTGTAGATTGTTCAGGATCTATAAGTTTTTTCATATGCGTAATATATCTGCTTGCTTTAACAGCAAAAATGAAGTTTTCAGGCACTGCTTCAGTCCATGCAACAATGGTACTGTCTTTGGGAAGATGATAAAAAGTGTTATTTACTTCAACTGTACTAAAATGCCGGGCATAATGTTTTAAAAATTCCTTCTCCGTATAATTATCAGGATAAAACGGTCCCAGCCAATGCTGGTAATCCCAACCGGAAGTGCCAATATGAATAAACTTTGTTTTACGCATCATGCATAGTACCCTTCTTTAAATATATTTAAGAATCTGACTATAAAACATATTCATGATCTAGTGTCGAGACAGCAATGCCGACTAGAACGAGTTACGAAAAGCCTCCAAGAAGTAAAGATTCGTTTTAGTTTTTTACTCCCGCTGTTGCAGTTCTCGCCGCTACAATTGCCTCTTACCTTACCGGGGGCGTGTACGGAAAAATTTGATTTTTCTGTACACTCTAATTTGATTATGAATAGATAACAAAAAACTTAAAATTAAACACATAGGTATATACGATTTAATAATTTAAGTGCATTAATAAAAAGTTGTTATGTTTTTTAAACAAAATAAGAGGATAAAATTATGAGTTTTGATTGGAAAAAAATATCTTTTGTTTCTGCACTAATTTTAAGTATGTCATTTTCTCAAGCCTTTGCCCAGAGCAGTTCAAGTTCTGCTTCTTCAGGCGCTTCCAAGTCGACTACTTCAAATACGCGTCCTGAAATAATGAGAAAAGGCAGCGAAGATATGATGAAAAATCTTGGATTAACAACAGAGCAGAAACAAAAAATCGACGCTATTATGCAGGCCTCAAAAACACAGGCAGATCCCATTATGCAAAGCATAAGAGAGAAGAAATCAGCCTTAATGCAGTACCTGTTTACTTCACAGGCAACCAAAGAAGAAGCCCTGTGTAAGGCAAAAGAAATAACTGATTTAAAATACCAGCTTGAAGGAATTTGGATAGACAGTATTTTAAAAGCTAAATGTATTTTAACTACTGAACAACAGCAAAAATTTCTGGAACTTCATCAGAAAAGAATGATGCAGTTTGGAAAGAAAGGCTAATCTTAACTTTTACTGAGTCGTTCAAGTGATATTCTTTTTAATTCCTTATCGACAGAAATTACCCTTACTTTTAAAGTATCTCCAACAGATACAACATCATAAGGATTTGAGACAAATTTGTCACTGAGCTTTGATATATGGACAAGACCGTCCTGATGTACTCCTATGTCAACAAAAGCTCCAAAGTTTGTGACATTTGTTACAATACCTTCCAGTTCCATTCCAACCTGAAGATCATCAATTCCGTTTATTTCAGAGCTGAATTCAAGACTGGAAAATTCTTTTCTGGGATCAAGCCCAGGTTTCTTTAGCTCTGTTATTATATCCTGCAAGGTTAAAAGACCTGTTTCTTCAGTAACATAGCCTGATAAACGGATTCCGGAAATTAGATCATCGTTTCCTATAAGCTGTTCTGTTTTAACGCCTGAATCTTTAGCCATTTTTTCAATAATATGATAACTTTCAGGATGTATTGCGGAATTATCCAGCGGATTATTGCTGTTTCTTATTCTTAAGAATCCTGCGCTCTGTTCAAAAGCCTTGTTGCCCAGCTTTGTAACTTTCAAAAGTTCTTTCCTGTTTTTAAAATCACCATTTTCCTTGCGATATTTAACAATATTTTTGGCAATAGCGTTTCCTATGCCGGATACGTATGAAAGCAGCTCGGCTGAAGCTGTGTTAAGTTCAACTCCGACAAAGTTAACAGCAGATTCTACTGTTATATCAAGGGATTTTTTAAGCTGTGACTGGTTGACATCATGCTGATACTGCCCGACTCCGATTGATTTTGGATCAATTTTTACCAGTTCTGCAAGCGGATCCTGAAGTCTTCTGCCTATACTTATTGCGCCTCTTACTGTAACATCAAGATCGGGAAATTCTTTTATTGCAACATCAGAAGCAGAATAGACGGAAGCGCCTGCCTCATTTACCACAACTGCTTTTGCATTAAGCTTATTCTTTTTGATAACCTGATTTATAAATGTGTTTGTTTCTTTTGAAGCTGTACCATTACCTATTGATACCAGTTCAATGCCGTATTTTTTAATAAAACCAAGAATTATTTCTTCTGATTCAGCCTTTTTATTGTGTGGTTCGTGTGGAAATATTGGCTTATATTCAATAAAATTGCCGTTTCTATCAATTACAGCAACTTTGCATCCTGTCCTAAAGCCGGGATCAACAGCAAGAATCATTTTATGGCCGGCAGGCGGAGATAAAAGAAGGTTTTTGAGATTTTTAGAAAATACATTAATTGCTTCTTTTTCTGCTTCTTCTATCTTGAAATTCAGTACTTCTGTTTCTATAGAAGGAAATATCAGTCTTTTGTAACTGTCTTCCACAGTATCTAACAGATCATCAAAGAAGATATTTTTTTCATCTTTAATTATTCTGTCATCAATAAAATCAAGTGCGCTGTCTTCTTCAACCTCTATTTTCCAGTTTAAAACTCCTTCTTTTTTGCCTCTTTGCATTGCCAGAATTCTGTGAGAAGGTGATTTTTTGACAGGTTCTGAAAAATCATAGTAACTTTCAAATTTTGTTTTCTTGTCTTTAAACTCTTTTTTTACTTTAGAAACAATTTTTCCATGATTTAGTGTAAACTTTCTGAGATAGCTTCTTATATCAGCCATATCCGAAATTTTTTCCGCAACAATATCCAGTGCTCCTGATAATGCTTCTTTAGATGATTTAACTCCTTTTTCCAGATTTATATATTTTGATAAAATTTCATCTTTTGCGTACTTTGTGGGTAATTGGGCAAATATTAAATCTGCGAGCGGCTCAAGTCCTTTTTCTTTTGCGATGGTAGCTCTGGTTCTTTTTTTAGGCTTATAAGGCAGGTAAATATCTTCCAATTTTTGTTTATCTGTACAGTATAAAATTTCTTTTTCCAGCTCGGGAGTTAATTTTTCCTGTTCTTTTATCGTTTGGAGAATAGTTTCTTTTCTTTTTTCCAGTTCTGTATAATATTCAAGACGTTCACTTATATTTTTTATCTGTATCTCATCAAGATTACCGGTTTTTTCTTTTCTGTATCTGGCTATAAAAGGGATAGTCGCACCATCTTTAAATAATTCTGCAGTATTATGAACAGAAGTTTCTTTTATACCAAGTTCCTGAGCAATTATCTTATTTATATCCAACATTAAATTTACCTTATATGACCTTATTCTAGTGCTCTGTTAAATTAATTTTACTGGTTAAAGTTATAATACTTTAAATATTGGCTGACACCTATCACCCCTGTTCCTCTTCCCTCAAGGGAAGAGGAAAATAAGGTTTTTTGGTTCGCTCCGCAGCACTACGTGCTGCTCGCTCACCTTTATTTTCGATTGAAAATTTATCTTTTTTCATTGTTATATCCTATCAAATTAACTTAACAATGCACTGGATTAATCCTCAATATGATCCTGTTTACCGCTGATTTTGGTTACACCTCTTTTGCTTGATTCAATAAATTCAATTAAATGTTCAACATATTTGTTTTGTTGAACTTCTCTGCGGATTTTTTCTATTCCCTGTCTGGTGTTTAAGCCTGAAAACCAGATGTAATGAAAAGCGGATTTCAGTTCTTTTCTTTCTTCAGGGGGCAGTCCTCTTCTTTTTAAACCGATCGTATTTAACCCGATTATTCCGGCTGGTCTGCCGTCTGTCTTTGCATAAGGAGGTATATCTTGCCTTGCTCCTGAGAAACCGCCAATAATAGCCATTTCACCAACCCTCACATGCTGGTGTAAAACAACCATGCCGCCAATAAATGCAAACTGTTCTATTGAAACATACCCGCCAAGGGTTGCAAGATTGGCAAGAATAACATTATCAGCAAGCTGGCAATTGTGCGCGACATGCGAACCGGTCATAAGCATGCAGTTATTGCCGACTCTTGTGATATTTCCTTCTCCTGATGCCCTGTTTACTGTTACATGCTCTCTTATCTGGCAATTTTCACCTATAATTACTCTTGTCGGTTCACCTTTGTATCCCAGATCCTGCGGAGCAGTTCCAATAATTGCGCCGCTTGATATAATTGAATTTTTCCCTATTTCACAGTATTCAAGATAAGCATGCGGAGCTATTTCAGCGCCTTCATGGATTATTACATTCGGTCCGATTATTGCAAACGGTGCTATTTTTACACCTTCCGCAATTTGTGCTGACGGATCGACTATTGCATTTGGGTGAATATTACTAGTCATAATAACCTCTCCTATTGTATTGCACACATAAGTTCAGCCTCAACAGCAATCTGTCCGTCAACTGATGCAACACACTTTGTTTTACAAATAGGTCCTTTTATCTTAATTACTTCCGAGTACAAATCAAGTCTATCACCTGGAATTACCTGTCTTTTGAATCTGGCACCGTCTATACCTGCAAACAATGCCAGTTTGCCTTTGTATTGAGGCATAGTCATGACAGCTCCAACGCTGACCTGAGCCAGTGCTTCAATCATTAATACACCGGGCATAACAGGCTTGCCAGGGAAATGTCCGTTAAAAAATGCCTCATTTATAGTTACATTTTTATATCCTTTAACATATTTTCCCGGCACATATTCTGTAATCCTGTCTAACAGTAAAAAAGGATACCTGTGCGGAAGCAGTTCCATTATTTCGTTAATATCAAATGATGTTTTCATTTCTTCTGCTGGCATATTTTATTCTCCATGTATTTTTGTATTACTTTCCCAAACTCAAAATGACCGCTGTGTCCCGCATTTTGCGCTATAATATGGGCATTTAGCATGAAAGGATTGATATAAAGATTTATATCCCCTATTAAATCCAGTATTTTATGTTTTATTGGTTCATATTCGGATCTTAATTCAACAGTATATCCGGTTTCTGTGAGACCTACCGTATTGTCAAAATTTGCGCCGAGAGCAAACCCGGACTGCTGAAGCTTGTTTAAATCCTTTACATATCCAAAAGTTCTGGCTTCAATTATTTGTTTTGCATCATCTTTGGAATTCCAGCCTATCCACTTATTTTCAAGATCAGGATGTTCAAAATTAACAGCATAAGTAATTTTAAATTCATCGGATGGCAGTAATACTATATTTGTCACACCAGATGAAAAATATAGAGGATTTTCAAAAGTAATTTTTTCTGCCGATATATTATCCTGAATACCTGCTTTATTAAGTAAATCTACCCAGTTAAGCGAACTACCATCGAAAATTGGTAATTCCGAGGACGATATAAATACTTCGAGACTGTCAATTCCGGTAAAAGCACAGGCTGCCATAAAATGTTCAACAAGTTTTATATTTATTTCGTTGTTTCCAAGTACTGTACAATTTCGTGTTGAAATGACATTTTCCAGACTGGCTTTTATGCTCTTTTCAGAATTATTCGGATAAAAATAAATTCCTTTTTTGTCAGAAGGCAAAATTTTGACAACTGATTCTTTGCCATCCATCAAACTTATTCCAGAGATTTCGATTTTGTTTTTTATTGTAGTCATGTTTATTTTTCTTGTTTTAAAGTTTCAACTTCCTGTTTTAATGTTTTTACTTCTTTTATAAGTGTAGCGATATTTTTTAGTCCTTTAAACTGCTTGATATATTCTTTTCTCGGTATTGCCGGCGTTCCGAATACAATGCTTTTTTCAGGGATATCCTTACTTATGCCGGATTGTGCCATTGCTATTGAATCAGCCCCGACTTTAATATGATCAGCAATACCAACCTGTCCTGCAAGTACAACCCTGTCACCAATAACAGAACTGCCTGCGATACCTACCTGCGATACAATAAGGCAGCTTTCTCCAACTTTGCAGTTATGTCCGATCATAACAAGATTATCTATCTTTGTCCCTTTTCCGATGACTGTATTTTCTATCGTACCTCTGTCAATTGTGGCGTTAGCACCAATTTCAACATCATCACAAATTACAACCGAGCCAATGGAAGGGATTTTATATATTTTTTGCTTTGAAAAATCTCCTTCAACTTTGCCTTCTTCTTTTGCAGTTTCAACTGTACCGGGATTTTCTGTAACAAAACTGAAACCGTCAGCGCCAATACTGACTCCATGATGCAGTATAACCTGATTTCCCATTGAAACAAAGTCACCAATATTTACACCGGGGTGAAACAGGCAATTATTACCGATATTTGCGCATTTGCCTATGTAAACATTTGCAATAATTTTAGTATTATCACCTATTATTGTATCTTTACCTATAACAACATTAGGACCTATAGAAACATCTTTTCCCAGTTTTGCGCTGGGGTGGACAACAGCACTGGCATGTATTCCAACAGGAGCATCAGGCGGAATGTAGAACAGGTGAATAAGCTTCATCATAGCAAGTCTTGGTCTTTCGACTTCTATGGTTGAAATTTCTTCATTTGAGACACCTAACGGCACAAGAGCAGCTTTTGCCCTGGTACTTGAAAGATTTTCTATTTCTTCTTCCGAAAGTGCCAGCGCAAGAGTTTCCTCATCTGCAAGTTTTGGCGGAGATATTCTTTTTATCAGGATATTATCCTCAACCTGATTAAGAATCCCGCCGATAATATTTGTTATTTCGTTTAATGTATATGCTTGTTTTATCATTATTCTTCCCGCTTATACTCAATTACCCAAACTTAAAAGAAATAATATACTAGAGTTACGAAAAGCCTCTAACTAAACAACTCTCCGTTTCAGCTTTTCTACACTCCCGCTCCGCATTGGAACGAGTTATGCAAACCAAATCGAAAGCTTATCGTTTCCGCTATGGCTTGTTGCACTCCCGCTACTGCATACCACATCCGATTTCACTTTAAAAATCGGAAATTTCTTTCAGGAATGGTATATCAGTATTCCTATTTTCCTGCATAACTATTTTATTTCTAAAACAAGATTTATACAAGAACAGGTTAAAATAATGAAATAAAACAAAAAAGAATCCAGTACAGACTGGATTCTTTTCTATTTATATTGTTTAAATTAAGCTTTAATTTCCTGTTGTGCAGGAGCTTCTTTTTTGTTGCCGCCTCTTGTGAAGAGATAAGCAAGTACACCAAGAACTGCAAGACCACCAGCAATATACCATTTGGTTTTTCCTCCGCCATTTTTAGCTTCAGCTTTAGCTTCTTCGCCAGCCTCATCAGCTGCTTTCTTGGCAGATTCTTTTACGTTAGATGCCAGATTAGAAATCTTTTCTTTTACATTCCCAAAAAACTTATTAAATTTGTTGCTTTCTCTTGCTAAAGCTTTTTGTGCTGCATCATGTGCCTTTTTTGCTGATTTTTCTCCCTCTACAGCTTTATCTAATTCAGCTTTTGTTGCGTTAACTTCTGATTCCGCATCTGTTACTGCAGCTTTGTATGTTGTATTATTTTTATCTATTTTTAAATCTTCCTTTGCATCCTTATGTTTATCCTTAGCAGCATCATAAGCTGATTGTTTTTCTACAGTATTATCTTTTGCCTTTTCGTATGCATCTTCCTTTTCTTTTGCTGTTTGTTGAGCTCCTTTTAAGTCAATTTTGCCAGCTGCAAGCATATTTCTTTGAACTGTTTTAAAGTCTGCCATATCTTGTTTAATTTGTTCTTGGGTAGGAACTTCTAAATTAGTATTTTTTGTTTCTCCTGCAAAAGAAACCCCTGATTTTGATTGTTTAAAAGGACTTACTGCATTTGACTGAAAACTGGATACGTTCATGAATAACCTCCTATTATAAAACTTTTACTTTTCCAAAAATATTATTTTCATTCTGTTGTAAGTATTAAACAAAGACCGGAAAAAAAGTTGCTAAATCATGTATTAATTGTGTATATTTTGTTACAAAATATTTACAGTCGAAAATTCTTTACAGCATATACTTTACACTCTGCAACCTTTTGCACTGTTCATTATATAACAAAAACAAGTTATAAACTTAAGATTTATACAATAATTTAACAGGATTATGTAATAAAGTTTGTTATCAGGGTTTAAAAAGCTGGAAGTCAGGCAGTTATAAGATTAAAGCCTGTTTTTATATATCAATATTTTATAAAAACAAAAATACCTTGCAGCAATAAAGAAAAAATTCATTAAAATTTTTTCTTTATTGCACAACTAATACATTGCATATTTATTTGCTCTATAGCAATAGCCTGCTGTTCAACAAACAAATTTCGTCCAAAACGATGATTTTTATATGGTTATCTAAAGTTACCCTTTTTTCTACCGATAAATATAGAACAGGGTCTATTTCTTTTTAACCCTGCTTTGCTATCAGTATATAGAAGGGACTCTAAAACATGCTTAAGGGAAGGTTGAAAGACCAGAGCAGTACTACAAATACGGACATTGAACATATATTATCACTTGCAAAACAGGCACATGAAAACTATTTAATTTGCGCAAAAGAATCAGATCTGGAAGATGCTCTTTTATATTATTTTCAGGCTATAAAAATCGACCCTTCGATTTCCGAGGCATATTATAAACTGGCAAGTTTGATGTGGGAAAAAGGCCAGATAGATTTAACTTCTGCCATTGAACAGTGCGAAAAAGCAGTTATGCTTGATCCATCATCTCCCACTGCCAGGCTGTATTTCGGATATTTTCTCAAAGCAGCCGGCAAATATAATGAAGCTGAACAGGAATTTAAAAAATCAATAAAACTCGGTGGACTATTCTACGCAAAACCAAGAATTGCACTTGGTTCAACCATAATCCAGAGAACCAGAACTACAACTCCAAGCTTATATGAATTTACCCGGGGCATGTGTCATTTTGTTTCCGGGGTTATGCTTATATTCTGGGATTTTAATGCAATAAAAATGTTTTATAAAAGCATGATTGAAGATATTAAACTTTCTATATATGACTTGAAAGCAAGCCTGTTCAGAAAGTGCAAAAAAATTGATAAAGTTGTTGAAGTTTACGAAGATGCAGCAGAGCATACAGGCAAAGGCGAGCTGTTTTATTCAAAAATCGGTGATTTGTCTTTAGAATCAGGCAATCCTGAACAGGCGCTTAATTACTATAGAAATGCTATTAAATCATCTCCCGACAATATAGGTTTATGGGCAAAACTGGCAAGTATTCTTCAGCATTATTACAGTGAAAATACTTATGAACTCATTAACTGCTACCAAAATATTTCTGAGCTTGATTCTAATAATGCGAGAATACATTATGAACTGGGACATCTATACCTTAAAACAGAAGATTTTTATAATGCAGTAGCCTCTTTTAAGGAAGCATCGGGTATTGATAAAAAGAATCCTTACTATCATAATTCTCTTGCATATGCCTATGTCCAGGCAGAAGATTATGATTCAGCGATAAATGAATACCAAAAAGCAATCAGGTTAAACCCTGATAACGAATGGACATCTATTGTTTCTCAGGCACTAGGAGCTATTTATCAGCAGATAAAAGGTAACATGGATGCAGCGATCATGGCTTACCAGTCTGCAACGGTTCTTGATCCGTTAAATATAGATGCCTTTATTGCCCTCGCTGAAACATATCATGCCTGCGAAGACTATAACAACGCTATAGATAACTATCTGGAAGCAGTAAAACTTGATCCGACCGTCGCAAAAGTTTACTGTAATCTTGGACTTGCTCTATGGGAAAAAGATTATGTGGAAGAAGCAATTATTGCATACCAGAAAGCTACTGTATTGAACCCCAAATATGAAATAGCTTTTAACAATCTCGGGGTAGCTTATTTAGATGGCACAGGAAATGTAGAAGAAGCGGTTGCCATGTTCTCAACTGCAATAAACAATAATCCCAATTATGCGCTTGCTTATTATAACAGAGGCAGGGCTTATCAGTCGCTCGGCAACAAAACTGAAGCGGCTAACAATTTTCAAATGGCAATTGATGTTAACAGATTAACTGATGAATTTGATGAATCAGAAGCTGAATCACGTTTATTTAACCTGTTTTCTGTAGATTAATATAAATTATATAGGCTATTAACACTTAAAGAGGGCGGCATGCCCTCTTTTTATACAGCATTTAAAGATTTCTGCATAACAGAGACCCCAAATATTAGTGGATTCCATTTATTAAATCCGTATTAATGTTTGCATCATATATTGTCTTAATATTTAAAGTTTCCTGTAAAAAGTTATCAATATTGTAATAAGTCAGCAACGAGTTATCACTGAACATAAAAAATTCTATTCTGCCGTAATTAAACTGGTTATATATTGTTATCTGGTCGTCCGGTAAATTTTTAAAAGTTATAATTAAGTTGTCATCTTGTTTTGAACAAATAAGATCATCTTTTGTTATTCCAGTTCCAAACTTAAGTGTATCATTAACTCCATAAATATCTTCATCAGAACTGGCATCTTTAATGAAATCTAATCCATCACCTTCGTTAAAGATATACGAATCATCGCCCATTTCTCCTGAAAGATAATCATTTCCTGAATTTGCAGTTAAAATATCATTTCCTGCTCCGGCAAAAATAATATCATTGCTGTTTTCAGTATCTAAAGTATCAGAGTTATCTGTTCCCAGATAAATTTTCCCTGTAATATTTTCTTCATCAGGCATGCTGAAACTGTAAACATTATCGTGTGTTGTATCATTTTTTAAAATATCAACAGCTTCATAAAATGCGGTTGCTGTATCCTGATCTGAAAATTGAGTATAAGAAGTATTAAATATTTTCAATAAATTCGAATTATCAGGAATTTCTCCATTATTTAATTTATCATATTTCCATAAAGCCAGAGCTTTCTCAAAATTCCAGTCAGATAATTCGTAATAATAATATGAATTTTCAAGTATATTTGTATTCATAATATTTCTATGAGAGTCTATAGGATCATAAGAAAGTAGTATCGGAGATAAATAGCAGGTATCTCCGATATGATTGCCTGTATTTCCGATAGGGTCATTCATAACGACAAAATTTTTTATAAGACCATTTTGTTTTACAAGATTTATTTGATCTGCAGTTATACCTGCTTCGTTTAATATTATTTCAGAATTCATTCCAAGAGCATTATATGTGTATGTCTCTATTCCATATCGGGTTCCTATTATCTGGGCAAGTGCTCCGCCTAAAGAAAAACCTGTAATAGACAAACTGTACCCGTCCGGCATTTTATTTATTACATCCTGATAAAACGCATAAGAGTCTTCCAGTTGCTCTAAAGGGACATTACCGGATAAAATATCGCTAACACTTTGTAAATCTTTTGTATTATCAGAAGATCCACTAATAGCTATTATTACTTCATGAGTTTCGTCATTTCTGAAAGCATATCCGTCAAATCCCGAGTCTACCGAGTTATATGACAAAAATTTATAAAAATCTTCAGGCGGGGAAGATATGTTATGAACAGTTGCACACAAATCAGCATATTTTATTATTTCTGAGTCTGTTTGATAAAGTTTACTCATAAATTTTCACCACTAAATATTAAATCAGAGGCTTATTATATAAGTTTTTTATTTGCATATTAAATAGACTGCCACGGCATGACTGTCGTCTAATACCAAGTTGCAATTAACGAAGTGAGGACGTAATAAAAAATACTTACGCATTTTTTATTACTAGTGAAATCTTGATAGACAAGAAGCAGCCTACAAAAATTCTTAGCCGTACAAGAACGAGTTAGAGCCTCTAATGCCGGCTC
>Ga0074193_1003107_pt1 | contig 13024 bp, 16 predicted proteins | sample EPASupsiteHSE605_FD_64523 | JGI IMG/M metagenome (GOLD analysis project Ga0074193, IMG submission 64523) | Bioremediated contaminated groundwater from EPA Superfund site, New Mexico - Sample HSE6-05 | ecosystem: Environmental > Aquatic > Deep subsurface > Groundwater > Contaminated ... | reverse complement strand
CATCAAATCCAAATTTCCTTGCTTGCTGTCTAAAAAACTCCTCTTGCGGAGATTCTGGAAAAAACTGCCCAATAAAAAGACTCGCTAAGTACTCACCTTCGATGATAATCGGACATGCATAATCCAGCATACCATTCTTACAATGATAACCAATATGTGTCCCTTCATATGAATGTTCGGTTATATAATTATCACTCTCTTTACAATTCTGTAGGCTCTCAGGTTGAAGTCGATGGAATTTCATACAAATATCTTGCCAACCAGTCGCTGTTAGAATCTTCGAATCTCTATCTATAATTCCTGAGGGAATACCTGTCGCTGCATAGAAGGCATCCATTAATTTCTGCAATCTTGGTATATCCACTAATTCGGCTAACTGCTTACGCATCAGAAATCCCTCTCTTTTAATAAAAAATGAAGCCTTTCAGCACATTCTTTAAACAGAAGATTGCTTCCTATCTTCTGTTCCCTAATATGACAAAATTCTACTATATTTTTTTAATAATTACTAGTTAAATTAATTAGAGCTCTTTTATCAAAGAATATCCTCATTGGTCAGCTCCATTAACACAGCAATGACCACTGTTTATTAAGACAGTGGTCATTGCTGTGTTAATGGTTATATTTACTGTGGATTATACATGCCTTTACTTTGCATGTATTGGAATATACCCTCGCCATGCTTTTGTTCTTCCTTTTGTATGTGATTAAGGGCTTGACGAACATTACTATCCGCACATTCGAAAATCGCTGTATCATAAGCTCCGGAGACAAATTTTTCCGTCATCAGCATATCATTACAAAGAGCACTATCGCTTTCATTATTATTTGTTGTTTGGGAAGAAGGCGTTGCAGAGGATGCTGCTGTTGTTGACGTCATTGAACTTTGCATACTATTTTGCTGATTAGATTGACTGGAGCTTGCAGTCATGTTTGGAATTTGGCCGTTTAGCATTTGATTAATACTATTTAGGTGTTGTTGTTCTTGCTCGGCATAATTACTTAATAATTGTTTTAATGCTGGGTCACTGGCCTGACTGGCATAGGTTTGGTACTTTTGCACACAAATTTTCTCATGATTTTGCTGATCCTTTAGCAAAGATGTTTCTTTATTTGTTAATTTTAATGTCATTACTAACACCTCCTGCTATTATTTTATCTAAAATTACTTGTTCTTATTCAAAGCAATCAAAAGGCAGTGCCTATAAGAAAAGACTTGGCTTGTTATAAGTCCTCAGACGCAGGCAAAGTCGTTCTTACTTGGAATCGCCCCCCCTTGTATCATCGACCTATTCATCTATCTCTTATTGCGCAAATCCATTTTCATTTGCTATTATCTTTAAAAAGATATATAATAAATCTATCGCTGATATAAACATACTATATTGGGGCGTCGCCAAGTTGGTAAGGCACGGGACTCTGACTCCCGTATTCGCAGGTTCGAGTCCTGCCGCCCTAACCACTACGACTCACTAGCTCAACTGGCAGAGCAACTGACTCTTAATCAGTAGGTTCGGGGTTCGATTCCCCGGTGTGTCACCAATAAATACAAGTCTTCGCAGGTTCTGCGAAGACTTTTCTTATATAAACTATTTTTTATTCCGCACATTATTCCTTAAAAAATAATACTCGATTCCCTTGCCTAATAGTTGGAGCGCAGTTCAATTATGAGCAAGGAACGTCTTGTGCATAAACCTGTTCATAACATTTATATTTGTGGATAACTATAATCGTTTGATATTTATTTTCCCATTAGTTATATAACCCATCCTCGACTGGCTTTCCATCTCCCCATCTAATAGTACCTCTAGCTAAATATCCATACTTATCTATCAAGAATCAACTCTAAAATATCATGAGCAATTCGCCTCATATTTTCATCATGCCGTCGATCTTCGTAACGTTGACGTTCACGCCACTCTCTGTAATTCTCATGGTGGCGTCTCCTCATTTCTCGTCTATGCCGTTCATTCTCCATACGTTCTCGTTCGTGACGATGCCGTTCATACCTGTCATGTTCCTGTCGATCCCGGTGCCGTTGATATTGCTGTGTGAGGACTGATCCATCCTGTAGGGATGAAGCTTCTATGACTGATGCGCCATAACCTATTTGCATTACACCTACCATTGAGAAAATAGCTATTTTTTTAACTATATTGTTCATGATAAATCACTCCCTTTATTTGTTAATTAAATTGTAATATGAAAATGTGACAAAATCATGACAACCAAAAACTTCTCATCCTAAAGCATGACGTCTAAATGGGAAAATCACCGCCAAACCCACTACAATTTGGCGGTGATTCTCCTTGGAGCATATATTAATGTTTCGGCAATTACATTATACTACCGTTTGTAAATAAATGGCAATATCTTTTTATGATGACAGGTCCTATTTTCTCAGTTGGCAATTTCGCTTCGTTCTGTCTACTTTTTAAGATCATTAGCAGCAATAAATGAATCCATAATTATCTGCCGTCAAATAAATCAAGGTGTATTTCAAGATACAATATCTTGTTGGAGTTGTAATATTATGGTATTATTCAACTGTAATCATTATACTTGTTGTGCTGCAGGCATTATCATAATAATCATCTGAGCAAAATAGTAGGAGGGTTCTTATGTTCTTAAATTATTTAAAATCCAATAAATTAATCCTCGCCATAACGCTGATTTACTGCATTTTGTTCACCACTGGTTGCACAAAATCAAAAGATCCTTTTGCCCCGCCACCCTTACCATCCCTAAAATTAACTGCCGATGTCATTATTTTAGGTGAAAAATTTACGATTATAAATAAAGATACTTTTATGTGGAAAGATCCTCAGTTTACAATTACCAGTGGTGGAACAAGCAAATTTTACAGAATCTCAACCGAAGATCTTGAGGTAGGGGATCGCAAAATATACAGTATTAATAAATTTGTAAATGCAGCTGGCGAGGCCTATGATATTAAGACCCATCCAATATCTTCAGTTATCATCCAAGCTAAAAATGAAAACGGCAAAAGCTATGGTTATATATACTACTTCTAAAACTAATAAGCTCGACCTCAATCTCGGTCACAACACTGTTCAAGCCTTTGCAATTTTGCTAAGACTTTTTTAAAAATAATTTTTACTATTAACATAATTTTACATTTTTTTCAATATCTACAATGTAAAATTAATACATCTTATATTTATATAGCATTTGTTAGCAACTAAATACTCTTCAAGGAATGGACACTGGTTTTTTCCTCTTTTAAGCAGCCTTATGATCAAAGGCCAACAAACGGCAGAGGCGGTGTTAATGATCAGCAATATTCATGCGGAAAGTGAGCTGGATGAAGCTAATTTTTATCGAGCATTATCTGATTATATTGATCAGCAAGAACAACTAAACTATGACCTGCAAGCCCAACTGGAGGATTTGAAAAAAAAGTTACGATCTATAGAATATACTTGGAAAGAAGGAAGATTCGACTCTGTTTATCACTGCATAGTATGCGGTAAGATTAAACCCAGCGCTCATTCTGCTGACTGTTGGCTTAACAAAGCAATCAATCCTGAATAAGAGCGCAAGATATCATGCTTCCCTTTTTAAGAAAAGACTTGGCTTGTGCCAAGTCCTCAGACGCCAGCAGAAGCCTTAATCGTTCTTACTTGAAACCTTAGAAAGTGATATACTTTCTGATTCCGTGAGAATAAAGCACCTCCCATGATTTTTCATTCATGGGAGGTGCTTCTCTCTTTATATATTCTATAGTGGCTTTTGGCTTTTAGCCCAAGAATCCCGCAATCCTACAACGCGATTAAAGACAGGTACTTCTGCAGTTGAGTCTTTAGCATCAAGGCAAAAGTAACCATTGCGCAAGAACTGATACCGATTTTCTGGAAGGGCATGCAGCAGACTTGGTTCAACCATACAAGAAGTAAGTGTTTCCATAGAGTTCAGGTTAATATTATCCTTGAAGTCCTTCTCACCTTGCTCCATATCCAGCTCTTCTTCTTCTGCTAACAGATAATCATAGAGCCGCACGACCGCTTTCACAGCATGAGATGCTGACACCCAGTGCAAGGTACCTTTGACTTTGCGGGTAGTTGTCCCTGCACCGCTTTTGGTTTCAGGATCATATGTACAGCGCAATTCAATCACTTCGCCAGTCTGTTCATCTTTGATGACTTGCTCACATTTGATGAAATATGCACTTTTCAAACGCACTTCACTGCCAGGTGCCAGACGGAAGAATTTTTTTGAAGGATTTTCCATAAAGTCTTCCTGTTCAATATACAGTTCACGGGAGAAAGGAATTGTGCGCATACCAGTTTCAGGCTGTTCAGGATTATTCTCAATCTCCAGTTCTTCAACTTGTCCCTCAGGATAGTTTTCAATCACTACCTTTAATGGTCGCAATACCGCCATAGCCCGCAAGGCTTTGGCATTCAAGTCTTCCCGGATGCAGTGTTCAAGCATAGCAATGTCGACAGTGCTATTGCTTTTGGCCACCCCAATGCGTTCACAGAAATCCCGAATGGCTGCAGGGGTATAACCCCGGCGGCGCAGCCCTGAAAGGGTTGGCATTCGTGGATCATCCCAGCCATCGACTAGACCTTCTTCCACAAGCTCTCGCAGTTTACGCTTGCTCATCACCATCTTCGTCACATTCAAACGGGCAAACTCAATCTGTTGAGGGCGATTATCCATCGCAAGAGCCTCAATAAGCCACTCATAGAGCGGACGATGATCTTCAAACTCTAGAGTACAGATAGAGTGAGTAATACCCTCTATAGCATCTGAGATAGGATGGGCATAATCATACATGGGATAAATACACCACTTATTCCCGGTACGATGATGCTCGGCTCGCATAATGCGATATAAAATTGGATCCCGCAGGTTGACATTAGGCGCAGACATATCAATTTTAGCCCGCAGCACCCGTGAGCCATCAGCAAAATGCCCAGCCTTCATGCCTGCAAACAGTTCTAAATTCTCGTCCACAGAGCGGTTACGATATGGGCTTTCTTTGCCCGGTTCAGTCAAAGTACCTCGATATTCCCGCATTTCAATAGCAGTGAGGTCACAGACATAGGCCTTACCTATCTTGATGAGCTGAATAGCATATTCATAGATTTGGTCAAAGTAGTCTGATGCATAAAACATCCGGTCATCCCAGTCAAAACCAAGCCACTTTACATCCTCTTGAATTGATTTTACATATTCAGTTTCCTCGCGGCTAGGATTGGTATCATCAAACCGTAAGTTGCACAATCCTTTATATTCATTGGCAATACCAAAATTAAGGCAAATGGATTTGGCATGTCCAATATGTAAGTAACCATTAGGTTCAGGCGGAAAGCGGGTATGCACCCGGCTATTATGTTTATTGACTTTTAAATCTTCATTAATAATATTTTGAATAAAATTTGAAGATATAGCAGTATTCGTTGTTGTCATCCGTAAAACTCCCTCGTGGTTTTTTTGCTTTATTTAGTGTTCGGCATCTATCCAATATTTCCTGCTTAACATCTGTATTACGCACATATATAGCTAAACTAACCATATTTTATATAATTATTCTTATATTAATAAGCAACACTTCATTCAATGGAATTTTAAAAACGTAAAACCCTGGCTCAGCGCCAGGGATCTTAAAAGGATTCTATTTTGTGTTTACTATTGAAGTTTATAGATTTCTGCAAGTTTCTTTATTTCTGCTGAAGAGCTGGAATGATATAAGTCAATCAACTCTTTTTGCTCCTGACCTCTGCGATAATTAACCTGTCTTTGGTTTAGGTTATAGGCTTTCGTATATTTAATATATTTAATTCTGCTGACAATACTGTCATCCATATTATGGGATATTTGTTGTAATATTTTTTGTTGCTCACCAGTAAGTTCTTTCGGTGGCTGTAAGGCAGAATAAGTACCCTCTAAATTCTGTAAGTTTTTCTGCACAGCTTCAAAATCACCCTCTATCCCTCCGTATTCAGTATCCTCTGCTATTTTGCTTACTCTTCCCCATTGTTCATTCACTGCACTTGTCTTTAACTCAAAATCCTTAATCCACAACCTTAAGGCATCTTGCTGCTGTTCAAAGGTATAAACCGCGGCAGTGTCAGCCACAACAGGAGGATTGGCTGGTGATGTAGAAAAATTAGGTTCAAATGTCAAAAGTGCAACAACTACCACAATAAGGCCAGCACAGCCTATCATAATTTTTTTTCTTAAACCCAATCTGAATCACCGCCCTTCTAAATCTGAAATCTTATCCCTTAGTATTCGCCATTTATTATAATTTCCCTTGTTATGTAGTATTGATTTATACATAATATAAGAATCCATCCTCTGGATTCCTATCTGATTTAACTTTCCAAGCTAGACACTAGCGTTTCTATATATACTTCGCCGACATGGCTAAATTTTACCTGACCTGCTGTCCAATCGGTTATTCTCTGTTTAAGTACTTCTTCCTGTCCTAATTTCTCTAACACAATGAGTGTTATTTTATCAGCAAACTGTTTATCTTCGATGATATAACCCTGCTGTCTCAGTTGATTTTCCAACATACCGAGCTGGTAATAATCGATCTCGGCGGCAATACGCGTATGGCCCTGCCTCGCCACGATACCTGTTTCTTTAAGCCCTGCACTGGCACTTTTGCCATAGGCACGAATAAGTCCCCCTGCCCCAAGCTTAATACCGCCAAAATAGCGGGTAATCACGATGACTGTATCTTTAAGCCCTACTTTCTTGATCATTTCTAAGATAGGTTTACCCGCTGTTCCTGAAGGTTCACCATCATCATCTGCTTTTTGGTGCTGATCATTCTCCCCCACCATATAGGCAGAACAATTATGAGTAGCATTCCAATGTTTCTTCTTAATTTGTTCAATAAAGGCAACGGCCGCCTCTTCGTTTTCCACGCGCTCAACATAGGCAATAAAGCGGGATTTATTTATCTCAATTTCTGTTTGGCCATAGCCTTTAACAGTTTTATAAAACTTTATCATCTTACTACACCTCAATTTAAACATACCATACAAATAATGCAGCGCCAAAGACCTCTGACGAATAAGCACCTTCTTATCAGCTACCCGCATATAATAACTGCAAGAGGTTATGTTAAAATAGCTTATTTAAAGGAGATTGATATATATGTCTAACCAGGTACCACTACTGAAACAATGGGATGAAAAGTGGGGCGATTACCCATATGGCAGCAGCACAATTGCCGCATCAGGCTGTGGTCCTACCTGCTTCACTATGATTGCCCAATTTTACGGTATAAATATCACGCCTCCCCAGGCCGCTGACTTCGCTATCATTAACAGTTTTTATCCCGCACCAGGCGGAACAAGCTGGGAATTCTTTGCCGCAGCTGGTGATTTTTTTGGCATACCCATCTATCAAACCACAGATCCTCAAGAGGTTTTTACTGCCTTAAGTCAGGGAACCCCTTGCATCGGTGCCCATGGCGCTGGTGAATTTACACAAAACGGCCACTTCATTGTGTATGCTTATCTCACTGCCGACAATGAAGTGATGGTCAATGACCCTAACCGAGATGATACCTGCAAACTATATCATTGGGATTTTTTAGTTCAGGATAATGAGAATACCGGTTATGTAGCCTTTATTCCCATGCCTAGAATCTCTGTTAAACACTCTTGAAACTTTAAATCCTCTTGTACCGTACGTTTATTAGGGCCTTTGGTTCTGCCACCACCACGGCGCAACTTGGCTTTTAGTTCACGTTCCTCCAAAAGAAAATCAATATTATCATCGCGAAACTCTCGACCCGCTGGACTGATACAGCGGGCTTTTTTCCCTAGAGCCATAGCCGCCAAACCCCAATCTTGAGTTATAACCACATCCCCGGGTTTAGTCAAATTTAATACCTTAATATCAGTTTCCTGGTCATTATCTCCGACCATCACATGATAATCTGAAATGATATGATGATTAAAACTAGCTACCGTCCATACATTCACCCCATATTTTGCCCCTAGCGCTATGCATATTTGCAGTACTTTTTTGGGGCAGGCATCAGCATCCACTAAAATTTTCATATATCATCCTTTTATTCATTTATTGTTGATCCTTCATACTAAAATTCTAACACAATTTTGTACTATTATCCTAAATTTTTTACTTGTCAAAAACCAATGCTTGTTTTAAGATAAAGAACAGATACTTCATGACTTTTTAGGTTATACTAATTCTATAAATAATAAAGGATGATATGACATGGATGATAACACATTATTAGAAGCCTATGAGCCCTTCGACTTTTATGAAACAGAAATTGAAGGAGGCTGCAGTGCTCTAATTTATGAACCCATCGACAATGAAGATTATGCCCTGATTACAGATACCGATGGTACAATGCCCGCGGATCTGGAGCAGGAAATTATTTTTGCCGCTTATACAGCTGACGGTGCCTTTGCTTGGAGTGTCGGCTTTGAAAGTTCTCTGCAATTTTTAGAATTACTGAACAAATATCCTAAAAGTGATAATCTTGTAAACATTGTAAAAGGCTACCGGGATAGTGGCGATTATTACTAAAATCACCGCTGAAAGGCTCTCTGTAAATTGAACTAAATATTATAAATAATAGCCGTCACAATGGTTAACTCTATAATTTCGTAAAAGGGTTCTGAGATTTTCATCTCAGAACCCTTTTACCATTTACTGCAGAGCTTATTTTTTAAGAAGCGTCTTTGCTCTTTCATGCAAAGCAATATCCTCAGCATCAACTGGTTTTACCACTAAACCGTGGGGAGTTGATCCTCCTTCTGTATTGACATGAATAAAGGTCATGAAACCATCTAATACAAAGGATTCATCCTTCGACATCATAACTTTTATAAACACGATCAAACTTGTCCGACCTGCATAAACCACTTTACTTTCGTAGCGAATAATACTGCCTTTTGGTACTGGACGCGTAAAAAGCATGCCATGTATATTAAGGCAAACAGTATTTTCAGGATTGGTCATATTCGAAGCTGCGACAAAACCTGCCTCGACAAACCATTCTGCGCCACGCCCAGCAAACAACGTTCCATGATGATTTAAATCATTACCCTTGACCAAATGATGGGTAATAAAGGTCTGTAATGGCATGACTATCCCTCCATTTAATTTCTAATACATAGTTGAGCACACACTCTATGTTATGTATTCTGTATACAATACTACTTTCCTTTATTTTAAAAATTATTTTTAAACCACTGGGCCTTGCATTATAGACATTATAACCCTTTCCCTAACATTTGTGATGCTAGCATTTAATATTTACCTTAATTATTGGATAGACTACTACTGGAGGTGTAATCTATGCCTGGAATTATTTGCGCTGACTGTCATGCTTGGCTAACCCCGGATTTGGGCAACTGCCCCAACTGCAATACTACAATTTTTTTGGAGGGCGACAACAAAAATATTATTGATCGCATACATCCTGATTGTCTTATTTATCGTTATGATGGCTCCGACATATTAGAACCAGCAGTCATTCTCAAACAAAGTAAGGTTAACATCAAAGTAGCCACTAAATTACAAGAATATCATACACCTGTAGTGGTGCCTAAGCAAAACGTCTATGCTTTTAACCAGAATATTTTAAGCGCCATTCAAGCCTTACGCAATGAACGTACTGCTACCATCATGCGTTATGACCAACTCATCCAATCTCATTGGCAGCATCTGGAGCCCTATCAAGATACTCCTTAGGAGAATGCTGCAGAAACCAGAGGTGCAAGCAGGAGGCCAGTTTTTGCAGCAGCTAGAGCATACTCGATGGTCTTTCCTCGTAATATTGCAGCAGTTCACTTACTGTGACAATGCTATAACCTTGGGCATGTAATTTATCAATAATAATGCCAATTGCCTCCGGAGTAGGCAATGGATATTGGCCCTCATGAAACAATACAATACTGCCAGGTTCAATATTTTTCATCACATTGTCTACAATCTGCTTTACAGTAGGGCGGCGCCAGTCACCAGGATCTACAGACCATAAAATGGTGGTATAACCGCGCCTCCCAGCTTCCGCAGTAATCGCATCATTATATGCACCGCCTGGCGGCCGAAATAGCGTAGGTTTTGGCGCTACTGCAGTAATAGCTTCTTCTGCCTTGTCTAGTTCTTCTCCCACTTCTGTTATACTCATCTTAGCCAGCCAGTTATGGCTATAAGCATGGGTCGCTATTTCATGCCCATCTGCTACCGCTTGGGCTAGAATTTCCGGATGACTGTCCGCATTTTTACCTAAAATGAACATTGTCACTTTCACATTTTTGTCCCTTAGTACTGCCAGCATTTGCGGGGTAGTTTTATAATTAGGCCCATCATCAACAGTCAGTGCAACTACCTTATGAGTTGTTGGCACTTTTTTTATTACCTTATAATTATCTGCTAACAGCCCTTGCATTAAAGCAGCAGCAGAGAGTATCACACCTAATATCACCACCAGAAACTTACGTCCCAATATAATCATGATCCTACCTCCTATCACTACCTATTTGGATAGTACGCAATACAGGGTAAAGATATGACTCCTAATAAGCATGTTTATGCACTGCTTACTATATACTGTAATAACGTTGCAGAGGAGGGTTGTCATGTTTGTATTATTAAAGCTAAAAAGCATCTTTATATTATGCCTTTTTCTCTGGTTACCTGCCATAGCTGCCTGTGCACCACCGAAAGTCATTGCAGAGTCCGCTATTTTGATCGATGCCAAGACAGGCACAATATTGTATGAAAAAAACAGCCACACTCGCAGTGCACCAGCCAGCACCACCAAAGTGCTGACAGCCATCATTGCTATTGAAAGTGGCCATCTTGACGATGAAGTAACGATCAGCCTAAGGGCTGCTGGTACTGCTGGATCCTCAATGCATTTAGCTCCTGGGCAAAGGATATCCCTGCGTGAATTGGTAACTGGTCTCTTGCTGCGCTCAGGCAATGATGCCGCCGTGGCAATTGCCGAACATTTAACCGGATCTGTTGAAAATTTCGTAAGCATTATGAACCACAAAGCTGAGTTATTAGGTGCCTTAGATAGCCACTTTGCCAATCCTCATGGGCTTACTGCTGCCTTACATTACTCCACTGCTTTCGATTTGGCTTGGATTACCAAATATGCCTTAACAAATCCTATTTTTGCTGCTATTGTTAATACACGAGAAACCAATATTGACTGGCTAGACCGCCGGGGTACAGAGCATGATCAAAACTTAAAAAACACGAATAAATTATTGTGGCTACTGGAAGAAGCTGATGGTGTTAAGACAGGTACAACGAGCCAAGCTGGCCCCTGCCTCATCTCCAGCGCCACTCGAGGTAATCAGCAATTGATTGCCGTCGTATTACATGACCATTCACGCTGGAATGACTCCCTGAAATTATTAAATTTTGGTTTTGCCAATTACCAATTATATGAGTATGCCAATAAAAATGACATCATCTGCCCTATTCCTATCGAGAAAGGCCTTAGTTATATGGTAGATGCAGTAGTCCAAAACCAGGCTAGTCTCGTCGTAAAAACCGCTGATTATGAACATATTACTGTTACTATTGACTTGCCTGAAAAAATTAAAGCCCCTGTCTATCAGGGGCAAAAAATTGGAGAAATTATTTTCTTTGTGCGTGAGCGCCCTGTAAAAACCGTGGATATCACCGCTGGACAGACAATTGATGAACATACCTATACCCGAACATTTTTGCATTATTTGCTGCGTACCTTCCGCCAACTATCCAACTGGGGAATTTTATAGAGCATGTTTTTTAACAGCTTCTAAAAAGGCTTGCGGTAGAAAAATGGCAAATAACTAACAAAGCCAATATCACGGAAATTTAAGATGGCTTCTGTACCACCAACAAACATGACACCGCCTGGTTTAAGAGCACTTAAGAATCGACGATATAAACTATCTTTAGCTTCTTCTGTAAAATAAATTACCACATTACGGCATAATATCAAGTCAAAGCCTGTTTCAAATTTATCTAGTAATAAATTGTGCTGCTTAAATTCAATGCGGGCTTTAATGTCATCATCGATAACATAGGTCCCATTAATGTTCTTGAAATACTTGGAGGCCCGATTGCTGGAAATATTTTTAAACTCGGTATTTGTATACACACCGCTTTTAGCTTTTCCTAACATTTCTATATCAAGATCGGTAGCCAAAATACGGTGTTTTACAGTCGGGGTTAATTCTTTCAAAATCATTGCCAAAGAGTAGGGTTCTGCACCAACAGAGCAACCTGCACTCCAAATGTTAAGCTTTGGGCTTTTCATTAATAGTTCTGGCAGCACCTTAGTCTCCAGTTCTGAAAATTTTTCGGGTGTACGAAAGAACTCAGTCACATTAATGGTCATATAATCAATAAACTCTTTATACAACTTCGCATCTTTATCTAACAAATTGAAAAAATCAACATATGTCCGTGCTCCATAACGACTCATTAAATTAGTGATCCGACGCTGCATCTGCGCCGGTTTATAATCATTAAGATCAATGCTGGCTTTCTGTTTAAATTTCTGCTTAAAAAGTTCCCAATCTTTCTCCTGAATCATCATTACACCTCAAACATAATAATTTATTATCTCATATCCTTATCTTTTGTTTTTTGATATTTTACAATCAACTGATCTAACCTCGCGCTTAATTCACCCACTTCAGGGTCAATCATGTTGCCAACTTTCGCAATAACCAATTCATGAAGCAGAGCACGCACATGTTCAATTTCTATCTCTTGTTCTTGTATTGTGGACATTATTACATACTCCTTGTTTGTTTCATTCGTATCTGTTCCTTCAGCCAGTCATACCATGCTGGCAAACCGATCTCTGATTGGCATGAAGCTTGTACTAATAAAGCATTAGGATTAATGCTGGTAATATCCGTAATTGCAGCCTGCATATCAAAAGAAGTGTATGGTAATAAATCAACTTTATTTAAAATAACGACACTGGCTTGTTTGAAAATTAAGGGGTAATTTAGAGGCTTATCTTCCCCTTCTGTAATGC
>Ga0074193_1003105_pt1 | contig 13030 bp, 7 predicted proteins | sample EPASupsiteHSE605_FD_64523 | JGI IMG/M metagenome (GOLD analysis project Ga0074193, IMG submission 64523) | Bioremediated contaminated groundwater from EPA Superfund site, New Mexico - Sample HSE6-05 | ecosystem: Environmental > Aquatic > Deep subsurface > Groundwater > Contaminated ... | reverse complement strand
GCGCTGGCTTCCAAAGCGACCGGCTACCCGATTGCCAAGGTGGCTGCCAAAATAGCGATAGGCTATACGCTGGCCGAACTGCCGAATGCGGTAACCGGGAAGACTTCGGCCTGTTTTGAGCCGGCCCTCGACTATGTGGTCGTGAAGATCCCGCGCTGGCCTTTCGATAAATTTTCCGATGCCGACCGCAGGATTGGTACGCAAATGAAGGCGACCGGAGAGGTTATGGGTTTGGGCCGTAATTTGGAGACGGCCCTCTTAAAGGCAGTACGCTCCCTTGAAACTAAAGCCTACGGCATCCTGCTTGAAGAGATGGAGTATATCGACGATGAACTTCTTCGGAAAAGATGTAGCCTGCCGGAGGATAATCTGCTCTTCGTGATCGCGGAAGCTTTCCGGAGGGGGTGGACTGTAGACGAAATTAATCGGTTAAATGAGTGGAATCCTTACTTTTTGAAGAAAATAGAAGGGATTGTCAGGACATCCGCAGAAATAAAGCAACAGGTCTGGGATTTGACGGTTCTGGCGAAAGCAAAACGGCTTGGTTATTCCGACTGTCAGATTGCCAGACTTTGGAATGCGACAGAGCAGCAGGTCTATGATTTCAGGATCCAAAACAACTTGAAGCCTGTCTTTAAAATGGTCGATACCTGCGCCGGGGAGTTTGAGGCGACGACCCCGTACTTTTACTCGAGCTATGATGTCGAGGATGAGGTCCAGCCAACAGATCGACGGAAAGTTGTCGTCCTGGGATCGGGGCCGATCAGGATTGGTCAAGGCATCGAGTTTGACTATTGCTCGGTCCATGCTGTGAAGGCGCTGCGCAAGGCAGGTATTGAGAGTATCATTATCAACAATAATCCGGAAACAGTGTCTACTGACTTTGATACGGCCGATAGGCTTTACTTTGAACCACTCACGATTGAGGATGTCACGGCAGTCCTCGAGAAAGAAAAACCTGAGGGTATCGTCGTCCAATTTGGCGGACAGACTGCGATCGGGTTATGCAAAGGACTGGCGGAACGCGGTTACCGGGTTCTTGGCACGACGGTCGAAGACACGGACAGAGCGGAAGAGAGAGGAATTTTTGATGAAGTTCTGCAGCAGCTGGGTGCTCGCCGGCCCCGCGGCGGATGTGTTTCCAACATGGAAGAAGCTGAAAAGCTTGCAGAGGATATCGGTTATCCGCTGATTGTACGTCCTTCCTATGTGCTTGGAGGAAGGGCTATGCAAATTGTTTATGAGCCTCAGGAACTCCAGGGCGTATTTGCAAGGGCTTTGGCGGATTTTCCGGGACAAAGCATCTGGATTGACCAGTATCTTCTCGGCAAAGAGGTCGAAGTCGATGCGATTTCCGACGGGGAAACCGTCTGCATTCCCGGAATCATGGAACATCTGGAACGGGCCGGCATTCATTCCGGCGATTCGATTGCGGTCTATCCGCCGCAAACGGTTGCAGACAACATCAAAGAAATCATCGAGGACTTAACCGTTTCGCTGGCCCGGAGTCTGCGGATCAAAGGCTTATTGAATATCCAGTATGTCATCTATAAAGACCAGGTTTATGTTTTGGAAGTCAATCCCCGCTCCAGCCGTACGGTTCCTTTCTTAAGCAAGATTACCGGCGTGCCGATTGTGGAATTGGCCACCCGGGTCATTCTTGGAGAGAAGCTGGGAAGCATGGGTATTAAATCCGGTTTGTGGCCGATTGGAGAGAAGGTTGCGGTAAAAGTGCCGGTATTCTCTTTCTCAAAACTGCTGCTCGTTGAACCTTCTCTCGGTCCTGAAATGAAATCAACCGGAGAAGTCATGGGGATTGATTATAATTATGAAAAAGCGCTCCAGAAAGCTTTGGTGGCCGCCGGCATGCAGATATCGGTTTACGGCACACTGCTTGCCACCCTGGCTGACCGTGATAAGGAAGACGGGATACGTCTGGTCAAACGTTTTGCCAAACTTGGCTTCAGAATCATCGCCACGGAAGGGACGGCTAAGGCGATTCGCCAGTCCGGTATTGAAGTTGACACGATTGGTAAACTTCATTCAGGATCGGACGATATCACTGAGAGAATCCGCAAGGGTCATGTCCAGTGTGTCTTAAATACAACCACACACGGCAGAATCATTGCCAGCGACGGTTTTGCGATCCGAAGAAGTGCGGTCGAACACGGTGTGCCGTGCTTTACGAGCATGGATACGGCCGAAGCCTGGCTGCATGTTCTGGAGGCCAATACGCCGAGCATCATACCGCTCGGCTAATCTAAGTAGCTATACCTTTCACTGGCTGCAGACTAAGTCTCCGTAATGGATGGCCAGCGCCAAGCGGAGCACGGATGCGAAGCGCGGGATTTTGTGTCAGGGATGACACAACGACCGAAAGCGGTGATCCATTACGGAGACTAACCCAAGCATTGTTGTAATGTAATATACGAATCGATCTACAGGGAGTTGAGCATCATGAACCTCAAGGAAAAAGTCGTGATTAATGAAGGGATCGGACACCCCGCTCAAGGCTTGTACAAACTTGTTTTGAGCGGAGAAGCTGCAAAAACAGCTCGACCGGGCCAGTTTCTGCATATCCAGGTCACGGACACGAGTGACCCGCTTCTGCGCAGACCACTTAGCATTGCCGGGATCGACCCTGAACGTGGAGAAGTGACCATCTACTACAGAATCAAAGGGAAAGGAACTGAACTACTCTCAAGGATACCGGCGGGTCAAGTGCTTAGTGTGCTGGGACCGCTGGGGACGGGCTTTTCAATCCCGGAGAAAGGGGAGCTTCTGCTGATTGCAGGCGGAATAGGGATGTTCCCGCTGTTCTCTGTAATCCAGTCCGCGGAGAAATATCCAGTAAAGATAAAAGTCCTCTGGGGAGGAGAAAACAAAGATTTTCTGGACAGTGCAGATTTGAATCTGCTGCTGCAAAAAGGTTTGGAGGTTGAACTTTCAACGCTGGACGGAAGTTTCGGAGAGAAAGATCTGGTCACCGCACTACTGGAAAAGCACCTGGCTCTCGGAAGCACGCAGGAATTGCTGCACGGGGGGCTTCTGCAGGCTGCAGCCTGTGGCCCGAACGGCATGCTGAAGGCTGTCGCGGGGATTTGCCTGAACAGCAATGTTCCGCTGGAGGTTTCTTTGGAAGAACGGATGGCCTGCGGAGTAGGCGCATGTTTGGGCTGTGTCTGTACTGTCAGAGCCGAAAACGGCGGACTGAAACGAAAACGTGTCTGCAAAGAGGGACCGGTAATGAATGGGCAGGAGGTGGTCTGGGATGCAGACATTTAATCTTGAGACTGATCTGGCAGGATTAAAGCTTAAAAATCCTGTGATTACAGCCTCGGGCACGTACGGGTTTGGAGAGGTCTATGCTCCATTTTATGAACCTTCCATTCTCGGCGGGATCACAGTCAAAGGGATTACACCGCTTCCGCGTCTTGGAAATCCTGTACCGAGGCTCGCGGAGACTCCATCAGGCCTGCTGAATTCTGTAGGCTTGGAAAATCCCGGGCTGGAGGCTTTCTTAAAAAATTATCTGCCGCAGCTGGCTTCGCTGGACACGGCAGTGATTGTCAATATCTCGGGTTTCTCACTGGAAGATTATGCCCTGATGGCATCATCCTTCCAACGCGGCTGTGGGATTGCAGCCCTGGAAGTTAACATCTCTTGTCCAAATATCAAACACGGCGGAATGGCTTTCGGAACTGATCCCAAGAGTGCGGAAGAAGTCATCGCTGCCGTCAGAAAGGAAACGGATCTGCCATTGATCGCGAAGCTGTCTCCGAATGTGACCGATATTACAGCGATGGCTAAAGCTGTGGAAAGTGGCGGGGCGGATATCATTTCTCTGATTAATACGCTTTTGGGCATGCAGATTGATCTCAATACCCAGAAGCCAGTGTTGGCCAACACGATGGGGGGATTATCCGGTCCCGCAGTCAGGCCGGTGGCCGTCAGAATGGTCTATCAGGTCTATCAGGCTGTAAAGCTGCCGGTCATCGGCATGGGAGGAATCTTGACCTGGCAGGATGCTATCGAGTTCATGCTGGCAGGTGCTTCGGCAGTGAGCATCGGAACAGCTAATTTTGGCAATCCGCTTGCGCCCGTTGAAATTTTGGAAGGAATTCAGGCCTATTGCAATCAGAGAGGTTATCAGTCGGTCGGGGAAATCGTCGGACTTGCTCATGCGCAGAAAGGATGAGGAAAATGGAAACTTTACAAAGTTTAAATGAAAAAGTTATCGTTGCCCTGGATGTCAATACGAAAGAAAAAGCCCTGGACATTGCCCGGGTGCTTGCCGGCAGCGGGTGCTGGCTGAAGGTCGGCCTCGAGCTTTATGCGCTTTCAGGTTTAAGCCTGATTCAACAGTTCAAGGAGCTCGGATTTAAAATATTCCTCGATCTCAAGCTGCATGATATTCCTACCACCGTCGAAAAAACCCTAAGGGTGCTGACCGCCTCCGGCGTGGATATGATCAATGTCCACTGCAGCGGTGGATATGAAATGATGGCCAGAGCGGCCGAGGTCGGCCAAAAGGCCGGCAAAACCATTATCGGCGTAACCGTCCTTACAAGTATGGGGCAGGAAGACCTGACATCGATCGGGGTGCAGGGCAGTACGCAGGAGCAGGTACTGAAACTGGCAATGCTCGCCAGGAAAGCAAATTTGAATGGGGTCGTTTCTTCCGCGCAGGAAGCAAAAATTCTGCGGGAGGAATGCGGAGAGGATTTTCTTCTCGTAACACCGGGGATCCGGCCGGCCTGGAGCGAAAGAAATGACCAGGTGCGGATTCTTACCCCGCGCATGGCCCTAGAAGCCGGAAGCTCTTATCTGGTAGTCGGCAGACCGATTACCTTGAATGAGAATCCCAGGGAAGCCATGGAGCGCCTATGGGATTAAAATAGGAATAGTATTTGTATTGACAGGATTTGGCTATCGTTATATAGTTGTGACGTTATAAGTTGACATGATATTGTTATATTGTTTGAAGCTATATTTTACAGCATAAAAATGACAGCATAACTTGACAGCATGAAAAAATTCATGAGGTTAGGCAATTCATGAGGTTTGAGCGTTTACGTAAATACTTTACGGTTCTTCCAAAAGAAAACAAGGATGAATTTTCGCGTCAGCTTTGGAAAGATAATTTTTTAAAGCTAATTGTTGTCGCGGGATTTTTTAGCATTTGTGAGAGTTTGCTTCTGATCTTTTTTCCACGTGCGGTCGTAGACGTTGAAATCAGCATATTGATTTTTGTTCCGGTCAGTTTGCTGATGCTTCCGCTTCTTATTCAAATATACCGGAAATGCAACGTTTACAGAAAGGAAATCATCTATTGTACAGAAGTTGGATATTTAATCATTTTACTGGTTTTTGGCTGCGCACTTAGTGTTCTGCCGCAAAATGAACTTGTTTCTATTAATGCCTATATTATTGCGGTATTCGGCATAGCAGCTTTTATCTATTTAACCCCTTTGACAAGTTTTATTTTGTATTTTACCATTTACCTTTTCTTTTTCGGGGTTATTCCATACTATCAACCCGATCCATATACGGTGGAGATTCTGCGTATCAATGCCTTTATAATGAACCTGTGCGCCTGGATTTTTTCCAGGATGGTGTTCAGAATCAGATTATTGTCCTTGATTTATAAGAAAGAAATTGAAACCAAGAATACAATATTGGCCGACCTATCCGTCCGCGATTCGATGACATCCCTATATAACCATGAAAATCTCTTCCTGAAACTCAAGGAAGAGATCGAACGTGCCAAACGGATTGATTATCCACTGTCTATCATTATGATGGATATTGATGATTTTAAAGACATCAACGACCGGTTCGGTCATCAATGTGGAGACGATGTCATCATCCGTGTTGCCGGAATATTGAGCCAGGCATGCCGGGGCACCGATATTATCGGTAGATATGGCGGGGACGAATTCGTCATTATCCTGCCCGATACTGCCTCGAATGAGGTTTTATTCCTGGCGGAACGGCTAAGATCTAAGATAGCGCTAACTGATTTTCGAGAAGGCATACATATAACCGTAAGCGGAGGAATCAGTGAGCTTAAAGAAGAATCAGCCGAGGAACTGATCAAAAAAGCTGACCTCCAGCTGTATAAAGCGAAAGCCAACGGCAGGAACCAGTTTGAAGCAGGATCTCTGGTAGACGATGTCCAGGGAAGCTTGTGGGCTAATTTCAGAGGATGACAACGCCATTGAACTCTACTCTGTTGCGGCCTTGTTCCTTGGCCCGGTAGAGAGCGTTATCCACCTTCTTGATCCAGGAATCTATGTTATCGGTATTGGCCAGTTCGGCGACCCCGATGCTTGCTGTGATTTCTCCGACTTCCTGGAACGGGTGTTCCGCGATCAGCTCCCTAAGCCTGTCGGCGTACTGCACTGCATTTCCGGCCCGAAGGTGAGGTGCCAGGATCAGGAATTCCTCCCCTCCCCAACGTGCTAAAGAGTCAAAGCTCCGGATATTGTCCCGCAGAAGATTCGCAAACTCGATCAAGGCCTGATCCCCGGCCTGATGTCCGTAGTTGTCGTTGATCAATTTGAAGTGGTCAATATCCAGAAGCAGCAGGGAAAGCGGATACTTGTTACGTCTGGAACGTTCAATTTCAATTGCCGAATTCTTCAGAAAGCATCTTCGGTTCCAAATATTTGTGAGCTGGTCGGTGAATGCTGATTTTTCCAATTCAGCATTCACTTTTTTTAAAGCTTCAGTCGTGCGTTTGTGCTCTTTCAGTTCTTTGCTCAGAGAGTGGATCAGCTTGAGATTTTGGATAACCGTGCTGAGCTGCCCGCAAACAGCCTGCAGCAATTCCTTATCTTTGGCTTTGAAAGGCTTATTATGCTTATTAATCAATCCAATACCGCCGATCGTTTTTTGTTCAAACATGATCGGAAAAGCCATTTCATCAGTAAAGCCGTAATCAAGAAATAACTGTTTAATGTTTTCATCAATTTCAGTTTTTTCCGTATACTTGGAGTATGCCACAAAGCCTGATGTAAGACTTTGACCGATAAAACCGACATACTGCGGCAGAATTTCTATTTTGCGGATGATCTCTTTGGGCAGTCCAAGCGTATAATATAACGCCGAGCTTTGCAGGTAGTCATCATAAAAGTAAAACACAAAAGCATCAAACTCAAACGTGCTTTTCATGATATCGGCAGCTTGTCGGATGAGTCTGTTAATGTTCTTTTCACTTGTCGTCGCCTGATAAATATTATATAAAACCTCAAGACGGTTGTACGTCTCTTTTAATTCTTCCTCTACCTGAATCCGGTCCGTGATGTCGCGGACAATGGATGTAGCGAGATATTTATTACCGACCAATTGTCTGACTGTGCTTAATACTTCGACCGGGATTAGATGACCGTCCTTATGTTTGTGAAATGTCCGGAAAAGAGAAAGTCCCCCGTAATCAACATCAACACATTCAATAATGCTTTGATTAATTCCGCCCGCGACAATAGGGTCAAAGTCCCTAATATTGAAGGTGAGCAGCTCTTCTCTGGTGTAGCCCAATGTCCGGCAGGCGGCTTCATTGACGAAAGAAAGGTTTCCTTCGTCATCGACCCAGAACACGCTATCGGGTATTTTTTCAAGGCTCATGAAGGCATATAGAAGTTTTTCTTCTTTATCCTGCTCACTTTTGAAATAGACATCAAAATCCTGAAATAGCATTTAAACCACCTTGGTAAATGATCTATTATTTTCTAATCATAAATAATAGATTATTTTAGTTTTTAGATATTATCAAATAGTGATTACTAGTAAATAAAAGAAATGTAAAATAAAGTAAGAAATATTTCTGTAATCTATTATATAACAAAAAATAATAAATATAATAACTATTTTTGTAAATAATACTTAGTATATTTTGTGTATAACAATGTATTTTTCTACAAATTTCAACAAAATTAACATTTTTTTTCGTACGAAATTAATGATGGAAATTAACAACTTGCATAAAAAATTTGGCAAACTCCACGTCTTAAACGGAGGCGTATGTTCGGTAAGTGTGGCCTATGCTGAATGCGTACTCATATTCACGGGAATGCTCCTTTCGCAAATGAACAGAACAAAAGTTAAGATAGATTCCACACCAAAATAGTTCCTTTTTTCTGAATCAATGTGGTAGAATATTTTAAGTGCCATAATACATGTAAAATGTTATTTTACTGGTATTCTCTGGATAAATTCAGAAATCACATTTTGGAAGGTGGAATAAACGTGTCTGATCATTCAGCGACTGAAAGATTAAATGAAAATGACATTCTCGATATTTTCAAGGAGACCGGAGCGCTGCTTCAAGGTCATTTTCTTCTTACTTCAGGGAAACACAGCGCGCGTTATATGCAGTGCGCCCAGGTACTTCAGTATCCGAGGAAGGCTGCGGTTCTTGGGAAGGAGCTGGCCGGAAAGTTTGAAGGAATGGAGATCGAAACCGTTATTGGTCCTGCGATGGGCGGGATTGTCGTCGCCCATGAGGTTGGCCGGAACTTAGGCGTCAAAGCAATCTTTACTGAAAGACAGAATGGGGAAATGGCGCTCAGGAGAGGATTCAAGCTTGAACCTGGCGAAAAAGTCCTCGTAGTCGAAGATGTTATCACAACCGGCGGATCGGTCAAAGAAGTCATCAATATCGTCAAGGAGGCCGGTGCAGTTCCGGTCGGTGTAGGCGTGCTTGTGGACCGTAGTGGCGGCAAAGCGGATTTTGACGGACTTTTGCTGCACAGCTTGATCCAGATGAATATTGAAGCTTATGAGCCGGATGATTGCCCGCTTTGCAAGCAGGGTATCCCGTCGGAGAAACCTGGGAGCCGGGGAATAAAATAGACCTAAACACTTCAAAATATTATAGACATGTCAACGGCTCATTTGCTGAAAGCCCAAAGGTTTTGACATGTTAGCTCCTCTATTGAATGCTGATTATCGAGTTATCTGTTGTTCGGTAGCTAGGAGCCGCTCGATAGCATCCTGCTCCGGTGTCAGCAGAAGAGACCAGTTTTGCTCATAAACAACCATCCCGGGTTTGGCCCCCCGGGGTTTTTTGATTTGCCGGACGTGAGTATAGTCGACAGGGACATGGGAAGACCCCCTGGCCTGGCTGAAATAAATGGCCAGTGCCGCGGCATCGAGTAAGGTATTATCGTCCGGGAACTCCTCCTCTTCAGACAGAGGAACAATGACATGGGAACCCGGAATATTCTTGACGTGAAGCCATAAATCACCCGGCTTCGCTTCCCGCCAGGTCATCCGGTCATTCTGCTTATTGTTGCGTCCGACCAAAATCGTTTTGCCACTTTTAGACAAATAGACATGTGGCTGAGAAATAGAATTCTGTTCTTTTCCGGCAGCTTGTTTCTTTTTCGTCTGGTGCCTGTCCTGTTTTTTGATATATCCCTGATCGATCAGTTCCTGATAGATCTCATTAAGTTCGATATCGTCTTCAGCCTGGTCAATGCTTAGAGCTAGTGTCTGGAGATAATTCATTTCTTCTTGGGCAGTTTCCTGCAGAGGTGTGGTTTTTTTGATCGTTGATTTGGCCTTATTGTAGATTTTGTAGTAGCGCTGAGCATTGTTAATGCCGGTCAGGTTTGGATCAAGCGCAATCGTAACAGATTTGTAATCGGGATCGGTGTAGTCTTCTACGGTAACTTCTTTCATGCCCGATGCAAGCGTATAGAGATTGGCCGTCAAAAGTTCTCCGAGTTTTTGATATTCCAGCCCTTTTTGAGCCTTGGCGATTGTATCACAATAGATAACGTCTTTCTTTCTGATGTGGACAAAATGATCCTGGACAACCTTGCGGAGCGAGCCTTTTTTGGCCTCATTCTTCTGACTGGTCATTCTTTGGGTGTAATACAAATCTACCGCGTCATTTAGGAACGATGTTTTCTGAAGTTTGAGACCTTCGTACTGCACATACGGAATAAAGGTAAAAGCAGCCGGCATGTTCTTGTCCCGTCCGGACTGATAATATACGCACGGATCAGCGGCTGTATCCTGTTTGGCCAGCAGGAAAAAGGAATAAGCTTGGAAAAGACGGCTCAGGTCAATTTGTCCGCAGTTGTCAAGAAGCACATCTGGCTCAAGACAAGCCCTCAGAACAAGCTCTTTGGCCAGTTCAGGGCTGATACCGTCAAACAGATTCACCAGGACATCACAGACTTTCCGGTCAAGCGGGTACCCGAGGATGACTGACATCCATTTTTGTTCATCGCTGACAGCTTCGGCTTTATGCTGGGAAGGCGGTGAGATATACAATCTTCCGGGAAGCACTTCCCGGTGTCTGCTCAGGAGATGGGAATACCGTCTGATTCCGTCCAGAATAATGTTGGTCTGAGGATCGACTAAAATCAAATTGCTGTGCTTGCCCATGACTTCCAGGATAAGCTGATAATCTTGAAGATCCCCTCTTTCATTGTAATTCTGTACGGTCAGGGTAATGATGCGTTCCAGTCCGAACTGACTGATCCCGATAATCTTGCCGCCTTCGAGATGTTTGCGTAGAATCATGCAGAACATCGGAGGTGAGACAGGATTTTTTTTATTTTGCTCAGTCAAATGTAGTCTGGCGGAAGTGCTGCCGGCATTTAACAGCAGACGCAAATTTTTTCCGGGACTTCGCAGTAGAAGATGGACCTCCTCTTTTTCAGGCTGCTGAATTTTATCAATACGCGTTCCAACCAGAACCGGCTCAAGCTCTTTCAATAGATGATTGAGTGTAATACTGTCAAGGGCCATATCGTTAACTCCTTCAAACTCAAATGTTTTCTAGGCAGGGTTAGTCAACAAAATTCAATATCAGTATAACACAAATCCGGGAATTTTTTCTGGACAGGCCGAATAGCATGTACTAATGGAAATGAAAAGGAGGAGCAAGAAATGCAGCGGCAAGTATGGCACATATTAACCGGCGGAGAAATATGCAAAGGATTTAAAGTAGATCCTGAAAAGGGTCTTAGTGATAGGGAAGTCAGCCGGCGGCTGGCGGAATTTGGTCCGAATTCTCTGGTTGTAAAAAAAGGGGTTAACCCGGTTTTCTTATTTTTGGGTCAGTTTAAGGATTTCATGGTTCTGGTGCTGATGGTTGCTACGCTTATTTCAGGTCTGCTGGGGGAAATTGCGGACGCAGTAACCATTCTGGCTATTGTTTTTCTGAATGCAGTGCTCGGCTTTATTCAGGAATACAAGGCTGAAAGGTCCATGGAATCGCTGCGTTCCCTGACGGCACCGGAGGCGATGGTTCTGCGTAATAGTAGGACGGAAAAGGTACCTGCATCCGGCTTGGCTCCGGGGGACATTCTCATGCTGGAAGCAGGTGATCGGATACCTGCCGATATCCGATGGCTGAACACCTCAAACATCCGTGTGGAAGAATCAGCGCTGACTGGAGAATCCCAACCGGTCGCTAAAATAAACCAGCCTTTGACTGACGAATACAGTCCGGTTGCCGACCGGAAAAACATGGGCTATATGGGAACCGTGGTTGTGAACGGGAGGGGACTTGGGATCGTTATAGCCACAGGCATGAACACCGAGATGGGTATGATTGCCGGAATGATTCAGGAGGTGAAGGAGGAAGAGACGCCTCTGCAAAAAAGGCTGGCTCAGCTTGGGAAATGGCTGGTCACGATCAGTCTTGCCGTCTGTGTTGTTGTCGTGGTGACAGGAGTTTTACAAGGAGAAAGCTTCGAAAAGATGTTTTTTGCCGGAGTATCTCTGGCAGTCGCTGCGATCCCTGAAGGTCTTCCGGCAATTGTTACGGTTGCGCTGGCAATCGGTGTGCAGCGGATGGTCAAACGCAACGCAGTGATCCGAAAGCTTCCAGCTGTGGAAACCCTGGGCTGCGCGACTGTAATCTGCTCAGATAAGACCGGAACGCTGACCCAAAATGAAATGACGGTTCGGCGGATTTTTTGTGATAACCAAGTCATTACGCTGACGGGTCAGGGTTATGACCCCAAAGGCGATTATCATGGCGCTGACCCGTATAAGGATAAAGGCCCTCTGAAAGAACTGCTAAGGTGTGCAGCCCTCTGCAATAATGCTGTTTTAACCAAGAAAGGAATTCAGGTGGCAGGACTTTTCAGAGGCAAAGGTCAGGACAGCATCTGGGGAATTGAAGGTGATCCGACGGAAGGCGCCCTTCTGGTTGCGGCCGCCAAAGCGGGAGTCTGGCGGGAGGCTTTGGAACGGAAGGAACAAAGGGTTGCGGAAATTCCTTTTGAATCGGAACGGAAAAGGATGACGGTTATTTATAAGAATAAGGAGGAATATAAAGCCTACGTCAAAGGAGCGCCGGATGTTGTTCTGGGACTATGCTCGCGGGAGATGACGAAGGATGGCGTGGTGGAGCTGACCTCCGAAAGAAGAAAGCAAATTCTGTTTTACAATGACGAGATGGCATCGCATGCACTCAGGGTTCTGGCACTTGGGCTGAAAGATGTCCGGCGCGGCGAACCAAACGGTGATGTGGAAAATGATCTAATATTCCTGGGTTTGACCGGGATGATCGATCCGCCACGTACGAGTGCGGTGAAAGCGATAAAAGTATGCCAGGCTGCCGGGATCAAGCCGGTCATGATTACCGGGGACCATAAGCTGACGGCGCAGGCTGTCGCGAAAGAACTCGGGATCATTCGCGGATTTAATGAACGGGTCGTTACCGGAATAGAACTTGATCAAATGACAGATGAAGATCTAAGCCACATGGTCATGAATATTTCGGTGTTTGCCCGGGTCGCACCAAGGGATAAACTTAGAATCGTCAGGGCTTTAAAAAAGAACGGCCATATTGTGGCGATGACCGGAGACGGCGTCAATGATGCCCCCGCTGTGAAAGAAGCGGATATTGGGGTCGCCATGGGGCAGACTGGAACCGATGTCACCAAAGAGGCGTCGGCCATGGTAATCTCTGATGACAATTTTGCGGCGATCGTCGCAGCGGTCGAAGAAGGAAGAGGAATTTATGACAATATCCGAAAGTTTATCCGGTATCTTCTTT
>Ga0074193_1003104_pt1 | contig 13030 bp, 11 predicted proteins | sample EPASupsiteHSE605_FD_64523 | JGI IMG/M metagenome (GOLD analysis project Ga0074193, IMG submission 64523) | Bioremediated contaminated groundwater from EPA Superfund site, New Mexico - Sample HSE6-05 | ecosystem: Environmental > Aquatic > Deep subsurface > Groundwater > Contaminated ... | reverse complement strand
TTTGAAACCAGATAGAAACGTGTTTCCTTTATAATTAGGTAGAGTTTTTGTTGCAACATATTCTGGTGAAGATTGAACTCTTCATAAATTCACAGTCTCGAAAAAAATGCAATTTAATTATTTTCAAAAAACATCAAAATTTACACCGAAAGATTGGATTTACACCGTAAAATTGGTCACTATATATATGAAAAAAGGCTAACTAATTACAGTTAACTAAAATTGAAGTCGAATGTTCCGAAAAAAACACAGAATTCTCAAAATATATAGGGAGAACTTCCTTTGGGGTTTTCAATTTTGTGGTCTTGTTCTGAAGTTTGTAGAGAGGATGAAGAATCGGGGGCCTTTTTAAAGCAACAAAACATTATCATAATCAAGATGATGACTAATGATGATAGCACATATGTAGAATACAAAAAGTAATCGCTCATCTGGTTATTCCCACTTGGTTGATTACTAAAAGGATCAGAAGAACTTAAGAATTGTTCTTCAGGGTATGAGCGGTGGGGTGTAACATATGGTGGATTTGATTCATCTGGGGTCATATTTGGATATGAACTCTCCTCTAATGTGGGGAAGAAAATCATTGTTTGAGGAGGAGATGGCGGTGGAAAAAGCGATTGATGAGGTGTTGGATGGGGAAAAAGTGATTGATGAGGTGTTTGATGTGGAAAAAGCGACTGATGAGGTGTTTGATGGGGGAAAAGTGATTGATGAGGTGTTTGGTGAGGAAATAGTGTTTGATATACTGTAGGAACCGGCGGGTGATCTTCGTATGATCGATAAATGGTTTGTACTGGAGTTGGTTCTTCAAGAGAAATCGGATTATCTGCGTGACAAATACCAGATAGAAAGTATTGATATTGATAAGTTGGATATAACTGAAATGAATTATTAGCACTTGTTGAGACGATGGTTGATGATGAAAAAAGACCTGAATGTTGAATATAACTATGAAATAATGAGATTGTACCCGAATCTGCACTAAAAAGTGTTCCTTGGTTATTATATAATATTCCATATTTGATTTGATAAGCTGAATTTCCCTGCATGGTGAAGATTCCATGTGAAGGGCTGTTGTTACTAACAACAATTATATAGAAAAAGGTACCAGAATATTGATAAAGCTTAATACACACATAACTTGATACATAATTATTTGAAAAAGTACATCTTGAGGAAGAAAAACTTGATGGAGAATACACATATAATCCAGAAACAGAAGCTGCTAAATTTAAAGAGCTGTTTGAATCGTCAAATCTTTGATTTCCATATGATAAAGCAATGGAATTGCTTCCCTCGGTTGTTTGCGAACATTTAGTTAGGGATAAACTTTCAATGATACCAGTCTGAGTTGTGGAAATCATTGCAAAAAGGTGTGATCCCAAAGCAAAGCAACGACTTGCACAGATTTTTCGAAGTTCCGACCTCATGGATTTAAAATAAATTGCACCTCCATATCTTGAACAAGTGCACATGTCAAACATTGAATATGATATAATCATATTATGAACATCATCATTAATAAAAATTATCCCTCCATCACCGGTTAGTTCACTGAGTCTCATAAATGAACAATATGACACTTCAACATTAACATTTGAAAACAGTGGGAAATCAATACTGATCTGCTCATTACAACCTGATAAGATAACCATTCGACTTTCATAAAAATAAAGATCTGATTTAGAAATACCCTGAGTTGGAAACCCCTTTTTCGTCTTAATCCCACATTTAAAACTCTGAAAACACATAGAAAATGGTTTTGCCTTGACAAAATACTTAATTACTATCTCCGAGAACCCCCTAATTTGTAAAAACTTCGAAAAACATCTTGTATCAAAAGCTTCCGACCCATTCAACCAAATTCCGTAAACGATAAATAAAATCCCAATAATTGCCTTAATATACACAATCGATTCACTGATTCTAACAATAGGCAACAGTCTTGAACAAGGATTCTTTGTCTCCATCTGAGTTTGAACAAATCTCATTTTTCTTTCAAAAATCTGGTGTTAATTTTGAATTCTTCTACCTTATTCATAATGAACCTATTCAGTCCTAAAATGTTCTCCTCGAGGTTTTCTTTTCACATATCATGTTGTGGTTAAACTTTTTGGGTCAAATTAAAGAGTCACCTGAGTTCCGATTTCGCTTTGGAGCAGTGTATTTAATCATATCGATTGTGTTAAATATTGTTTTGACTGCAAGAGATCATAGGTCGGACAAATTAAAATCATTTGTATATAGGCTGCCGTTATCACTATTATATCCAATTGTTTTTGTGCTATTTTGTATATATTGGCTGATTAGAAGCTTTTATAAGTTGCTTAAAGGTTTTTTGAGTGCTGTTTTCCAACCAATTATTTCATTCTTCTATAATGTCATTATTATTCCAGTGGAAAGCTTTTTTGACTTTTGTTTCAATAAATTCATCAATCCTTTGCTCGAAGATATGGCTGATGTTTGCATTTTGAATTCTCACGGGTTTTTGTACTATCAGTATGATTTTTTGCACACTTGGTTGTCATTTATGTCTCAAAGATCGGAAAAATTCCGGAAGTTCTTGAAAAATGCTGTAATAATCCCATTTATTAAGATTTGTCAGCGAATTCTTCATTTTTTGTACGAAAAGCTTATTTGGCCGATTCTTATTGTGATTGGATATACTTTATATTATATATTTTTGGCAATATATCAAGTCACAAGGTTCTGTTCTCGAATTTTTGGTCCAATAATTATGAAAATACTTCATCCATTCATATTTATCTTCCTAACACTATTCGGGTTTTTTTCAAGAATCTTTGTGCAAGTTGGATCTCTTATCATATCGATGTTCATGCAAATAGGTTCTGCTATAATGTCAATATTTGGTAAATAAAAAAGTATTTTTTATGATTGTGGTGGGAATAGTCTACTGACTGTTTTTGCAAGGAATGAGAGCCATGCAGCTAAAGGAATTTTAGGTCCCGAATCGGATTTGCGACTATTGGTAAGTTGATCTGATCCCCGAGACAATTTAACGAGAATGAAAACAATGGGTAAAACCACATACACTGTAATATCACCAGCAATCTCAAAGAAGGATGAATCATTCATAAATGCTCTTTTGGTCCAAAATATGATTGTTAAAACAGTTGAAACAGCAGCTTGTATGAAATCGAAAGCAGGAACAAAAGAAAACAACTGAGAAGTCCACCAAACACAAAGAAGAGTAGCAAAGAAACTAATTCCGCGGAAAGGAAGAAGAAATCCAAAAATTGATAATCCTACACCGACACCTCGGCATATTCTAACAAAAAACACTCTGTTTTCATTTGATAATGATAAAAGAGCCGAAATGGCACAAAACAAAGACACTATAAAAAACGCAAAAGTAAAAGCTCCTCCAAAAAGGTAAACTAAAAAATGATATATTGGCTGCAGTAACTCCATTTATATTTTCAATTACTCTGGTTGTTTTCAAATTTCGTCCCTCGAGATTTTTATATTAATTAAATGAATTTAGAGCATTAAATACGTGATTAAAGTATGGAAATCGAAAAGTCAAAAAATGGGATGTTGTAATAGTGGTGTGACAGAGGATGGAAAAAGGTATAATGTAATGGGATTAACTGAACAACACGAGTTGGATAGAATGGCAGCTCATGATTTGGCTAACAATGAAAGAATACTTCCAATTAATACCCAAACCACGCCTTTGCTAAAAGATGTTAATTTTGAAACAGCAATGGATGAAAATGATGAAGAAACTGGAGATGATATAGATAACGAAGAGATCGAAAAAATGTTGAATAATTCTGAACCAGAAGATGCTGAATTTCCAGAGAATTTAGATGAACCAATCGGATCAATAAAGTTTGAGGCAGCTTCTGAAGGTGATTTGTCATCTTCTGATTCTTTAGAAGACAAGTAACCAGCTCTCCTGATTTTCCCCATTCCGAATTCTCACATATTCCCTATTAGTAAATCTTAGATTAAGCACATATCATTAATGTCTCTCTTGATATGGGTATTGAATCTTTTAGGTTTTTTGTCATCAATATTGGAAATTAGCCCAAGAAATAGATGCAAAATAATATACAGTGGCGACTATCGAAGGGATTATAATGAATCTGTTAACAATAATGACAATGTATTATATCTATCATTGATTCCAACGCCAATAGTTTCTAATGAACCAAAAAATGAAGAAATAAAGCCGATAATTACTGATAATACCACTTTTGAGGATAAAAATATATCTGAAACTGATAATCAGACTCAAATAGATACAAATTCAACAAACAAGGGATCAAATGAAAAATTTAACCCTGTATTGAAGGAAGAAATATATAGAAACATATCTGAATTATCTTTAGACAATTTTCAAGAGTTTTTTATTGGATTGAATAACATATCATGGCGAACTAATATGATTAATAGACTTCAACTGTTTAAATCTTCTTATGAAAGTATGATGCAAGTTTTAAATTCTTCAAAACCCCAATGTACAAACAAATTAATCGTTTTAAATCCCAATTCAACTAAATATAGGGCTATTTTTATTGCATCTGATGACAATCCACGTCTATCGGTGAAAAGTTTTGTCATGGATATATATACAGGTTCCAGACTTGCATTCTCCACATATGAAATGATTGATATCAATTCCAAAATAAGTATCATACATTTCCCATTTATCATTTCTTTTTCAAAACTTGAACTGAGGATGCTTGATAACAATGGAAGACCAACTCACTCTTGTTTTAAGGGTTATTACCTTAGAGGTGTAAACCAGACAATGTAAATTAGTTTACAAAGTCAGTTTTCATGAAACAACCAGAAGCTCTTTCTGAGCACTCCTTGGGGATTGCTGAGTCAATTGCAACTTCTTTTTTTCCTGATTTTGCTACAAATAGAAATAAAGCTATTGAATGTTTTGGAATTGATGCAAGTTTAAACTTCCAAGGGAACCAAGCAACAGGTCTTTCAGAAATCCGCTTAATGATTGATAGTATACCAGAAATAAGCTTGAAAGTTGTTTCTTATGAGGCCCAGACTATTCAAGCTCCAGGATCGTGGACAATGGTTATTGTGATGGGAAATTGCCTGTTTTCTGATGGAAATGTTTATGAATTTCATTCAAGTGTTTTTGTTGAAGCCAATGAAATTGAAAAGAAAGCTTTTATAAGATCAATGTCGTTCAGATATTATTAAAAATAAATATTGTTTTTGTTTTGTATCTTCAAACTATATCATCTCGAATGGAATTTCCTACATTTTCTTTCGTTCAATTAAGAAATTTCGAAATCCAATTTGTATCATTTATTATGCAGATAGAAATCATTGATACTTGTTTGAAAATTTATAATCTCAATCAATGCCTCCTTCATTTCAAACAATTTTCTATGATTAATCAATGGATACTTTCATTATCGGAATTTCAAACTTCTCAATGATCGCATATAATGCATTTCCTGTTAATGAGCTCTTCAATACACTCACAAAGAGCCATCAACAACAAAGAATGAAATGGATCCACTATCATTCTTATTGAAAAGATTGTCATGATATGACATTTTGGACAATTCATTTGTTCTTAGATGCCATAGAGTGCCATAAAAGCTCTTGGTTGTGATTCAAATGTAGTTGTGTTTTCAATCCCAAATTTTTTGTTTATATCTAAAACTGACAATCTATATATTCTGATGGAAGTGAAGACTTCATTTGAGAGATTTCTATTTGGAGACGGAAATGAAATTGTTATTGATGATATGGAGTTTTGTGTCAATCGAATTATTATGTTGCCAAAGATCCGGCCTCATCAACTTGAAACAGCAGTGAGATTATCTGTTGAGTATTGCAAATCGACTGATTTCCGCCGAAAACTGCTGGAAAAATATAAAGATTGCCCAGTTTTGATATATCAATTGCACAAGAGAGGTATTTTGGTATTTGAAGAAATCGAACAATTTTTGGGAAATACTAATACTTTCTTGATAAGTTATTATTTTCGGAAAGAGATCAAAGACTTTGAGAGTTTTATCAAACGCAAGTTTAAACCTGAAGATTTTGATGAATCATTCTTTGAGAATGAAAATGATATTGATCAAATGATCGAATATGGTTTTCATCCATCAAGTATTGAGTATTGTCTCAAGTATGATGTGAATGATGATTTAGCTATTTGGGATAATTTGAATCAAAAAGTTAGTTGGAGTCCTTTTGAGTGGAGTTTTAAGCCAGAATATCTTGATTTGTTATCCTTTACTGGATTTTTTGGTTCAATCAAGTGTTTTAAGCATTTGTTATTGAAAGGATTTGAGGTTAATGATAATGTATTATCTATGGTTGTCTGTTGTGGTTGTTTTGATCTCTTCCATATATGCCAAAGACATCAATTTGTTACGCCAAATCTTGTTTGTAAAGCATCTGAGTTTTTCCGCATACCATTGTTAGTTTTCATGATTGAAAATGGAGCTGATATAAATGCAAAATCTTCAAATGTTGAGTATTAATATTGAATAACACTCCTCTTCATTCTGCTGCTGAGAAAGGCCATATCAGCGTTGTTGAATATTTAGTAAATCAAGAAGCTGATATAAATGCGAAGAATAATTGGGTTGATTTTTAGTATTTGAATGGACTCCTCTTCATTGGGCTGCTATTAATGGTCATCTTAGTGTTGTTGAATATCTGGTTAATCAAAAAGCTGAAATAGATGCAAAAGTAAGGGGATATCCATCTGGAACTCCCCTTCATTATGCTGCTCAAAATGGTCATCTAAGTGTTGTTAAATGTCTAGTTAATCGAAAAGCCGATATAAATGAAAAAGATAGTTGTAACAATTTTTAATATTTAGTCGGACTCCTCTTCATTGGGCTGCAATTAATGGCCATTTTAGTGTGGTTGAGTATTTAGTTGATCAAAAAGTAGAAATAAATGCTAAAGATTATAATATTGAGTTTTAATATTTAATGATACTCCTCTTCATTGGGCTTCTGCTAATGGTTATCTTAGTGTTGTTGAACATCTTGTTAATCAAAAGGCTGATATCAATGCAATTGGTGATAGTGTTAAGTCTTTATATTGAATAGGACTCCTCTTCATTATGCTGCTAATAATGGCCATCTTAGTGTTGTTGAATGTCTAGTTAATAAAAAAGCTGATATAAATGCAAAAAATTATGATGATGAGATTTTATATTTGATTGGACTCCTCTTCATTCTGCTGCTCAAAATGGTCATTTAAGTGTTGTTCAATGTCTAGTTCAGCATGGAGCCGATATTAACTCAATAAATATTAATGGCGATACTCCTATTCATTTATCAAAAGCGGAAATCTTTGAGTTTCTTCATGAAATTCAGATACGAAATAACCAAATTTTCTATGCCAGCAAAATTGGAGATCTTCAATCGAAAAATTGATATATATGAAAAAACCCAAGTTGTTGAGTGAAATTTGAAAATCTTGTACCTCATCATATTGATTTGGAGAAAGGACAACTGAACGTTGTTGAATGTGTTAGACAGTAATCATCAATGTTCTTTCTTGATGATTACAAATACACACATGGATTTGAATGAATGCGCTAACATTATTCATTAAACCATCTTCACTGTGATCTTGGTCTAATCGCTAAACACATCAATGATGACCCTCTCACTCATTATTGGTTGTAAAATTATTCTGTTGTTTTGCCAACATTATAATATCACTCAATGAAGTGAGCAACAGAAACTACTCATTTAATAGACTCATGGATACGATTACAAGCCAAATGTATAACAATTCTCTTACACAAATTGAAGATATTAAAAATGATTATTTGCCAACAATTCAAACAACGATCATCATATTTCTCAGAATATATATTCAAATATTTATACCGGATACACTAATAAACAGAAAGAAATGGAAGAAATCCGTTGGGTTATAAGGGAATTAAGGGCATATTTCTTTGAAACTATATGTCAAAGATCAAATAAATCCCAATATATTAAAAAATGTAATTCAGATGGATTGGTAGGTTTTTCAATACTAAAACAGATCATAGCTCTAGTATTAATAGCCATATTTCTCTTTCAAATTAATCAATCAAACCAGAAATTTGGTATGAATACAATCTCTGAATACTACTTACTTATTAATCATGGTTTTTTGTCATGTGAAAATGAACAAATCAATTTAGGAAGGTCTTATGATAATGTTAACATGGATGTATCACACTGTTGCTTCACGAGATTAACCCAGTTCAATGGAAATGGGGGTGTGATTCACATTAATGTTGCCTCAATTTCTATTAACATTTCATATTCCGTTTTCCACGATTGCTCATGCTCTTTTCAAGGTGGGGCAATTTATTTCTCTTCAACCAACTCGTCTCTAAGGATGATTTGTGCAAATAGATGCTCTTGTGGAGAATCCCAGTATTATCATTTTGCTTATATTAGTGCAATTATTACCAATCATATTGACTACCTCTCTGTTTCTTATTGTTCAGATGTTTCGCCTGGCTACTATCCTATTTGTTTATACTATGGAAAACAGAGCATATATAGGACAAACAGTTCAATGAATACGGTCATAGGGCACTCGGGAATAAGTATTTTTTCTCCTTCCGTTTTTTCGAGTTCCCATTGTACCTTCTCCAATAACCGAGCATCCGATACAATATGCATATACTTCCGTTTTCAATCAGAAATTATGTCATATACCAATATTGTTAATAACAACAGTCCTTCTAGATATGGAGTTATTTGTGTTGATGGAGGATCACCCAAAATGCATTACTGTATTTTCGACAACAATCATGACTCTCTATTCTGCCTTTATTCAGGTTCTCTCGAAGTATCACACTCATTTATTGCACATTTAGAAATCCTTTCTGTTTCTATTGCAGTTTCAATAGGCCACAACAATTCATTCCTTAAGAGAAATACATATCAAATACCATTCTTCAAAACACTACACTGCAATGCCGATGTCCCAGCTATTTTCCAACACTCACGCAGTACATACAACACCAATTCTATGATAGCTCTATCTATTATCTTTCAAGCTCTCTTACTACTACTGTGAGTTAACAGGTTAATAAACAACAGTAATGTTTGAAATAAATCTGTTTTACTTTTATACGATAATGTCTCATATAGATGATAGTGAAACAAATCGCCATAAATCCTCTCGGAAGAGGAGTTCTAGTGTAAAGCCATATATTAACACATACATTACTCTTTTCCAGTTTATATCGTCAAAAAATGACAATCAGCAAATTGGACAATTTATTTTTACACTCCAACCTACGGGAGGGGCTGATTTAATAACTATATATCAGCAGGGATCATCGCCATATCTTTCATTTCCATTGGATAGGAAGATTTCTTGGAGATTTCAAAACAAAGTCTATTGCTACATGAATGATCCATCAGGAAACCAATGGTTATTACAATTCAATGATACAAAATCTGCAGCATATGCTACTGCCACTATTGCTCTCCATTTACATTCTTCATACGTAAATGAGTTTGTTGTTGATGAGATAATACATAATGAAGGAAAAGGGATATCTATTGGTGATACAGTTTTGTTATCGTATTTTTGTTTTGAGTTTCAAGAGAATTTGTTTGTTGGTAATCTGATCGCAAGTGCAGAAGGCCTTAAAACCGAAATTCTTAAAGAAAAAATATCACAATCTATCCTAAATGGTTTGATTGGAATGGCCCCAGGTGGATTGAGAGCCATTTTTATACCGTCTGGATTTAACCCGAACGATACCTTAATAAGTAAGCATAATCTGGTTGTGATTGCTGAAGTAACCAAAGTGAAGTATAATGATGATGCACACACCAGTATTTCCGAAGTTTCAGATACTGATATTGCTGTAATCCCTCAAAAAACTGGTATTCCATCGAGCAATCCGAAGTCTGATACACAATCTGAAAGCGAAGAGACTCATGATCATAAATCGAAAAAAGCAATACCGCCCATTATAAACGAAGAAGCAATTTCAGAAAGAGATTTGTCAATTCTTGATGCTAAGTTAGATTCATTACACAACCGGATTTGCTCATCAATCAAAGATCATTCATATGGTGAATCAGCACCGATCATAAGTGGGATTTTGTTTATGAATAAGAACCTTAGTGATAAAAAGAGCGAAATCAATGCTCTGAGATCTAGGTTGGAAGATATGAAGAAGAAGCCTCAGATTCCATTGACAGAAAAAAAGTCAACCAATGATGGGGATGACCTGAAACTTAAAAAGATCCAACTTGATCGTAGAATCAAAGAATCGAATGAGAGAATTGCACAACTCGAAAGGGAATTGGTTAGTTCACAAAGAAACGGAATTGCAAAAGGAAAAGATATGATCAAAAAAGTCATGAGTGCTGTTTTTGATGAATTCAATGAAAGTATTGAAGAAAGCAAAAAATATTCTGGTAGTGATGTATCATCAATGATATTTAAGCTCTTTCGAAAGCATTCGTTTTCAGTGTTCGAAGAGATTAATAATAGTGGCATAGCGTAAAATATGTAAATTTCTCTATTTTGATTGACATAATTGATTTTTTATTAGAAAATGTTTGTCATAAAATCTAGATTCACCCAGAATGAAAAGATAATGAATACATGGAAATTAGGAATGGATAATAAGGGAATCACAAAAGAACAGATTTCGAAAGTTAGTATTATTGAAATTGCCGAAGAACTTGAAAAACCAGAAAATGGTTTTGAGTTCAGGTATTGTGGGATGATATTAAAGGGGTTAGGAATCATATATTCAAAAAAAGCGGTGTATTGTTTAGAAGATTTAAATGAAGCGATTATGAATGTCTCCATATTGTATCAAGGAAATGTTAAGAATTCAACAACTATTGAAACACACCAGATAACTGAGGAAGATCAACTAATAGATATTTGGAAAAATGCAGCATCTGTTGAATCGATAATCCAAATGGCACCAATAATCAATGATGAAAGTGTTGAATTGGAAATACCAGATGTTATTCCCATTGAAAGAAATGAAAGGAGATTTGAACCGATTCTTATTGATAATGATCTTGGAGATCCAATTGAAATCGATATGCCCACATTTAATCACAATGAAATGTTTAATATTGACAACATTCAAGACAATCACATCTTGGTGAATAAAAAGCGTAAAATATGTATAGATCCAACTCCACTTATCCCAATGAATGAATACATGAAGGATTTTGATATTAAAAGAACCGATTCTTCACGGAAAAAAATGAAAAAGTTTGAAGAGAATTTGTTTTCTAAAGCTAAGGAAATTGACATGATATTTGAACAAATCAGAAAGGATGAACAAGAACCACCATGCCTTCCAATTCAAAACCAAGAACCTGATATTCCAATCCCAATCGAGGAGATAGAAATTACTCAAACACTTGATTCTTATGATCAAACTGACTCATTCTTGGAAATGCTTTCTTCAATAATTCTTTCATCCCCTCGGTATAAGGTTATTAGTTTGAAGTCTTTAAGCACATCAAATGATATCAGATCAAAAGCAGTGGGTTTCTATGCTTCATTAATTTTATATTCTGAAGGGAAAATAGAGATAACTCAAGAATCAATAGATGATATTCAGTATTCAGTATTATAGAAATAAGCATCTATTATTCATCAAATAACTCCATCAAAAAATTTACTATCTCTGAGTAGTCTCAAACAATCATTAACAATGTTATGGTAAAGAATAAATAAAATGATCTCATATGGTTTTGATTAATAGTATTCATTTGTTTTTGAACCAATACTGTCATATCTAGGGTCCTCAGAGGGAAAGGAATATCAGCATTGCAATGATGAGAATCAAAGAATTGAATCTGATAAGTAATTCTATAAAAAAATGAATTATTATTCTCTGTTGATACAGCTGTTGATATTGAGAATGAAGATGATGAATGGTCAATGAAAGAATGAGACAATTCAAAAGAACCTGACTGTACATAGAATAGGCAGTTTTGATTATTCCTCAATATACAATACATCAACTTTTTGAATCCTCCTCCTTGGAAAAATACCACTCCATGTCCTGATGGGCTGTTATTATGAATGATATTGCAAAATGACATAGTTGATGTTATTGAATCCGAATGGAACCATATGCATATTTTATCAGATACAAAATTGTTTGAGAAAGTACAGTGTGAGCTTGTGATTGTGTAAGGAAACCAGATTCGGATACCTGAAGCCATATCAGCATTGTTCATGGAACTGTTCGTTTTATCAACTCTCTGATTGCCAGATTCTATGTAAATAGGATGATATCCAGATGTAGAATGAGAACAAAAAGAAACTGATAAATATTCCACTTGATTCGCCTGAGTAGCCTTAATTTCTGCAAAATGACCCAAAGAAGAACAAGAACATCTATGAGCACATATCATTCGGAGATATGAATTTGAACATACAACGTGAATGGCTCCCCCACTACCTGAACAAGAACAGTTATAGAACATTGAATTATTAGCAATCATTGAGTATGTACTTCCACTCACAAATATCACTCCACCACTTCCTAAAAATTTGGCAGTCCTTGAGAAGAAACAGTAAGAAATATTTATATTCCTATCCAAATATTACCTTCCTTGATCCAAAACTTCCATTTCGCACCAAAAACCAAGCCTCCAAATATTTTCTCTGCTACAGGACATTGGTATAATTTGGAATATCTTTGTTTTTTGTTTCATAATTAAATTTGGCTTTATTTCAATGAAAAGTAACAAAGCTGTGAATAATGTGAGAATAATCCTTACTATCACAGCAATTTCAAATATTGAATTCGTTTTTCTTTGTATATTGTGAATGGTTTAGGGATGTTAATTGGGGTATAAAAAATCAATTTGGGGGACATTTTTTAAAAAATTGGGGTCAAGTTTCTGACATAAAAAAAAATTTTTTTCGGATGATTTTTTGGAATGCTCTCCCCACTCACCATTAAAATACAACAATTTTTTGTAATATTTTTTATCTTTGAAATCCAATAATCACGGAGATTTGCATACTTTTTGGATAG
>Ga0074193_1003103_pt1 | contig 13043 bp, 11 predicted proteins | sample EPASupsiteHSE605_FD_64523 | JGI IMG/M metagenome (GOLD analysis project Ga0074193, IMG submission 64523) | Bioremediated contaminated groundwater from EPA Superfund site, New Mexico - Sample HSE6-05 | ecosystem: Environmental > Aquatic > Deep subsurface > Groundwater > Contaminated ... | reverse complement strand
GGCCTCGGGTCGGCCGCGTCCCGCGTGTGCTGGCCGGGGGTCGGGCTGTGGGGGCGCCGCCGCCCCCGCCGCCGCCGCGCCCCCCCCCCCCCCCCCCCCTGCCTGTCCTGGCCATCCCCGGCATGGGGCTGGCCGCCTTCGCGCCGCTGGGCCTGTGCCTGGGCCTGGGGCTGGCCTGGACCGCCGCCGTGGCCGCCCGCCAGACGCCGCCCCCGGCCAGACCCTTCAGCCTGCCGGCCGCCCTGGCCGCCGCCGCCACCCTCGGCGCGCTCTTCGTCCAGTTCGTGGCCATCCCCAAGCTGACCGCCACCAACGCCGCCCTGGACATGGGCATCGGCTGCCTCGCCGCCGGGCTCCTGTGCGCCACGGCCGCGCCGTCCGGCCGCAACATGGAAACCTGGCTGTCGCTGCTGGCCCTGGCCTTCGTGCTCCTGCTGCCCATCTCGGGCCTGATCGACGCCAATATCCAGGCCTGGCAGTGGCAATGCCCCGTGGACGCCGTTCCGTCCAGCCCCGACGCCAGCCGCTCCGTCCTGGCCCGGACGGCCCGGTCCGTGCCGCTGCCGCTGGCCATCGCCCTGGCCGGCGCCGGGCTGGCCGCCCTTTTCGCCGCCAGACGCGCCGACGCCGGCCAGGGCGACGACACCCTCCGGACGGCAGCCGCCGCCATGGCCGAAACCCTGGCCCTTTTTGCCGTCCTTTTCGCCGCCCAGACCCTCGCCGGCGCGCTCTACGCCCGGCTGCCGGGCCTTGTCGCCGCCTTCCTGGCCGGCCAGACCCTGGCCCTGCGCACCCCCGGCCCAAACGACAGCCCCGCCCCCCGGCCGGCCGCCCTGGCCGGCTCAGCCGCGGCCTGCCTGCTTGCCGCGTTGGCGGTGTAGGGGGTGTTCACAATTGTGGTCGACGCGAAGGGAAACGAAAGGCTGCCTCCGGCGGCCGGGGGGAATCATTCCCCCCGGACCCCCTGGATAAAGGGGGATGGCTCGGCCCTTACCCTGCTTTTCCGTCCGGGAGGGTCCGGGAGGGGATGATCCCCTCCCGGCCGCCGGAGGCGCTCTTGTGAACAGCCCCTAGGGAAATGGCGGAAAAAAAACAACCGGGGCGCTGCCCCAGGCCCCGCCGGGGCGATCACTCGCCGCCGGCTTCGGTGGTCGCGGCGGCGTCCAGGGCCGGCAGCGCGGCCCCGCCTGCCGGGCGTTCGCTCAGGATCTCCAGGCGCGGCCCGTCCTCGCGGCCGGGGCGCAGGGCGAACACCCGGCGGGCTTCCAGCGCGAACAGATCGACGGGGTGGTGGCTGATGTAGAGGACCTGGATGCCCAGGCGGTCGGCAATGGCCGCGATCAGGCGCACGAAGCCGGGCACGAGGTCCGGACGCAGCCAGCAGTCCTGCTCGTCGAGGACGAGAAAAGGCCGGTGGCGGGCCGGATCGAGCTGGGACAGGGCCACCAGCCGCAGGCCCACGGACAGGATGTTGCAGACCGACCCCCCCTGGCCGACCAGGACGTCCTCGACCTTGCCGTCCTGCTCCATGTCGAATTCGATGGACAGCCGGTTGTTCCTGACGTCCCGCCGGGAAACGACGGTCCTGTTCTGGCCGAGGATTTCGCGCACGGCATGGGTGAGGTCGGTTTCGATCTCGTCGAGGACCTCGCCGAACAGTTCCCGGGTCAGCTCTTCCAGCCGGGCCGAAGCCTTGGGCGCGATCTCCAGGAAACCCGCCACCTCGGCCAAAGCCGCCCGGGCCGCGACGTATTCGCGCACCCATCCCGCCGCCTCGCCCGAAAGCCGGTCCAGCCGCCGCTCCAACTGCCGCCGCTGCCCGGCCAGTTCCGACAACCCCGCCTCGTCTTCAAACATGCCTGTCTCTCTCCCGTATCTTTGTTGGCCTCTCCCCTTTCCCCCGTCGAGGGGGTCCGGGGGGGATCATCCCCCCCGGCCGCCGGAGGCCCTCTTCCCTCTTCACTCTTCTCTCCTCGCTCTTACGCCTTGCCTCCCCCGCCGAACTCCTCTTCCACCTTTTCCAGGTCCTGGCGCACGGCGGCGATATGGTCGCGGTAGCCGGCCACGAGGCGGGCGTTCTCCTGGCGTTTTTGCGCCAGCAGGGCCTTGAGGGCTTCGGGATCGGACGTGCCGTATTCGGCCAGAGCCTTGGCTTCCAGTTCCGCGAGCTGGTTTTGCAGGTGGGTAAGGTCCTGTTCGGTGCGCACCTTGTCGTCGCGCAGGCGTTCGTATTCGGCCTTGAGTCCGGCCAGTTCGCGTTCCAGGCGGGCGTCGGCGTCGGCATTGGGAGCAGCGGCGTTATTTTGGGGCATGGGTGACCTCGCGGTAGAATTCCCAGATGATGTCCGTTTCCGGGTGTTCGGGGTTGAGGTTGGCGCGCAGGAATTCGTGCAGCCCGGCCCCTTCGCGGGTGCGTTTCCAGGCCAGCCGGGCCAGCCCTTCCAGGAACCGGGACTGGACGTCCTGTGTTTCGGCCTCCTCGGGCGGGAATTCCTGATCCGGGAAGACCTCGGCAAAGGGGCGGCAGGGCACGGTCCAGAAGTCGAGGTCCGCCGCCCCGGGCCGCCAGATGGCGGCGGCGGGGATGCGGTCCTTGGCCCGGCGGCTGAACTTGAGCCGGGTGATGTTGCCGGGGTTGGCCCAGCGGGTGCGCCCGGCGGCCACGGTGGGCTGGGGGCGGTGGATGTGGCCGTTTATGACCCAGTCGAGGCCCGGGATTTCCCGTATCCTGACGTGCTTGTCCTGGAAATCGGGAAAGCCGATGTTGTGGTGGGCCAGCCACACGCTGGCTTCCCCGGCCGCCTTGTCCACCGAGGCCGGCAGGGGCGAGCCGTCGGGCGAGGCCCCGACGACGGCCGGGCCGGTCGGCGTTTCCAGGCGCAAAAACAGCCCCGGCGCGTCCAGGACCTCGACCACGCCGGCTGCCCGCAGCACGGCCAGGGACGTGTCGGCCGTGAACCGGGCCTGGTATTTGTCGTGGTTGCCGACCAGCACGTAGGGATGGTGCACCCGGAACAGTTCGATCAGGGCCACGATGACGGTGTTGGGGTTTTCCCGGGGCCAGTGGAAAAGATCGCCGAGCACCACGGGCACGAGGTCTTCGCGCGCCGCCTGTTCCAGACAGGCGGCCAGCTTGGCCAGCACGTCGTCCATGTAGGAGTCCAGCCGCTGCATGGGCGGCGTGGCGGCCACGTGGGGATCGGGAATGCACAGCAGGCCCGCGGCCTGTCGGACGGGCAGGGTCATGGCGTGTCGGCCTTTGGCGCATGGTTGTGGCCGCGCCCCAGGAAATCGGCGGCAGAGAGTTCGCCGCCGCACAGCGGGCAGGCCCCGAGTTCGGCCAGCCGGGCCTCGATGCCCCGGGCGAGCTTCGCCAAAGCCCGGGATTTGGCCTCATGGGCCGCCCGGGCCTTGGCGAGGCGGCCTTTTGCCGCGTCCAGGGCGTCGAGCAGCTCGCCCAGAGGGCCCACATCCCGGGTTTCCGGCGGCGCGGCCAGCCGGGCCAGACCGGCGTTTTTGCGGGCCAGCGCGGCGGTCGCCGCCCGGGTCCGGTCCAGCAGGCCGATGTCGGCGGCCAGGGTTGCCACCCCGGCCGGCCGGGGCGGCTCGGCCAGACGCGAGAGCGCGGCGGTTTTGCGAAAATACGCCATACCCCGGGCCCGGTCGGCCGACAGACGGGCCAGCATGGCGGCCAGGGCGGCAACATCGGCAACAATCGGCGGCGCAGCCAGTTCCGCCAGGGCAGCCGCCCGGCCGGCCGCGCCGGCAACGGCCTGCCGGGCCCGGTCCAGTCCGGCCAGCCGGCCGGCCAGGACGGACGTCTCGAACAACCGGGGCGGTTCGGCCAGAGCGGCCAGGGCCCGGTCCCGGCCGGCCGCATGCCGGACAGCCCCGGCCAGTCCCCCGACATCGGCCGAGAGGGCGGCCAGGGCGGTTGTCGGCGACAGGGCCGGCGGCCCGGCCAGGGGCGCAAGCGCCGCCCGTGTCCCGGCCAGGGCGGCCATGCGCCCGGCCAGCCGGTCACGGGCCGCAAGCCCGGCGGCCAACGCGGCCGCCTCCTCTTCGCGAACGGCCAGCCCGGCCTCGATGCCGGCGGCTGTCTCCAGGCGCAGCTCGATGTCCGGCAGGGGGGCCAGCCGGTCGATCCCGGCCGCGATGCCGGCCAGCCGCTTTTCCAGCCGCCCTTTCTCGGTCTTGGATTTCCGGGCCCGATCGGTCAGCAGGTTCTGCATGGCGATCAGGTGGGCCGCCTCGGTGGACGCCGCAAAAAACCCGGCCAGCACCGTCCCGGGCCGGTTGAGCAGAAACACCGGCTCCCGCTGGTTGCCGATGTGCACGTCCACGGCCTCGCCGCCCTCGATGGGGACCGGGTTCAGGCGAAGCGCCGCCAGGACCGCCTCGGGCGGGGTGCGGCCGAACTTGGCGTACACTTCCGGTTCGGCCGCGCCGGGCCGGGTCAGCTCGTACAGGGCGTATTTCGGCCGGCGCACCCAGGCGATGGTCGTGCCGTCGTCGGTCTCGGCCACGACCCGGGCCTCGGCCGCGCCGTGGCGGATCACGTGGCGCGGCGGCGGGTTCTCGGCCAGACAGCGCAGGGCCTCGACCACGGCGGACTTGCCCGTGTTGTTGGGACCGGTCAGCACGTTGAGCCCGGGGGCAAGGGCGAACTCCGTGCGCGCATGGGCCATGAAGTCGATAAGGGTCAGGCGGGTGATCATGTCCGGCCGAGCAGACCAGAAGCGGCGGATTTATTCAAGGGCGGAGGGGGGGGGCGCCAGACCGGGGGAATGCCTTCGGCGGCCGGGGGGGATGGCTCCCCCCGGGCCCCTCAAAAAGAAGTCGGGAACGTGCGGACGTCCCCGTGCGGCGGGGCGGTCCGGGGCATCAGCCGCAGCCGACGCAGGAACAGCCGCCGCAGCCGCAGCCCAGGCAGTTTTGCGGCGAGACGGACAACCGTTCGCGGTACGCGGCCAGGGCCTCGGCCGGGGCGGCCCTGGCCACGGCAAAAAGCCCGACGGTCAAAAGCAGGGCCAGGACGACGATGGCGGCAATGGGACGCATGGGCAACGCTCCTTACAGGTTCTGGACCAGGAAACTCAGGATCATGCGCCGGCTGATCTCGCCGACGAGCACGCCGTTGGGATCGATGACCGGCAGCGCGGTGATGCCCTTTTCCACGATCAGCTCGCTGGCCATGACAAACAGGTCTTCGGGATGGGCGAACGGATAGTCCGAATCCATGAGGTTGCCGACCGGCGTGTCGGAAATGGCGGCCATGTTGTGGCGCAGGGCATCGAGCAGGTCCTCGCGTTCGTCGAGCAGTCCGGCCTTGGCCTGTCCGGTCACGGCCGGCGGCACGATGATCGAAAGGAAACTGTGGATGGTGACCACGCCGAGCAGCCTGTCGCAGTGGTCCACCACGTAGGTGTTGCGAAAGACGTGGGCCATGCCGCCATACCAGATCAGCACGTTTCCGACCGGGGCTTCAGGGCGCACCTTGATCAGCGTGGTGCGCATAATTTCGGCTATCTGCATGGGATGCTCCGGCCTCGTTTTTGTGAAAAAAAGTACGAAATACATAGCAGGCCCGACAGCCGGCGTAAAGCGTCCCCTGGCGGATATGCCAAGATCGTACAAGATGGCGGCCCCGGCCCATGGCAGGATGCGGCCATACATCCACCCTGCCAAGGAGACCGCCATGACAAACGACGCCCTGTCCATCCTGGCCCAAGGCCGCCGCATCCACACCCCGGCCGGCGACAAGGACGCCGCCGCCCTGCCCTGGAACGCCCATCCCGCCTTTGCCGGAGTGGCGCTCAAGCATCTGGTCGCCGGGGCCGACACCGGCGGCGCGCTGAGTTGCCATCTGGTGCGGATCGATCCCGGCTGCCGGCTGGCAAGCCATGTCCACGCCGGCCAATGGGAGCTGCACGAGGTGGTCGGCGGTTCCGGCACAGCCGGCCTGGACGGGAAGGCCGCCGACTACCGGCCGGGCGTGATGGCCGTCATTCCCCAGGGCGCGCCCCACGAGGTCACGGCCGGCGACGAGGGCCTGTACCTCTTTGCCAAGTTCTTCCCGGCCCTGCTATAAGGAGGCCGGCCGCGGCGAAACCCCTTCCCGGCGCGGCCAGGGAGCGCCATGCCGCCGCACGCCGTCCTTGAGGTCTTTCGCCACCCTGCCCTGCCCGGCCTGGAAGCCGTGTACGGGGCGGGGGTGGCGGCGGACATCGCCCGCCACGCCCACCGCAAGCTGGTGGTGGGGCTTTGCCTGTCGGGCGGCCGGCGCATTGTTTCCGCCGGGGGGCAGATCCTCGCCGGCCCGGGCGAGGGGTTCTGCATCCCGCCCGGAGCGGCCCATGCCTGCGGCCCGGCCGGGGCTTCGGGCCATTCCTATCTGGCTCTGGCCGTGGACCCGGCCCTGCTCGCCCCGGGCCGCCGGCAGCCGTCGCCCCGGCTGCCGGCCCCCCGCTGCTGGCGCGATGCCGGCGCGGCCGCGCTTTGCCGCCTCCTGGCCGGGGCCGTGGCCCGGGGCGACGGTTGCGCCCCGGACCTGCTCCGGGAACTGGCCGACAGGCTCGACGTGCAGGCCCCGCCGCCGCCCCGGCCCCATCCGGCCACGCTCCGGGCCATGGCCGTCATCGACGCCGCGCCCCAGGCGGCCCCGCCCCTGGCCGATCTGGCCCGGCTGGCCGGCGTCAGCCCCTTCCATCTGGAACGCCTGTTCGCCCGCAACCTTGGCGTCCCTCCCGGCGAATACGCCCTCGCCCGCCGGGTCGCCCTGGCCGCCGCCCGCATCGCGGCCGGCGACGGTCTGGCCGAGGCCGCCCTGGCGGCCGGCTTTTACGACCAAAGCCACCTGACGCGCCACTTCCGCCGCAGAATGGGCGTGACGCCGGGGGGATACGGGAGGAGGCCGTCAGAGGCCGCAACATGACCCGGGGCAAGATGACCCCGCCGTTCCGGCCTGCGACGGCAGGACCGGCCGCACCATTGCCCCGCGGGACTTTACTTTCGCGACGGTCTATTTATCATGTCCGGATGGAACCTGTGACCACAGCCAGGAGCCCCGCCATGTCCGCCGAGCCCGACCAGACCTGCTTCGCCCCTTCCGAGCGGGCCGACGTCGACGCCATCGAGCGCCAGTTCTCCATCCTGTCCGGCCACGAGATCCCGGTGGTGCTCAATGCCATGCCCATTATCGCCATGGTGCTCAACCGCTGCCGGCAGGTCGTGTTCGGCAACCGCAAGTTTGTCGAGGCGCTCGGCGTGCCGGACATCCGGGAGGCGCTCGGCAAACGCCCGGGCGAGGCCTTTCGCTGCATCCATGCCGCCAAGGCCCCGGGCGGCTGCGGCACGAGCGAATTCTGCGCCCATTGCGGGGCCGTGCGCTCCATCCTCCTCGGGCTGGCCGGCCGGGAAAACGTCCAGGAATGCAACATCAACCGGAAACTGGGCGACAGCATCGAGGCCCTGGACCTCCGGGTGTCCTCCGCCCCGCTTGCCCTGGACGACGAACATTTCCTCATTTTTTCCATCACCGACGTCAGCCACGAAAAACGCCGCCGCACCCTGGAGCGCATCTTTTTCCACGACATGCTCAACACCGTGGGCGGCGTCCAGGGATTGCTGGAATTTCTGGTCGACGAGGTCCCGGGGGACCTGCGCGCCGATGCCCAGCTCATCTACCGGGCCGTGGTGCAGCTCACCGACGAGATCACCTACCAGAAGCAGTTGCTGGCAGCCGAGACCAACGAGCTGGAAACCAACATGACGCCGCTTCGCGCCGCCGACATCCTGGAGGTGACGGCAGCCACCTTCCAAAACGGCGAACAGGCCCGGGGCAAACTGATCGAAACCTGCGACAACTGCGGCGAGCTGGTGTTTTCTTCCGACCCGGTGCTGCTGCGCCGGGTGCTCGGCAACATGGTCAAAAACGCCCTGGAGGCTTCGAAACCCGGCGACGTGGTGCGCCTGGGCTGCAATCCCGATGCGGCCGCAGTGGAATTCTGGGTGCGAAACGAGGGGCTGATCCCCCGCAGCGTCCAGCTGCGCATCTTCAACCGCTCCTTCTCCACCAAGGGCCTGGGCCGGGGCCTTGGCGCCTACAGCATCAAACTGCTGACCGAACGCTACCTGGGCGGGACGGCCGGTTTCGAATCCACGGCCGAAGGGGGGACCATTTTCCGGGTCCGCCTGCCCCGGGGAGCCGGGCAGCCCCCTGTCCCGAAGCCGGCTGTCTGAGCCGCAACGCCCCGTCGGTTGCCCCCGGGCAGGCGGCGGACATGGCGCTGCCGCCGGCGCAGGCAAAGCCGTAACCGCCCGGGACGACGGACGTTGCGGCAGACGCGCAAGACCGCTCCCGGCAAACGCCCGCCGCCCGGGGCACGCCCAGGCCACGCCAGAAGGGCTGCCGGCCAGGGCGCGTCAGCCGGCGAAAATCCGCAGGAACCCGACCCGGCGCAGGGCAACGACGACCAGGAACGATCCCAGAAAACAGATCGCCGACACGAGCGGTATCGTCAGCCATACGGATGCGGCGTTTACGGACAGGATGTAGCGGTGCACGTATTTGAGGACAAGGATGTGCACAAGATAGATGCCGTAGGTCGCGCCGGACAAGGCGTGCAGGCACTGCCGGCAGCGTGCGACGCGGACATCCTTGAGCGCGCAGAAAAGCAGGACGGACGACAGGAAGACCGGGATTGAAAAGAAATCCATGAACATCGCATCCGGCCGGCCCAGCGCATGCGAAGAGGCATACGTCGCCGCAACGGCAAGGGCCGAGCCGGCCAGGGACAGGCAGAGCAGAAGCCCCGGCCGGGGAAAAGACGCCGCCTTCAGAAATCCCCCCAGGAACACGTAGCCGGCATAGCCGACAAACATGGACAGGCCGTACAGGTCAACGATGTTGTACGGCAGGTTCAGGCTGTTTTTGAGCGTGGCGTACAAAACGCTCAGGCCGAACCAGATGCCCAGATAGATGGTCTTTTCCGATCTGTCGGAGTTGACGAAGATTTTGCCCAGAAACGGCATGGCCGCATAGACGCCGATCAACAGATACACGTACCATAGATGGAACTCGACGGAACCGCCCAGGATACGGCCGGCATACTGCGACAGCGGCGCATTCTTGTCATACAGGTACAGGCAGGAAAAAAACACAAACGGCGGCAGTATCCTGGCAAAGCGCCTTGCATAAAAGGACGCCGCATCCTCCTTCTTATCGAGCAGCAGGAAGCCCGATATCATGAAAAAGACCGGCACGCAGGAATGCGCCCAGGCATTGTACACGATCGACGGCAGCCAGTCCGGCGAGAACGACACGAACAGGCTGCAGGAGACATGGACCATGACGACCATGAAGCAGGCCGCAACCCGGAGGAGATGGATGCCGTCGTAAGAGGTTTCCCGACTGTTCGCAGCAGATTCCTGTTGTTTTTCGCGCAACGCCACCAAAATCTCCCCACCCGTCCCATAAGCTGTTTCCCAAACGCCTCCCCCCGGCCGCTGTCGCAGCCGGAGGGAGGCCGCAGTCCCCGGCCCGATCCGTCGGCTATTTCAGGGCCAGCACCAGCCGGATGCAGGAAAGCGGCGCGCCGATGCGGTCCGGCCGGTGCTCGGCCGCCTGGGCCAGGGCGTCGTAGGCCCGCTCCAGCAGAAAGCTTTTAAGGAGCAGCAGCCGGGCCCGGCGGGGCGGCAGAATGGGCGAATCGCCCACCTCGGCCGCGTAGGCCCCGAAAAAAGCCCGCGACATGGCCTCGGCCCAGGGCCAGGCCCACTGCCAGGCCGAAAAGCCGGCCTTGCCCGCGTCCTCGGGATGAGCCGCGGCAAAACGCCCCACCCCCTCCTCGCCGGCGGCGTAAAACGAATAGAACATGCCGGCCACGTCGCGCAGGGCCGAGCGCAAAAGCCGCCGCTCGCCAAGGGTGCGCCTCGGGTCGCCCTCGAAATCCGTAATCACAAAATCCTTGCCCGTAAACAGCAGTTGCTCCAGCCGGTAGTCGCCATGGATACGGATTTTGGACGTGACGACCAGGGCGTCGAGCAGCCCGGCAATGGCGGCCAGGGCCTCCCCTTCGGCGGCGATGGCGTCGGCGGCTTCCTGGCGCAGCCCGGCCGGCACCGAGCCGAGATGCCGTTTGAGCTGGGCCGTGGCCCGACGGATGCCGTTGCGGATGGCCTGATACACCGAGCGCTGGTAGAGCCGGGTGAACGGTTCCGGGGCGAACGCCCCGCCGCCCCGGGCCAGGGCGAGGTGCATCTGGGCCGTACGCCGGCCGAGCAGCCGGGCCATTTCCTGGTAGAACTCGTCGGACACGCCGGCTATGTCGCCGCTGTCTCCGGAAGACGCCGGGGCCGGCGCGTCGCCGGACGCGGCCTGAGCCCGGCGCTGCTCGAAATGCCGGTCCAGATGCTCCAGGGTGTAGGCCAGGCCGTCCCGGGCCTCGGCCACATACTCCTGGACCGTGGCCACGACGACGGCCTCGCCCCCGCCTTTGGGCCGGTATTCGACGACGCCGAGGAGCCTTGGCACATGGGCAAATCCCCCCGGGCCGGACAGATGGCGCAGCAGTTCGGCCTCGGGATGGGGGCCGCTATCGAGGCCGGCGTAAAACTTGAAAAAGAGCCTGGCGTCAAAGCCCATGAGGACGTTTTGCTGACCGTCCTCAACCATTCGCGACAGTACACAGCCGCCGTCGCATGGGTCCCGGGGGTAGCCGGGTTCCGGCAGGGCGAGGAGCGTTCCGGCCCCGCCGCGAAGCCGGGCCTTCCGGCCCACGGCCTCGGGCCACCAGGACCGCAGCCCGGGCAGGCTGAACCCGTTGACCAGGGCCGCCTCCCGGCCGGCATGGACAATGCGGGCCACCATGGACCGGGGGTCGTCCCGCGCTACGCCATCAGCCTCCTCGGGCGAGGCCAGGGCCAAAACGAACGGCGAAAACCAGGATTCGCCGGTTGCGCCGTGGGTCTCCAGCAGCAGCATCCAGGCCGTGCGGCCGCGCGGGCCGATGGAGACGGCGTCCACGATGTCCACCCGCTGGGCCCCGGCCAGACGGGCCCCGGCAAAGCCCACCCGCCGGGCATGGCCGGGCAGCAATTCCTCGGCCAGGGCCTTGCGCTGGGCCGGGCCGAGTACGCTGGCCAGGGTCTGGGGGAACTCCAGGCGCGGGACCGGAGCCGCGCCCAGGGGCAGGCTGGCCTCCTCCCGCTCCAGGCGCAGCCAGAAGTAGGCATGATGGGCCAGGGGCAGCACGTACGGAGCCCCGGTCACGACCGGAAAGCGCGTGCCGGAAAAGACGTCCACCGGCGTGGCCCCGGCAAACCGCGACAGGTCCATCTCCGCCACCTGGGAAAACCGCGACAGGTTGACCACCACCAGGATGACCTCGTCCCGGTACGACCGGGTGAAGACGAGGACCTTGTTGTTCTCGGACCGCAAGAACTCGATGTCGCCGCGCCCCATGGCCGGCAGGCGCTTTCGCAGGGCGATCATCCGGCGCATCCACCACAGGAGCGAGGACAGGTTGCCCTCCTGGTTCTCCACGTTGACGGCTTCGTAGTGGTACTGCGGGTCGATGACCACGGGCAGGTAGAGATTTTGCGGATTGGCCCGGGAAAACCCGGCGTTGCGGTCCGGGCTCCACTGCATGGGCGTGCGCACGCCGTCCCGGTCGCCCAGGTGGAAATTGTCGCCCATGCCGATCTCGTCGCCATAGTAGAGGATGGGCGTGCCGGGAAAGGAAAAGAGCAGGAAGTTGATGAGTTCCATCCGGCGACGGCTACCCTGCATCAGCGGCGCCAGACGGCGGCGGATGCCGAGGTTGATGCGCGCCTTGCGGTCCTTGGCGTAGACCCGGTACATGTAGTCGCGCTCCTCGTCGGAGACCATTTCCAGGGTCAGCTCGTCGTGGTTGCGCAGAAACATGGCCCACTGGCTGGTGGCCGGGATGGCCGGGGTCTGCTCCAGGATGTCGATGACCGGATAGCGGTCCTCCATCATCAGGGCCATGAAGATGCGCGGCATGATGGGGAAGTGAAAGGCCATGTGGCACTCGTCGCCGTCGCCCTGGCCGAAATAGGCCACGGCGTCCTCCGGCCACTGGTTGGCCTCGGCCAGGAGCATGCGGCCCTTGTGGCGGGCGTCCACATGGGTCCGCAGCTTTTTGAGGAAGGCGTGGGTTTCCGGCAGGTTCTCGCAGTTGGTGTCCCGGCGCTCGTAGAGGTAGGGCACGGCGTCCAGGCGCAGGCCGTCCACGCCAAGGGCCAGCCAGAAATCCATCACGCGCAGGATTTCCCGCTGCACCCGGGGATTGTCGTAATTGAGATCGGGCTGGTGGGAATAGAACCGATGCCAGTAGTAGGCCCCGGCCACGTGGTCGAAGGTCCAGTTGGAGTGCTCGAAATCCTTGAAAATGATGCGGGCCTGCCGGTACTTGTCCGGGGTGTCGCTCCAGACGTAGTAGTCGCGCCAGACCGAGCCCGGACCGGCGGCCCGGGACCGCTCGAACCAGGGATGGTCCTTGGAGGTGTGGTTGACCACCAGTTCGGTGACCACGCGAAGCCCCCGGTCGTGGGCCTGACGCAGGAATTCCCTGAAGTCCTTAAGCGTCCCGTAGTCGGGGTGGATGCCGTAGTAGTCGGCAATGTCGTAGCCGTCGTCGCGCAGCGGCGAGGGATAAAACGGCAGCAGCCACAAGGTGTCGACGCCAAGATCGGCCAGATAGTCCAGGCGGCTGGTCAGGCCGGCGAAATCGCCGATGCCGTCGCCGTTGCCGTCCATGAAGGCCTTGACGTGGACCTCATAGATGACGGCGTCCTTGTACCAAAGCGGATCGTCCGGGCCGGGGAAGCGCATGGGAGACATCCAGGGAACTCCTTTTCGTTCTTGGCGCCCTTATACACGCTCCGCTCGTTTTTTCCACCGCTGCCCCGCCGCGCTCCCCTCCCCCGTCCGCGGGGCCCGGGGGTATCACCCCCGGCAGGGCGCGGGGCAGCGCCCCGCCTCCCGCCCTCCCCTTCCACTGCCCCGCCTCCCGCCATTC
>Ga0074193_1003099_pt1 | contig 13052 bp, 10 predicted proteins | sample EPASupsiteHSE605_FD_64523 | JGI IMG/M metagenome (GOLD analysis project Ga0074193, IMG submission 64523) | Bioremediated contaminated groundwater from EPA Superfund site, New Mexico - Sample HSE6-05 | ecosystem: Environmental > Aquatic > Deep subsurface > Groundwater > Contaminated ... | reverse complement strand
CGAGATGGGCGGCGAATTCATTCACCTGGCGCTCGATATCAAGAAACTCGGTCAGCAGATAAAGGAAAAGGCCCAGGCCATCCATGACCATCGCCTGCAATTGGCCGCGATGATCGCAAGGCACCTCGCCGACATCCCCGATGGCGCGCAATCGACGCAAGATGCCGGAATGGGCTCGACGCTCAGCCATGCGGCCACGAGTCTTTCCGCGCTCGAATCGGCCAACACCCGTTTCTCCCGATTGGGAGGCCTGATCTCGACCATTGCCGAAGAGAATTCCAGGAGCATCGGTGAAGTTGTCCTGTCCATGCAGTTCCATGACATCTTCCGGCAACAGGTGGAGCATGTCATGGAAGCGCTCGAGAAACTGCTGCCTTCGCTCGCGGCACCCTGCCGCGATCCCGGAGCACAGGATGAGCCCCACGACCTGCAATTGATTGGCCGGATAGGCGATGTCTGCGAACTCCAGGAAGCCCAGCTCCAGTTTGCCTCGACGGAATTCCATGCGGCGGTTGCCTCGATTGTCGGCAATTTGCGGGACGTTGGCGAGAAACAGCAACGGATGGCGGCTGAAATCTATGCCCAATCGGGCGCGATCGATGCCTCCGGCGGCTCGTTCATCGACGATGTCCGGCGCCACATGGCATCGATAACCGATCTGCTGACGACCTGCGCCAAGACGAACACCGAACTGGCCGATGTCATCAGGGGAGTCACCACCACGGTCGATGAAATCACCGCCTTTGTTGCCGACATCGAAGGCATCGGGCACGAGATCATCCTGATCGCCCTGAACGCCAAGATCAAGGCGACCGGCACGGCCATCCAGGGCGATTCCATGGGTGTCCTGGCGGGAGAGATGGGGCAATTTTCACAAAGAGCGGTGCAGCGCACCAACACGATCACGGCGACCTTGAAGGAAATCCATGCCGCCACCGGCGTTCTTGCCGCCGAGACGGACAGCAACGAGATCACGCTCGGGGCAAAGCTGAGCAACCTGAAAACGGAGTCGGAGAAGATCCTGACCATTTTCGAAGGCATGGAAAAACAACTGCATGTCCTGCTCGTGCAGATCCGGAACCAGGTCGATGGGCTTTTCGGCGAGATCGCGACCGTGACCCGCGGTATCGATGTGCACGAACAGGCAAGGGCCATGGCCGCGGAAGTTCTGCGGGACCTTCGGCGGATCGTCGGCGAGGCGCGCGCATTGCACCCGGCGAGTGCGGTGTTCAGGGAGGATCTGCGTCTCGCGGCGGCACGCTATACCATGGAGAGCGAACGACGCATTCACGAGGAGATCGCCAGGAAGCATGGAGGGAATTCTGTTGTGGCAACCCGTGCGCAGGAACCCCTCAACCCGAAGAACACGGAGGCGGAGTTCGGTGACAATGTGGATTTATTTTGATTTTAACGGCTGACCAGCCGCAATGATGGAGGGAACAATGTCTGTCAACATGTCTTTTGTTAACTGGAATGACAAGTTTTCAATTGGCGTGCCGGAAATCGACGAACATCACCGGCATTTGTTTTCGCTGTTGAACGAAACATACGATGGTTTTGTCAACCATGCTCCCCCTGAAAATATGGGTGTTCTTCTCGACGCTCTCATTGATTACGCGACGTACCATTTCTCCGCTGAAGAACGATGGATGGAGGCGAGCGGATTTCCCGGTCTCGATAGGCATAAAAAAGAGCATGGCACCTTTTCCCGGAGCATATCGGAAATGCATAAAAATTACCATGGCGGCATGAAATCTTTGACTCTCAGGCTCTTCACCTTTCTGCATGGGTGGTTGTCGACGCACATTTTGGAGTCGGATGCCGAATTCGGCCGGTTTGTTGCTGCCGGCCAAACGAATTTCTCGCCACTGCGCGAGGAGGAAAAGCAAAAAACTCAGGCCGACAGGAGGATTGGGCATGGGACAATGTACGCCGAGCAGTGAACCGGGAAGCGAGATCGTCATTAACAGCGGCGACCGCTTGACCATCGAAACCATCAATGCCTTCGCGCAACTCATCCGTCAAGGGCTGGCGGCGGAGGCAACGACCGTGGTCGTTGAGTTCGAGCCCGCCATGGAAATGGATATCACCGCCCTGCAGGTATTGTGCTCGGCCTGCCACACCGCCGCGGCAAGGGGAAAGCGATTCATCCATCGCGGCCTGCCGCCAAAGGCCCTGCTCGATCTTCTTTTCGCTGCCGGCGCAGAGCGCCGTGAGCCGTGCAGCACTAACAACACCTTCTGTTTTCGTCAGTTCGGAGGAGAAAGAAAATGGCAAAGCTGATCATGACTGCCGACGATTCGGCCAGCGTCCGGCAGATGGTAGCCTTTACCCTCAAACAAAACGGGTATGAGGTGATTGAAGCGGTGGACGGTCAGGATGCCCTGACCAAACTCGCCGCCAAGAAAGTGGATATGCTGCTGACCGACCTCAATATGCCGAAACTTGATGGGATCGGGTTGATCAAGGGGGTGCGGACCAGCAGTCTCAACAAATTCATCCCCATTGTCATGCTGACCACGGAGTCCCAGGATTCCAAGAAAGCCGAAGGCAAATCCGCCGGCGCCACCGGCTGGATTGTCAAACCCTTCAAACCGGAACAATTGATCGCGGTGGTCAAGAAAGTGCTGGGATAAATAAGGTGTCAACAATGGCAAGCAAACCAGTATGACCTGTTCCCCCCCAACGCGATAAGGATCTCCCCCCATGATCGAACAACATATTGCCACCTTTCGTGAAGAAGCCGGCGAATTACTGGCTGAACTGGAGACCTCCCTGCTTGATCTCGAAGCAACGCCCGATGACAGGGAGCTGATAGCCCGGGTCTTTCGAGCCATGCACACCATCAAGGGATCCGGGGCCATGTTCGGCTTTGACGACATCGCCGCCTTCACCCATGAGGTGGAAACCGTCTTTGATCTGGTGCGGGACGGCAAAATGGTGGTGACCAAGGAGCTCCTCGACCTGACGCTCAAATCCCGTGACCATATCTCCGCCCTGCTTGAGGCCTCGGCAGGCGGTGCCGAGGCCGACAAACAGCAGGGGGCGGCCCTGATCGCCGGCCTGCGGCGGCTCATCCCGCCTGCTGAAGCAACCGGGCCGGCCGCGCCTGTGACGCCAGCAGCCTTGGAGCCGGAATCCGGAGACACCGGCAAGAAGACGTGGCGTATTCGTTTTCAACCGAAACGGGACCTGCTGCTGTGCGGCAGCAATCCGATCGCGCTGCTCAACGAACTGCGTGGACTGGGCGATTGCCTGGTCACGGCCCACTTCGACGAGGTCCCGGCCCTTGATACCCTGGTCAGCGAACACTGCTACCTCTATTGGGACATCATCTTGACCACTACCTGTGACCAGGCGGCGATCAGGGATGTCTTCATTTTCGTGGAAGACGATTGCCGGCTCGCCATCGAACTGGTCGATGGCCCCAGCCTTGGCGATGACCAGTACAAGAAACTGGGCGCGATCCTGATCGAGCGCGGCGACCTCGCCCCGGACGAACTCCACGAGATTTTACAGCAGCAAAAACCCCTGGGAGAACTGCTGGTGGGCAAGGGATTGGTTTCTCCGGAAAAAGTCTCCTCGGCCCTGAATGAGCAGCAGCAGGTCAAACAGATCCGCCAGGAACGCGCCGCCCCCGATGCCGCGGCGAGCATCCGGGTGCCGGCGGAACGGCTGGATCAGTTGGTGAATCTCGTCGGCGAGATGGTGACGGTGCAGGCCCGGCTGACCCAGGTCGCCAATACCTCGGGAGAGGCGGCCTTTGTCGCCATTGCCGAAGAGGTCGAGCGGCTGACCAACGAGTTGCGCGATACCGCCCTGAATATCCGCATGCTCCCCATCGGCAGTACCTTCAGCAAATTCAAGCGATTGGTCCGTGACCTCTCCCGGGAACTGGGCAAGGAAATCGAGATGGAGACCTTTGGCGCAGACACCGAACTGGACAAGACCGTGATCGAAAAGCTCAACGATCCCCTGGTCCACATCATCCGCAACAGCATCGACCATGGCATCGAGAAACCGGCTGTCCGGACCGCGTCCGGCAAGCCGGCAACCGGCACCATCCGGCTGGGCGCCGAACACGCCGGGGATTCGGTGCTGATCACCATCCATGACGATGGCGGGGGAATCGACCCCGAGGCCATTCGCGGCAAGGCCCTCAAGCTGGGGCTGATCGCGCCCACCGCCGAACTGACCGATCAGGAGATCTTCGGGTTCATCTTTACGCCGGGCTTTTCCATGGCCGCCGAGATCACCAGCATCTCCGGACGCGGCGTCGGTATGGACGTGGTCAAACGCTCCATCGAGGCCTTGCGGGGAACCATCGTCATTGACAGCGAGCTCGGCCGGGGGACCACCATCACCCTGAAGATTCCCCTGACCCTCGCCATCATCGAGAGCCTGCTGGTGAAGATCGGCGAGAACCACTTCGTCCTGCCGCTGGCCGCCGTGGAGGAGTGCGTGGAATTAACCCGCGCCGATATCGAATCCTCGCATGGCCGCAATCTGGCCAGGGTGCGCGGCAACCTCACCCCCTATATCCACCTGCGCGACCAGTTCGGCATCGAAGGCGCTCGGCCGGAGATCGAGCAGATCGTCATCGTCTCGGTGCAGGGGGTGCGGACCGGTTTTGTCGTGGATTTCGTGATCGGCGAGCACCAGACCGTCATCAAGCCGCTTGGCCCCCTTTATCAGCATGTCAAGGGGATGTCCGGGGCCACCATCCTGGGGGACGGCTCCGTTGCCTTGATCCTTGCCCCAGGCGATCTGGCGCAGCTGGCCGCGACGTCGGAACAGGACCGGCTCGCCCAGCAACGGTCGGAACGCGTCGCGCCGCTGCAATGATCGTCTTGGGCAAAGGCATTAACTCGACCAAGGAACTCGCCGCAGCGCGGAAACGCACGGAAATTTCCCGCGCCATTGCAGAAGACAGACAATTCACAGAAGGAGGACGCAGTCAATGAGCTGGTATTACAATCTGAAGATCGGCGTGAAACTACTATCGGCGTTTGTCGCCATGGCCGTTATTGCGGGTATTGTCGGCGGGGTCGGTATCTCCAGAATCGACCAGATCGCCGAGGCGGACAAGGCGATGTACGAACTGAATACCGCCCCGATGGACGAGATGATCAAAATGGCCGTAGCCTTTCAGCGGATTCGGGTCAACCTGCGCGATTTGGCCCTGGACACCACGGATGCCGATCGTCAGCAACATGTTGAACTCATCAGGGAGCTTGACAAGATCCTGAAGGAGGAGATGGAAGAGTTTGCCAAGTCTATGCATGCGGAAGAAATCAAGAAGGTCTACAAGGATCTCCAGGAGAGCCTTGAGGCGTATGCCCCATATCGTCAACACGCCATGGATGCTGGCCTGGCAGGCAAGCAGACCGAGGCGGTGGCGGCCATGCGCAACCAGCAGGCCAGCAAGGAGGCAAAGGACGTCGATGAGGCCATGGAAAAGCTGGCCGACCTGAAGTCCGGGCTGGCCAAGAAGAAAGCTGACCACAACACGGAAACGGCGGCGGCCGCGAGCCGAACCATGCTGGTCATGTTGGGGGGCGGCATGCTGCTGGCCATCGGCTTTGGCCTGTTTATCTCCCGCATCATCAGCAATCCGCTGCGTCAGGGGGTGGACTTCGCCAAGGCGGTAGCCGCCGGCGATCTGTCCCAGACCATCAAGCTGGAGCAGAAGGATGAGATCGGCCAATTGGCCACAGCCCTGAACGACATGGTGGCTAAACTTGGCGGCATCGTGACTGATATCCAGGCCGCCGCCGGCAACGTGGCCTCCGGCAGCCAGGAGCTCTCCGCCACGGCCCAGCAGATGTCCCAGGGCGCGACCGAGCAGGCCGCCAGCGCCGAGGAGGTCTCCAGCAGCATGGAGGAGATGTCCTCCAACATCAAACAGAATACCGACAACGCCCTGCAGACCGAGAAGATCGCGGTCAAGAGCGCCGCCGACGCCAGGGAGGGGGGTAAGGCGGTCACGGAAACCGTCAGCGCCATGAAGGAGATCGCCACCAAGATCTCGATCATCGAGGAGATCGCCCGCCAGACCAACCTGCTGGCCCTGAACGCCGCCATCGAAGCCGCCCGGGCCGGGGAGCACGGCAAGGGGTTTGCGGTGGTCGCCTCCGAGGTCCGCAAATTGGCGGAGCGGAGCCAGGCGGCGGCCGGCGAAATTTCCACCCTCTCTGCCCGCAGTGTCCAGATCGCCGAGAAGGCCGGGGAGATGCTGGACAAGATGGTGCCGGACATCCAGCGCACCGCCGAGCTGGTCCAGGAGATCAGTGCCTCCAGCAAGGAACAGGATACCGGCGCCGACCAGATCAACAAGGCCATTCAACAACTGGACAAGGTCATTCAGCAGAACGCCGGCGCCTCGGAAGAGATGGCCTCCACCTCGGAGGAACTCTCGGGCCAGGCCGAACAGTTGCAGGAAACCATCGCCTTCTTCCGTATCGACACCGGCAGGCAAAACAATTCCGCGCGTGCCGCGCACCCACCCCGCAAACAGGCCCCTGCAACCCATGTGGCCCATATTGCCCACGTTCCGGCCAAGGCGAAGATGGCGCAAAAGAGCTTGCCAGGGATCTCTCTCGACCTGGATGGCGACAAGGACCATCTCGACGATGAGTTCGAAAAATTCTAGGGAATCGAGCAAAGACCGGAAATAAGGGGCAGTTCCCGCCCTTGGCTGCATCTTGATCAATGGCAATAACATCGCAGCAACACAGCTAAATATCGATGGATGTCTACGGCCGGTCCAGAACTGTTTCCAAACACCAAAAGGAGAATCAAGCAATGCGCAGTTTGATCATCTCCAATCGTTTCATCTTGGATATTGATAGAGTGTTTTCATCGGATGAACTGGCCTCGGTTCAGGGGCGGAGTCCGGTAGTAGCATAGAGTTAGATAACGCCCGAATACTACTACTACACATATTGAGGAGCAGGACATGTTCGCAAACATGAAAATAGGTAAACGGCTTGGGCTCGGGTTTAGTGTGTTGCTGGTGATTATGGCGATGCTGATCTGGAAAGGTGTGTACTCCATGTCACAGATTGAAGAAAATATGGATTATATCGTCAAGGTCAACAATGTGCGGGAAGAACATTGCAATCACATGGTCGTCAACTTCAAGGATGTCCTGATAAGCTTCCGCAACGTTATTCTGACAAACGACAAGGACAAGCGTCAGGAGTACCTGGCTGCCGCCAAAAAATCCCGTGAAGAGTACGCTGACAGGCTGAAAGAAGTTGAGGAGATGTTTAGCAAGGACGACCGGAAGGGTCATGAGCTGATCGCCGGGGTCAAGGAGACTGTTGCAACCGCCAAACCGGTTAACACCAAGGCGGTCGAGTTGGCTCTGGAGGGCAATAACTCCGCAGCGGCAGCGCTGCTGCTGGGAGAATGCGGCACGTTGACCGAAAAAGTTTTCATGGCGATGGATGACCTGCTGGCGCACAACAACGAGCGCAGCAAGATGCGCTACGATGAGGCGGTCAAGGAGTATGAAAACGCCCGCAACACGATGTTCGGCCTTGGGGTGGCCACCTTTGCGATTACCATTTTCACCTCATTCTTTCTTACCCGCAGCATTACTCGGCCGATCAATGAAGCCGTCGGAGTGGCCGATTCCCTGGCCCAGGGCGACCTGACCATCAAGGTCGCATCAAATTCCAGGGACGAAACCGGCCTGATGATGGCATCCATCGGGAACATGGTGGAGAAGTTGAAACAAGTGGTCGTCGATGTCCAGGCCGCCGCCGGCAACGTGGCCTCCGGCAGCCAGGAGCTCTCCGCAACGGCCCAGCAGATGTCCCAGGGCGCGACCGAGCAAGCAGCGGCCGCCGAAGAGGCATCCAGCAGCATGGAAGAGATGGCTGCCAACATCAAACAGAACACCGACAACGCTCTGCAGACCGAAAAAATCGCTGTAAAGAGCGCAGCCGACGCTAAAGAGGGCGGCAAGGCGGTTACGGAAACCGTCACGGCCATGAAGGAGATCGCCACCAAGATCAGCATCATCGAGGAGATTTCCCGCCAGACCAATCTCCTGGCGCTGAACGCGGCCATCGAAGCAGCCCGGGCCGGCGAGCACGGCAAGGGTTTTGCGGTGGTCGCCTCGGAAGTCCGCAAATTGGCGGAACGGAGCCAGGCGGCGGCCGGCGAGATTTCCACCCTCTCTGCCCGCAGTGTCCAGATCGCCGAGACGGCCGGCGAGATGCTGGACAAGATGGTGCCGGACATCCAGCGCACCGCCGAACTGGTCCAGGAGATCAGCGCTTCCAGCAAGGAACAGGATACCGGCGCCGATCAGATCAACAAGGCCATCCAGCAACTGGACAAGGTCATCCAGCAGAACGCGGGCGCCTCGGAAGAGATGGCCTCCACCTCGGAGGAGCTCTCGGGTCAGGCCGAACAGTTGCAGGAAACCATCGCCTTCTTCCGTATCGACACAAGCATGAAAAGAAGTTCCGCACGCGCTTCGCATGCACCTCGCAAACAGACCCTTACGCCCCATGTGGCGCATATCGCCCACCCTCCGGTCAAGGTCGCGCAAAAAAGCCTGCCGGGGGTGGATCTCGACCTGGATGGCGGCAAGGACCATCTCGACGACGAGTTCGAAAGATTCTAGGAACCGAGCAGAGGCCTGGAAGAGGATGTTGCTTGCCCCTTGCCTCTGTTTGACGCTCGATAGCATGCTGCTGCGACCTTGATCAAGGGCGATAACGTCGCAGCAACACAGTTAAATTAATGGAGATGTCTACGGCCGGTCCAAACGGTTTCCAAACACCATAAGGAGAATCAAACAATGCGCAGTCTAACCATCTCCAGCCGCCTGTTAATCGCTTTTGCTTTGCTGCTGGTACTCAGCTCCCTATCCACGCTCTTCGCCATCCGCAGATTGGACGCTTTTTCCACCAAGGTGCGGGAGACGATGGACGAGTGCGTCGAGCATGAGCGGCTGGCAACTGAATGGGCCAATCTCGTCCATATGAACGGAATCCGCACCATGGCGATCCTCAAGGACAAAAGCGATTCTTTGGAAGCCATGCTGAAACCCGATCTGGAAAAGACGAGCAAGCGGATTTCTGAGGTCCAGGGAAAACTGGAAAAAGCCATGCAATCACCTGAGGACAGGGCCAGGCTGGAAGAGGTGGGGAGAAAACGAAACGCGTACACCTCGACCCGCAAGCAGGCTTTACAGATGAAGTCAGACAACCGGGACGCGGAACTAGCAAGGACCATGGACGAAGGTGTTGTTCCGGCGATGCACGCCTATATCGAAAGCATCAACAAGTTGGCCGCAGCGCAGAAGGGGAAACTCGATCTTCTAGCCCCTTATCTGCAATCGGAGGAGCGACAGACGCGAATACTCCTTCTGGCATTTTTGGCCGGCTGCGTTTTGGTCAGTGTGATAGCGGGCGGGATAATCGTGAGAGGAATCACCAGGCAACTGGGCGGTGAACCTGGGTATCTCGCCGATATAGCCGAAAAGGTTGCGGCCGGGGACCTGACCGTCCGTCTGGAATCCGGCCGCGCGGTGGATACGGGCGTGTTCGCCGCCATCAAGAACATGGTGGAGAAATTGAAACAAGTGGTCGTCGATGTCCAGGCCGCCGCCGGCAACGTGGCCTCCGGCAGCCAGGAGCTCTCGGCCACGGCCCAGCAGATGTCCCGGGCCGCGACGGAGCAGGCAGCCAGTGCCGAGGAGGTCTCCAGCAGCATGGAAGAAATGTCCGCCAACATCAGGCAGAACACCGACAACGCCCTGCAGACCGAAAAGATCGCGGTCAAGAGCGCCGCCGACGCCAGGGAGGGCGGCAAGGCGGTGGCCGAGACTGTCAGCGCCATGAAAGAGATCGCCACTAAGATCAGCATAATCGAAGAGATCGCCCGCCAGACCAACCTGCTGGCTTTGAATGCCGCCATCGAGGCCGCCCGGGCCGGCGAGCACGGCAAGGGGTTTGCGGTGGTCGCCTCCGAGGTCCGCAAATTGGCGGAGCGGAGCCAGGCGGCGGCTGGCGAGATTTCCACCCTCTCTGCCCGCAGTGTCCAGATCGCCGAGACGGCCGGCGAGATGCTGGACAAGATGGTGCCGGACATCCAGCGCACCGCCGAACTGGTCCAGGAGATCAGCGCCTCCAGCAAGGAACAGGATACCGGCGCCGATCAGATCAACAAGGCCATCCAGCAACTGGACAAGGTCATTCAGCAGAACGCCGGCGCCTCGGAAGAGATGGCCTCCACCTCGGAGGAACTCTCGAGCCAGGCCGAACAGTTGCAGGAAACCATCGCTTTTTTCCGTATCGACGATACCTCCAGCAAAAGGTCTTCGACCGGGCAGCGCGGCGTGAAAGTTACGGCGCAGGTCCCCCACTCTTCCCTTCCGCTCTTGGCTGACACTGAAGCGAAAGGTTTGCCGAGAAGAACACCGGCGGCATCGCTCTGAATATGGCCATCGGCGGCACGGATCACCGATAAGATGAATTAAAAAACGGAATTTCCACGAGCAAGGGAGAAAACTACCATGGTTGTAGGCGAACGACGAAAGGTTTTCATTTTGGTGGCGCTGCTGGCCCTGTGCGGGTCGCTGCTCACGGCGGGACACAGCACGGCGACGGAGGGAGGGGGGAGCGCCTATCCTAACGGTGCAGAAGGTTTCATGGCCGGGGCCGCGCCCCCGCCGGGTACCTATTTCATCAACTACTTTGACTGGTACTCGGCTGATAGCTTCAAGGACACGAACGGCAATAACCTATTCCCCTTCAAGGCCGACATCTTCGCCAACACCGTCCGATTGATCCACATTACCGGCAAACAACTGCTGGGCGGCTACTGGGGAATGCACATCTTTGTCCCGCTGCTCAAGGTTGATGTGCACGAATCTCCGGGCGGAAGTGACCACCGCGAGGGGCTTGGGGATATCATCGTCAACCCTCTGATCCTCTCTTGGCACGGCAAGAATTGGCATGCCGTAAGCGGCTTGGACATCTACTGTCCCACAGGCGTGTACGACAGGGACCGGGTGGCCAACCTCAGCCGCAACTCCTGGACCTTCGAACCGGTTGTTGCCGGAACCTACGTCACCGACGACGGCTACGAGGTTTCGGCCAAGTTCATGTACGATTTCGACACCCGCAACGATCTGACGAGCTACCGCTCCGGTCAGGCGTTTCACGTAGATTACACACTGGCCAAGAAGTTCGACAACCTGAGCGTGGGCGCCGGCGGCTACTACTATCAGCAGATCACCGATGATGACGCCCCCACCGGGACCCTGGGTAAAGGAATGACCGTTTCCATCGGTCCCCAAGTCAAGTACGACTATAAGAACATGAGCTTCGTCGCGAAATACCAGTTCGAGGTGGACAGTCGCAATCGCCCCCAGGGAGACAACCTGTGGGTTAAGTTCGTCTACGCCTTTTAAGAGAAGCCGTGCCCCCGGAGGCGGGTCAGCCGGGAAGCGTGGGTACGGATTCACGGTGCCCACGCGGAGGGACTGCGCTGTTGATGGACAATGAGCATGTTACAGTCTTGGAGAGATAAAAAAATGAACTTTTTCACAAACATGAGTATTGCGTCAAAGCTGAAGATTCCGATTGTCATGCAGGTTTTGCTTTTGCTGGTTGTGACCTTTTTTTATTTATCCAGCGATCAGGAAGTCGGCAATCGACAAGAGCAAACCAGGAAAATGGGCGCAATGGTCGGCAGCCTTCAGTCCGTGACATCGGAAATCCAACAGTTTTTGCGCGGCCAGGGAGACGTGAAAAAAATTGACGCCGACCTGCGCGAACAGATGGGCCGCATCGATACGCTGTCCGTCGGAAGCGCTGTCACCCCCTACATGAAACGGATGGCGGCCGTGTTCCAGGATTCGGCCAAGCTGTTCCAGCGCAACACGGACATTGAAAATGAGGTCTTCAAGCTCACCGACTTCTCCATCGCCCAATCGGACGGCTTTATCAAGGAGACAAGCGCCAAACTCGCGGATCCGAAGCAGGAGGCTTCCGTCAGCCGTCTGACACGTCTGGTCATCGCAGGCGCCAGCGTGAACAGTGGCACCAACCACAAGATCCAGACGCTCTTTCTGGCGATGAAGACAGATAGCGGCAGGAGCAAGGAACTGTTGACCCTGCTTGACACGGCCATCAACAACGCGACAACGGACATGCAGAAACTCGCCGGCACGCCCTTCGCGGAACTCCCCAAAAAAGCGCAGGAAGCCAACAAGCGAATTCGGGATCTGACAATGGAATACCTGGCCAACGGCGACAAGCTCGCCGTTGCCGGAAAGGAGATTGAACAACAAAACACGCTGATTAGAAACGAGTTGGACCAATTCGCGGGAAAAAGCATGGTCGCCGGATACGACTTTTTCAAGTCGCGCATGGCCATCCTGCTTCTGATTATCATCGTGGGTGTGCTTCTGTCACTGCTGATCGTCATCCTGCTCATCCGCAAGCTGTCGCAACAGTTGGGCGGGGAGCCCGGCTATATCGCCGAAATCGCCGACATGGTTGCCGGCGGAGACCTGACGATCACCTTTAAATCCAACCGCAAAACCGAAACCGGCGTCTACGCCGCCATGAAGAAAATGGTGGGGCAACTCAAAGATGTGGTGGCCGACGTCAAGAGTGCCGCCGACAACGTCGCCTCGGGGAGCCAGCAGCTTTCGGCCAGCGCCGAGGAGATGAGCCAAGGTTCCACCGAGCAAGCAGCGGCCGCCGAAGAGGCATCCAGCTCCATGGAAGAGATGGCGGCCAACATCAAACAGAACACCGACAACGCCCTGCAGACCGAAAAGATCGCGGTCAAGAGCGCCGCCGACGCCAGGGAGGGAGGCAAGGCGGTGGCCGAGACTGTCAGCGCCATGAAGGAGATCGCCACCAAGATCTCGATCGTCGAAGAGATCGCTCGCCAGACCAACCTGCTGGCTTTGAATGCCGCCATCGAGGCCGCCCGGGCCGGCGAGCACGGCAAGGGGTTTGCGGTGGTCGCCTCCGAGGTCCGCAAATTGGCGGAGCGGAGCCAGGCGGCGGCTG
>Ga0074193_1003097_pt1 | contig 13056 bp, 11 predicted proteins | sample EPASupsiteHSE605_FD_64523 | JGI IMG/M metagenome (GOLD analysis project Ga0074193, IMG submission 64523) | Bioremediated contaminated groundwater from EPA Superfund site, New Mexico - Sample HSE6-05 | ecosystem: Environmental > Aquatic > Deep subsurface > Groundwater > Contaminated ... | reverse complement strand
CTATGCGCGCGTCCAGGTGAAGCGGCCCGACGGTTCGACGGAGGCCGGCATGCCGATTACGTACGGCATCACGGTCCCGAGCGGAGCCAAGAACCCCCAGCTCGGTCAGGCCTTCGTCCGGCTGTTGACCGGCCCGGAGGGTACCGCAATCCTCGCGGCAGACGGCTTCACGCCGATCACCCCGGCAGAGGCGACCGGGACGGTGCCCGCGGGCGTGATCGTCAGCCAGACGGTCTGACCCCCCCGACCTGTTCCTTTTTTCCCGAGTCTCGCCCAACCTGACGGAAAAAGAAGACATCAGGGGGATTTTTTCACATATACAAGGGCGCATTCGGACCTATAATCAAAAAGTATATCACAAAGTATATATGGGATATATGGCATAGGGAATCGCCGTCGAGAGCAGTTGACAGATCGGTCGGGCGACCGGCCACCACCGGGAGAGAGACATGGCAGAGAAGAATGAATCAGGAAAGACGAACCGGGGCCTGGCATCGGCCGACGAGGCGACTCGGCAGAGAGTCGCGAAGGCCGGCGGCGAGGCCCGACACGAGAGACGTGGCCTCCAGGCTGCCGATGAGAAGACCCGGGAGAGGGTCGCACGCGCGGGAGGGGAGGCGCCGCACAGGGTGAGAGGCCTCCAGGCCGCAGACGAGAAGACCCGGGAGAGGGTCGCTCGTGCGGGAGGAGAGGCACCGCACAGGGTGAGAGGCCTCCAGGCCGCAGACGAGAAGACCCGGGAGAGGGTCGCTCGTGCGGGAGGAGAGGCACCGCACGAGAAGCGAGGCCTCCAGGCCGCAGACGAGGAGACCCGGGAGAGGGTCGCACGTGCAGGCGGCGAGGCATCTCGCGGCGGACGCGGCTCGTCGCAGAGCCGCGGCGACAGGGACGACGATCATGGCGGCTCGAAACGGGGACTCGCCTCGTCGAGCTCCGTCGCGGGGGGGCGAGTCGCTCGAAAGAGCGGCGAGTCCTCGCACGGCGGGCGCGGCCGTTCGAAAGGGACGGACTGAAGAAGATCTCTTTTCAGGGGCGCCTCAGCACCGAGACCTCGAACCCCTCCGGGTCGTAGAGGTGCGCGGCGTCACCCTCGTCGTTCCAGACGGAGCGCTCGTACCAGTAGCGCGCCTCGTCCGTATCGATACCGCCCGTCCCCGAGTACACGGTGACGGCGGACCCCGGCGCGATTGAGCCGCCGAAGTCGTACCGGAAGTTCGCGCCGTCGTCGGTCAGGTACCACCCCGTCAGCTCCACGGGCGAGGTCCCGGCGTTTCGCAGGCGGACCCATTCACCGTCCAGGTCCAGTTCCTCGACGGAGAGGCCGCGGGCATCCCCGGAGACCGGTGTCGAGGTCGAGACCGGAGACTCCGGGGTCGAGATCACCGGGATTGGGATCGTGACGACGCCACCGCCGTCCGTGCCGTCGATCAGGTGCCCCTCGGAGTCGTGGAGATAGGCCCGGTCGCCCCGGGGATCGAAGACGTCGGCGTCGTTCCAGTAGAGGACTCCGTCTCCGTCCGTGCCTGTCCCCACCTGGACCACGACCGATCCGCCGGGAGCGACAGAGCAGGTCGGGAACTGGTAGTGCCGGGTCGCGGCTCCGTTCGTCAGGCGCCAGCCCGAGAGGTTCGCCGCGACCGCACCCGTGTTCAGGACCAGGACCCGTCCGGAGGCGAGGTCGAGACCACCGAGCCGGACCTCGCCCCGGAGCGCCGTCGGCGACGGGAGGGGCACGGTCAGGGTGGGCGCGATGGTGATGGGTGCGGGGTACGGCGGTTCCAGGCGATAGGGCGTCGGCGACGCGGAGACCGTCGGGACGTCCACGTCCGTCGACCCGCCGATCGTCATGCTCGTCCCGCGGACCGGTCGGCAGACGGTGCCGTCGGACGTGAACGCCACGGTGCCCGAGGAGTTCGTCAGGTAGACCGTCGTCCCGAGCATGAGGAGGTTGGCCAGCAGGCGTCCGTCCACGGTGCCCACGCGAGGATCGCCCGTGCTCACGACCGCGTACCGCGGGCGCACACGCTCGAGCAGGGCCGGGGAGGCTGCGCCGGGCTCACCCTGCCGGGGGACCTGGAGCACGTCCGCTGCCAGGTCCTCCCGGGAGTCGAGAAGGCGTCCTGCCGAACCGGGGCCGAGCCCTCCGGTCAGAAGAACGGCCGTCCGGTTGTACACGAGTCGCATCACGAGCGAGCCCTCGTGCTGGTCTCCCGCAGGAACCGGAGGGTTCAGCACGTCGAGCCAGACCTCGGGGTCGAGCTGGACCCGCTGACCGGCGCGAAGGGCGGACCGACTCACGTTCGAGGCGTCGAGCGCCTGGAGAAGGCGTTCGTACGCTGCCGGGTGGCCGTCGGGCAACCCCCCGTCGAGAAAATGCCCGACCCGGTCGAGCCCTGCGATCACGGCCGGCATGCCTCCGACCTGGTCGGCGTGGGCATGCGAGGCGATCAGCAGGTCCAGATCGGTCACCCCCATCGATCTGAGGTACCTGAGGACGTCCGCCCCCCTGTCCGACGGGCCTGCGTCCAGCAGCACGGTCCGGCCTCGAGGGGTCTCGATCAGGACGGAGTCGCCTGCTCCGACAGCAAGAAAATGGATGACGAGCGGCCCCGCGGGGGCCGGCAGGAGCGCCGGTGTCGGCGGGACGGATGTCGGAGCGGGCGTCGGGATCGGCGTCACCATCGTGGCCGTGAGCACTGTCTGGGGCCCGGGTGTACGGACCGGGATCTCGACCGCTACCGGCCCGGGGGAGAGACGGGCGAATCCCCCGAAGAGGGCGACGATCACCAGGGCGAAGGCGAGCAGGATCAACAGGTTTCGGAGCGCGCGCTGCATGGGGCCCGGGTTCCTCGCAGTATCGTTCGACGCCGGACCATAATAACCCGCGTCCGGGCCGATCCCTTAAATACGAGCAGGCACAACTCCGCTGACAGGAGACCCGAATCAGATGGTACACGTAACAATCGACCGCGAAGGATGCATCAGCTGCGGCACCTGCTGGCTCGAGTGCCCCGCGCTCTTCGAAGAGAGTCCGGAGGACGCCAAGAGCCAGATCGTCGAGCGCTATCGGACCGGGGGGGCGGCGGCCGAGGGGGACGCGTCCGATGCGGCTGCCGAGTGCGCTCAGACGGCCGCCGACGCGTGCCCGGTCGCGGTGATCGCGATCGAGTGACTAGAGCTGCTCGAAGAGCAGCACGATGTCCGCGAAGTCGACCCGGCCGTTCCTGTTGAAATCGAACGCGGCGATCGGCTCGTTCGCCGCGACCCAGTCGAGTTCGTGGAAGTAGAGGACGACGTCCGCGAAATCCTGGCGTCCGTTCCCGTTCACGTCCTCGTACAGCCCGTCGCCGTTCAGGTCGTTCGGTTCCCGGCCGGCCCCGGGCAGAGAGAGCACCGCGGGCGAGAGGAGCGTCTGCATCGCGGTCGCGTTCAGCAGGCCCGCGCCGAAGGTGCCGTCGAGCCCCTTCGCCCCCAGGTCGTCGGCCGACGAGAGGAGCGCGCTCCGGACCTCGGCGGCAGAGGCCGTCGGCCGGCCGGACCAGACGAGCGCGGCGACACCGGCTGCGTGGGGTGCGGATGCGCTCGTGCCCCAGAAGGGGCTGGAGAAGCCGCCGGCCCCGGTAACGCGGACGCCGTCGAGCCCGGAGACCTCGGGCTTCTGCCGGATCTCGAGGCCGGGGGAGACGATCGTCACCGGCCCGCGCGAGGAGTAATACTCGATACCTGCGGCGGTCGGATTCCTCGCGTCGATTGCGGCGACCGCGACCGCCCCGTTCGCGGCCGGGTGGCCGTAGATCGAGTCCGCCGCGACTGCGTTCGTCGCAAGGAACTCGGCACTGCCCCGGGGATAGACGAAGAGTTCGAGGGTACGGCCGGGTGCGGACGACGGCTTCAGGACATCGATTTCGGCTGCCACCGTCGCAGAGCGATCGTTGGTCCAGGTCAGGATCTCGATCGGGTCTCCGTCTCCGTCCTGAACCAGCGCGTCGGTCGCAAGCGGGGTCGAGAGGTCGGCCGTATCGTAGAGGGAGAGATCATAGTTCGACGAGGCCGCTCCGAACGGCTCCGACCACTGGAGTACGACGTCGACCGCGCTGCCGGGTGGCAGGCTGACATAAAGGCGCTTCCGACCCGGATCCGTTCCGCTCGAGAAGTCGTTCCACCCTTCACCTCCGTCCCGGAACTGGCCCTGATAGTGCAGGTCGGCATCGTTGCCGGCCGCAGAGACGAAGAGGACCCCCCTGTCGCGGACCACGTCCCGGACGTGAGCGGCGACGATGCCGTCCTCGAAGAACGGCTCCTCCAGCCAGCCGATGTCGTCGACGATGACCGTGCAGCCAGCGTCCGCGAGCGCATCGATCGCCCTGTTGAACTCGAGGATGCTCCACCCGCAGTCGTGAAACACGAGGCTCGCGTTCGGCGCGAGGTCGTGGACGATCTCGAGCATGGCGGTCCCCTCGTCCCCGCCGATCTGGTTCCGCAGGACTTCGATCTCCGCGGGCAGGTCGCCGGACGAGCGGGCGGCTCTCCACGAGTCGACCCCGTTCGAGATCACCCCGACCTTGATTCCGGCACCCGAGAGCCCGGTCGCCTGTCGTAGCGCGGCGGCCCGGAGCACGGTGTCGCCCGCAGTCGTGACCGAGCCCGTCCGTACCTGCGGACGATGAACGGGGCGGATCTCGCGAACCGACGGCAGCTGCGCCAGCGCGAGGAGCCGGCCCGGCGCGACCCACGCCGCAACCAGCCCGTAACCAGGATCCTCGCCCATGATCCCGCCGACGAAGGGGCGAAGCAGGGCCGTCCCGGTGCCGGGCTCGGTGCGAATGTACACCCCGACCAGGTCGACTGCGGGCGTCCCGAGCCCCCGGTAGCGCTGTCCGCCCCTGGCGTAGTGACCGCTCAGGGAGAGGGCGGTCACGATCCCGGCTCTCGACTGGTTGCGGGGGAGAAATCGGTCGTCGACGAGGGCGAGCAGGTCGTTCGAGACCTTCTCGTGGCCGACCGGAAGATCGATCGCGGGGGGCGCGTACGGGATCGGGCGATCGAGCTGGGCCCCGAAGGCCGTCGTGCAGAGCAGGGTCAGCAGGACCAGAAGGAGGACGGTGCGGACCCGGAGCCGGCGCGGCATGTCAGAGCCTCCCGAAGAGCGCGACGATGTCGGCAAAGTCGAAGCGGGTGTTGCGGTTGAAGTCATAGAACGTCTCCCATCCGGACGGGGCGATCAGGTCGGCGTGGTTGAAGAGGAGGACGATGTCGGCGAAGTCGGACCTGCCGTTTCCGTTGACGTCCTCGTACAGGCCGTCGCGGTCGGCATCGCCCGGAGGGAGATGGCCGGGAAACGAGCCCGGCGAACCGGTGCCGGCCTCGGCCGAATCGGGGTCGACCATGAGGGACGAGACATCGACCGCCTCGAAGGCCGATCCCGGCACACGCTGGAGCTCGCGGAGGCGGTCGTTGTCCCAGCGTGCATCGGGGACCCCCGAGAGGAACCAGGGCGAGCCGTTGTCGGCAAGGATCATCCCGTAGGTCTTGAGCGCCTGCAGGATCGTCCGGACCTCGGTGGAGAAGCCGGAGAGGTCGTAGTCGGCCTTCAGGCGGAACCGCTGGCCCATCGCGGGGTAGCGGCTCCCGACGAGGGACGAGGCATAGTGGCGCGCGGGCCAGACGAAGGCCCTCCGGGTCTCCGGAGCCGTGAACCGGAGGGCATGCGTGATCGCGCCCGAGGCCACCTCGTCGTAGCGCACGAGTCCGGGCAGGATCGGTAGGCCCGCCGCGTCGGCCGACGTCCAAGACTGCGGCCTGAGCTCGTTCGATTCGAGGTCGAAGACCGCCCCCGAACCGGCATGCCAGTGGCCGTCGGCCTGACGCTCGGCTCCGTAGACCTCGTAGAGGAGTGCGTTATCTCGATCGAGCACGAGCAGGTGGTGGTCGCTCCCCCACTCACGCGGCACGTCCGACGGGATCGGATACGGTCCGGGGTCGCTCTCGTCGGCATATTCGAACTCAATCGCGACCTTCTGCTGCGTCCCCGGCACGGTTGTGAACGGTATTCCGATGGGTCCTCCGTCCCAGGTGCCCGAACCGAAGTCGGCACGCAGGGGTTTCGTGGCGCCGATGGTCGCGCCGTACAGGGCCGAGTCGACCGCAACTGGGAGGCGATCGACCGGCGTATTCCAGATATTGGAGTCGGGGAACAGGCCGACGCCCTCGATCTCCGGCGCCGCCGAGACAGGGACCAGAGCAACCGTGACGAGGAAGAAGAAAAGCAGCACGGAGAGGGCCGCAGGCCCCGATCGACCGCCTGAAGCGAACCTCCCTCTCCTGGCGGGGACCGGAGCTGCCATGCCGAAGGTTATGACCTGGGGGTATAAGGGAGTTTAGCTGGTGTCAATGCAGCGCGATGCCGCCCCGCCTGAGCAGGTAGTACCCGGCCGAGAGCGAGAGCACGACGATTCCGAGCCCGATCACCTGGATATCTCCGGCGTTCTCGAGCTCGATCAGGATCACCTTGCGCGCGATCGCCGTGATCGCGATCACGATGATCAGCTCGAAGTGGATCACGTTCTCCTTGAGATAGGCCTTGATCGACTCGAGAAACTCGATCCCGATCAGCACGAGCAGAAACATGCCGAAGAGATCGAGGAGCTCGTGGTTCTCGAGCAGGTACATCGGCGGGGAGAGCAGCCGCTCGGCCGTGACGTAGATGAGCGAGACGAGCGAGAACGTGATCACTACCAGGAGAAGGACGAGCAGGATCGTGTAGACCGCCCGCTCGAACCGATTGATGTACTCCAGCATCCCATCCGATCCATCGGCGTCCTGCACAATAAGCATGCTGGACCCGAACCTATAAACCGGGTCGAGCCGAGCTCGTCTGGATGACGCTCAGCCGGAGCGGAGGATCGGGCCTCCCGGACCTCGATTCCTGCACCATCCGGTTCAGCACCCGCCGACGATACCCCGCCGTGGTCGTACACCCCGATCTCCGCGTCGAGGTGGTCGTGCCGCCGGGAACGCCGCAGACGGCGATCGAGGACCTTTACCGTCGGAAATCCCCCTGGGTCGTCCGGACGCTCGCACGCTTCCGCGAGAGTCCGTGCAGGGCCCCGGAGCGGAGGTACGTCACGGGGGAGATCATTCTCCTCGCCGGAGAGGAGCTGAGGCTGGTCGTCGAACCGGGGAGAGGGCGGGCCGTCTTCGCGGACGACGCGTCGCTTCGCGTGGTACTGCCGGCCGGTGCATCGCAGGACGACGTACGGAGCGGCGTGATCGAGTTCTACCGCGAGGAGGCCGCGAGGCGGCTCGGGCCGCTCGTGGAGGTGCACGCAGCCCGGATCGGGGTCCCGTGCCCCCCCTTCCGCGTCAAGCTCCTCCGTCGCCGCTGGGGGAGCTGCAGCCGGGCCGGGCGCCTGAACTTCAACCTCCGCCTGGCAATGGCCCCTCCGGCCCTGATGGAGTACATCGTGGTCCACGAGCTCTGCCACCTGCTGCACCTGGATCACTCGCCGGCCTTCTGGCGCGCGGTGGCCCGTTATCTCCCCGATTACCCGGCGCGCAGGCGGACACTGCGGGAGACGGGCTGGCAGTACTCGCTCTGACGAGGGGAGAGGAGCATCCGGAACATACTCAAGATGGCGCGCGATCCCTCGCGTACGCGGCATTTGGCCACCCTGATCATCATCTGATCTTTTTATAATCCTGCACCATAAACAGGTACGAGAGATTCATGGGGCGCACACCATCTCCATTGCGGCCGCATTCAGGGACTGCACATGCCGCCTGGAGCATACGTACTGTCTGCTGGGTCCTGCTGGCGGCCTTCATTGTCTGCATCGGCACCGTCGCAGCGATCGACCCGATAACTACCGGTGTGGTACCCACTCCGCAGACGACCGTCCCGCTCCCGATCACGACGGAGCCCGTTACGGTCGCGCCCACGCCCACACCGATCGTCACGACCCCACCGCCCACACCCACGCCCACACCGGTCGTCACGACCCCACCGCCCACGCCCACACCGATCGTCACGACCCCGCCGCCCACGCCCACGCCCACACCGGTCGTCACGACCCCCCCGACGACGCAGGCGACCACCGCCCCGACGACGATTGCGACCACGGTTCCACCGACGATCACGACCACGGTCTCGCTCTCGCTCCCGCCCATCGTCTCCCTGACCCCGCCCGAGACGAGCGGGTACAGCGTGCGGGTCGGCGGAGCGGCGGTCTCCGGGGCGACGGGGCAGGTGATCACCGAGATCCTCTGGGACTGGGGTGACGGCGTGTACGAGGCCCATGCGTTCCCGAACACCCACACCTACTCCGGGAGCGGCACGTATACGGTCACGGTGAGGGCGACGCAGACCGACGGCCGGTCGACCCAGAAGACCACCGTCGTGTACGTCAACGGTCCGACCGAGGCGACGACTGCACCCACGACGAGCAGTCCGGCCACCGCCCAGACGACCGCGCCCACGACCGAACCCCCAACGATCCCGGCCGGGGCGCCCGTCATCGCCCTGAACCAGCCAACGGTCGAGAACCAGACGGTCGTGATCGGCGGCTCGATCCAGCCGGGCGGCCCGGGTGTGGTCGTGGACGCGATCGAGTGGGACTGGGGAGACGAGACCCGGATACGCTCGAACGATATCCCGGCGACCCACTCGTACACGGCGGCCGGCAGTTACACGATCACCATCACCGCGTTCCAGAGCGACGGCCAGACGGCCACCAGCACCTACCCGATCAGCATCATCCAGGTCCCCCAGACCTATGTAACGACGGGGACGCCGATGCCGAACGGGAGCGGGTTTCCCATACCGGCGATTCACCTCTTCGGGATCAACATCCTCCCCATCATCCTGATGCTGATGGTCGGGCTGATCGTGGGGGGGCTGCTCTACATGAAGAACCGGCAGAGCGAGGCCCCGGCGATCCCGACCACGGACCCGATCGAGCAGGCAGCGAGGGCGTACCAGGAGGCGAGAGAGCAGGGAGACCTGCCCGCTGCGAAGCGGCACGCCCTGGATGCCGCCCGGCTCTTGGTCATCCAGGCCGAGGCAGTGCCCAGGTATCGGGACGCCTACCTGGAGAAGGCCGAGATCTGGAAGGAGATCGCCCGGTCCATCGAGGACCAGCCGCTCCAGAACGGCCCCGATCCCTTCGAGGCCGTCGTTCCGGCGCCGGTCGCATTCGTCCCGAGCGAGGAGACCGCTCCCCAGAGCGATCTCGAGAGCGACGAGGCTCCGCGAACCGGGGGCGATCTGCTGGCGGGGACCGACGTGGAGCCCGCCGTCTTCGACGCCGTCCTCCGGGTGGCGCTGGAGATCGCCCGCGAGGGGCGTGAAGGCAAGCCCGTCGGGACTGCGTTCCTCGTGGGCGACGTCGACGGCGTCCTCGCATATTCGACCCAGTTCATCCTGAACCCCTTCAAGGGCCACACGACCGATGAGCGGCGGATCACGGACGACCAGCTGGCCGAGAACATCAAGGAGTTCGCCCAGCTCGACGGCGCATTCGTGATCGGCGGTGACGGACTGGTCGAGGCGGCCGGACGGTACATCACGGTCGATACGAGCGCGGTCCAGATCCCGCCGGGCCTCGGCTCCCGGCACGCATCGGTCGCCGGGATCACGCTCGTGACCGGGGCGATCGGGATCGTGGTCTCCCAGTCGGGAGGCCTGATCAAGGTCTTCAGGGGCGGCGAGATCGTGCGCACGGTCTCCCCCTGGTAATCTTTTTTAAAAATGAGGCGGACGACCCGCACGGGGATCGTATCGCCGGTGTAAGACAGGGTACGAGGGGTGGAGGGATCGGCGAGGGATCACCGGGTCCTGATATCCCGGCCGAGGGCACGTCCGAGCCCGATGGCACGATCGAGTTCCTCTTTTGTCGGCCGGAACGTGACCTCGATCCCGTCGCCGATCACCTCGACGCCGGCGCGCCGCATCCATTCCGAGACCTCCTTTGCGGCCCCTCCTCGCCCGCCGTGCGAGCCGAACGCGAACCCGAGCTTCTTTCGCCCGAGCCGGCCCGGCTGCAGCCCGTTCAGGTACGACAGGAAGTCCGCGACGGTCGGGTAGAGGGTATCGGCGAGCGTGGGCGAACCGACGAGCACGGCCTTGGAGTCGAGGACTTCGGCCACGATATCGGAGCGGTGGGTCGAGCCGAGCAGGCAGACCTTCACCTCGCACCCCTCGTCCATCAGCCCCTCGGCGAGGGCATAGGCGAGCGCCGTGGTCGAGCCATGCATGGTGTCGTAGACGATCGTCACCTTGTCCTTCGCCGCGCCCTGCGACCAGTTCGCATAGGCCTCGACGATGCCGCCCGCATTCGTTCGCCAGACGACGCCGTGGCTGGGGGCGATGGTCCTGATCTGGAGACCAAGGGCACCGACCTGCTCGAGTTTCTTGAGGACCTTCGGGGCGAGCGGCACGAGCAGGTTTCCGAAGAACTTCTGTGCGTGCTTCATGCTCTCGTCGACGCCGAGCTCGTCGTCGAACCGCGCCGAGGAGGCGATGTGCTGGGAGAAGGCGTCGTTCGAAAAGAGGAGCTGCTCCTCGACCAGGTAGGTGAACATCGAGTCGGGCCAGTGGAGCATCGGCGCCTCGAGGAAGGCGAGGGTCTTTCCGTTCCCGAGCGAGAGCGTGTCCCCGGTCTTCGCGGTCACGAAGTTCCAGCCGCTGACGTCGTAGTGGCGCGCGAGGCCCTTCTGCGCGACCTCGGTGCAGTAGATCGGCACGCCGGGCAGGAGACGGACGAGCGCCGGCAGACCGCCGGAGTGGTCCTTCTCGATATGGTTGAGTACGATGTAGTCGATCGTGGTCGGGTCGATCACCGAGGCGACACGGTCGATCTGCTGTGCCTCGAACCCGGGGTAGGTCGAGTCGATCAGGGCGGTCTTCTCCCCGACCACGAGGTAGGCGTTGTACGTCGTCCCGGGCAGGGTGTAGCCGTGGTAGTCGCGGATGTTCCAGTCGATCGCGCCCACCCAGTGGACGCCGTCTGCGAGCGGTATGGCCTGTGTCATGGGTCTTCACCTAATTTCGTAGTATTGCGAACAATTAGTAAGGAGACGAACATATAAGAGGATTACGCCCACCAGTATGGTATATCATGATTATTGCGGAGAATGACGGGGTGGAGTCGACCGGCACCTCGGTTGGATTCTTTCGAACCGCCCAGGGACTCCGGGCGGTAAACAGCCCCACACGCACCCGAATCCTGGACCTTCTCGGAGATAGCGAGCTCTCCTTCGAGGAGATCGTCGCGCAGACGGGGCGGGCCAAATCGACCATCTCGGTCCACCTGCGCGAGCTAGTGGCGGACGGCGTACTGGCCGCGCGCAGCGACCCCGAGGATGGGCGGCGCAAGTTCTTCTACATCGACTCCGAATACCTCGGTCGCCTCTCGGACGCCGATAGGCTCGAAGCCGATATCGAGCGACTCCTTGCCGACTACGACCCGCTCGCGCCGAACCCGTTCACGTTCTACCGGACCATGTTCCGATCCATCAGGATCACCCTGCTCGCCGACGGCGTCAATATCGATCCGATCCTGAAGGCGGCCGGAACCCACCTCGGGCGGCGGCTCGCCCGGGCCTTCGCCGGCATGTCCACCGACGACCTCTTCGAGGCCCTCGGGCGCTTCTGGGACCAGCACGGCCTGGGGAGGTTCACGGTCGTCTCGACCGCCCCCCTCGTCATCGAGGTGCACGACTGCTTCGAGTGCGTCGACCTCCCGTACCTCGGCCGACCGGCCTGCGCCTTCGATTGCGGCGTCCTATCCGCGGTCTGCAGGGAGCTGATCGGGGAGCAGGAGCGGATCGTGGAGACGGCGTGCTATTCCATGGGCGACGGCGTCTGCAGGTTCGAGGTGGAGCCGGCCCCCGCAGTCGACGCGACGATCAAGGGCTGAGGGCGGAGACGGAGAAATCATGCCGGGCTCGACCCGGCATGCAGCGTAAAAGAGGGGGACCGTGTTCAGCGCGTGCTGGAAGAGGTGGTCTCGCTGCCGCCCGTCCCGCTTCGGCCCGTGTTCGAGTCCGAGCGAACGTTGCCCGAACTATCGGACCGGGAGCTGCTCTTCTCCGATGTGTCGGTCCTGGATTCCTCCGGGGTGGTCCCTTTCACCTTCTCCTGTCCCATCTTCTTCGTGCTTTTCGGGTTCGAGATCACCCCGCCCACGTACTGGTGCAGGGTCTCGCGCTCCTCCTCCCCGGCCGAGCGTCCTGGTTCGTTCTTCTCATCCATTGATCTCACCGGCATGAGAAAGACCCCATAAGGATATAATCCTATTGCCGTTCAGAATCCCATCTTCACGGACTGGATGAACGACCGCCCGTCCTGGTTCTCAATCAGGCGGAAGGCTCCCGTATTCATGAACGTGAGCAGTGCCGCGTTGTGAACCGAGAGGACCGTGTTCTGGAGATCGGGATCGGCCTCGAGAGGCCGGACAGTTAAACCCAGCTCCCGGACTGTCCCGATCGAGAGGTGGCGCGCGTGAGACTTGGTGATCGGGTGATCGATCAGCCCGTGGAGGGCCCGTTCGGCCAGGGTATCGGGGTCGGGCCGGTCGGCGAACATGCCCGTGACGAGGAGGTTGCGGGCCACCTCGCGCGACCAGCTGATCGCCTTCTCGCATTCGCCCAGCATGGTCGGACGGTACTGTTCGAGGATCGGCCGCCAGAGATCGACCCTGGACGGGTCCTCGCGCATCTCGTGTTCGGCACGTCGGAACTCCTCGACCACGCCGTGGGCCGGCCGGCCCCCGACCTGGGGGTCGATGGGGCCGAGGCTCGACTGCGCGCCCATCAGGATCTCACGCGAGGCGCACGCGATGACCGTACCTGCCGAGAGGGCGAGCTGGGGGACGATGACCCGGATGTCGGTCCCGAACCGGGCCCGGAGATACCCGGCGATTGACTCGGTTGCGGCCGTATCGCCGCCCGGAGTATGGATCACGAGGTCCAGCCCCCTCTCGCGGTCGAGGCCCTCGACCACCGTCATCAGCCCGATCTTGTCGGTATCGCTGATGCTCGTGCCGGGCTGGTCGGGCC
>Ga0074193_1003096_pt1 | contig 13062 bp, 8 predicted proteins | sample EPASupsiteHSE605_FD_64523 | JGI IMG/M metagenome (GOLD analysis project Ga0074193, IMG submission 64523) | Bioremediated contaminated groundwater from EPA Superfund site, New Mexico - Sample HSE6-05 | ecosystem: Environmental > Aquatic > Deep subsurface > Groundwater > Contaminated ... | reverse complement strand
GATCGAGAGCTGATTCCCGCTGACCGTGTAGTTCGCAGTGAAGTGGTTGCAGCCGGCCGTGCCCGTGACCGAGCCGTCACGGGAGAAGGTCACGAGCGGGACCGAGCCCGCGACGGCCCCAACGGTCTGGCCGTTCGTGCCGAGGAACGACGTAAGCTGCCAGGTCCCGATCAGAGACGACTCCGCGGCGACGGTCGCGGTGGCGGTCGTGTTGTTGGCTCCCGGCTGAGTCGTGCACCCCGCAGCAAGCAGGGCGAGCGCGACCACCGCCAGGATCGCATACCCCATCAATTCCTTCATGGAGGGCATTCCCGCTGTACACCGGTATATACGCTCCGGTCGAATTGTGGGCGGGAAACGGCTCGGGCGGCCTCTTCCAGGGCGACTATTCGAACCAGTCCTGATACGCGATCTGCCGGCGGAGGTCGTCGTCCTCGGAGAGGCGGTTCAGGTCGAGGAGTGTCCGAATGAATGCGCGGCTTATCCCGAGGCGCTCGAGGGCCGCGATCACCGCGAGCGGCGCAGGTCCGGACGCGGCAAAGGCGAGGAGTCCCGCGGACCGCCGCCGCGACCCCTGCGCCAGCGACCCCGGAGCAGCAGGAGTCCAGTGCACGCCCCCGGCCGCGGTGAACCAGAAGCGGTCGCGCGAGAGCATGGGGGCGAGGAGGTCCCGGAGGGTGACCCCGGCAAGGACGCCGTCGATGCCCATGTCGCGGAGCTCCTCCGGCGAGGCGAGGGCGGCCTCGAGGACGAGACCTGCCAGCGCCCGCCGGAGGGCGCCGGGAACGGGGCCGAAGCTCGCTCCGGCCCGTCGCTCGGTCGCGTCGAGGAGGTCGGCCAGATCGGCGGCGGTGATCGCGAGGTCGCCGTCGGCCACGAGGAGACAGAGGACCGCGACGTCCTCGGCGTCGATCCCGGAGGCCACGGTCGCGTACACCCCCGGGCATGTTCGGACCACATCGGGGAGTGGTGACGGCCGCCGGCCATAAACGTTCCGCTCAACTATCGAACGACCCGGTACCCCGCCCGCCCAAGGGCATCGGCAAGAGTAGCATCCCAGGCCGTATCGTCGGCTGCGGCGGCGAGCGCGGCCCGGTACGGTACGAGCATGGCCTCGAGCGCCGGGTCGTCCACCGCGATATGGCGCGAGCCCATGACCCGCGCAGCCCGTCGGCCGGCCGGGTCGAGGACGAGGAGGCGCCAGCATGCGTACTCGGCGCAGACAGCCGGCCAGGTCTCGTGGACCGGGCAGATACCGCGGCCGTCGGCGTCGCGGCGGAAGAGCGGGCAGGCACCTAGGATCGGCGGCGTGGGAAGGAGATCGACTTTGTCCGGATCGACCGTGACGAGGGTCCGCTCGCCCGTGTAGCGGTTGACGACGACGCACCGCCCGGCAGACGGAGTGCCCTCGAGGGCATGGACGGCGCCCATGGCCGAGCAGCACTCGCCGCAGCGGAGACAGTAAAAGGGCATGGAGGAGGCCTGTCAATGAGTATTGGTCGGGGACCTACTTTTCCCTGATCTTCTGCCACTCCACTCGACACCACCCTCGCGGAGGTCTTTCCAATGTCATGGGAGACAAGGTATCGGAGGCCTTGGGTTGATTCAGACGCTGGACAGATTGGATCAAGGATACCATACTTATATCTTAGCAAAATAAAGAACCAATTCTCGGCGGTTCCAATGAAATTCATCTATCTGTTTCCTGCCATTCTGCTCCTGGCCTGTATTCCAGGAGCGACGGCGGTGACCTACGAATATGCGGGCCAGTGGGGCGGAATCGGATACGCGAACGAGCAGCTCTACTATCCGCATGGTATCGCGGTGGATGGCACAGGTAACGTATATGTCGCCGATACCTGGAACAACCGTGTCCAAAAGTTCACCTCAAGCGGCGGATTCCTAGCAACGATGACCAACGGTACGGGAAGCCTGCAGTTCAACTCACCGATTGGTATCGCGATTGATGCAAACGGCCAAGTCTACGTGGGCGACCAAAACATGGAGATACTAAAATTTACATCCAGTGGCGGCTTTCTCCGGAAATGGGGAGGATACGGCCCTCAAACCGGATGGTTCTCGGCGTTGAACGGTCTTGCCCTGAATGACACAACCGCACAGATCTACACAACCGACGGGGACAACCACCGGGTTCAGGTCTTCTCTTCGCTCGGCGCGTACGTCACGCAATGGGCTGTCGTGGATCCGGTGAGCGGCCAGATTGGCAATCCGACCGGGGTCGCAATTGACAGAGAAGGGCACGTCTACGTTTCTGATCGGGACCATAACCAGATCCTGAAGTACACCACGACCGGCAATCTCCTCACCTCTTGGAACGGATCCGCGACGGATGAGGGGATATTCACGGCTGTATGGGGAATCGCAGTCGATCCGTCGGGTAACGTCTTAGTCGTGGATGAGGGCGCCAATCGTATCCGCGTCTTCGACTCGACGGGTGCGCAACTTGCCGGATGGGGGGAACCCGGTTCGATCAATGGATCGTTCTCCCATCCAACTGGCGTCGCGGTAGATGCTGCCGGGCACGTGTTCGTGGCCGACAGAAACAACTGCCGTATCCAGAAGTTCGTTCAGGTTGCGGGGCCGACCCCAACGGCCACTGCGACAATCCCTCCCACCACGGTTCCTACGACCACCGTAACGACCATCCCAACAACCAACGTTACGACGATCCCGACAACACCCCTGCCAGTAATCATGCCTGGTTGCACCGGTGTACCCACCGACCAGGACCACGATGGCAAGTACGAAGACACGAACGGTAACCTTCGGAAGGACTTCGCAGACGTGGTCCTCTACTTCAATCAGATGCCCTGGATCGGGGCGAACGAACCGGTCACTCTGTTCGATTACAATGGTAACGGTCGTATCGACTTCGCTGATGTCGTCTGGCTTTTCAATCACCTTTGATACCCTCTTTTCTATCGAGTCTTCCAGCTCAGTACGATGGACCTCACTCTTTGGACGGCTTCATCTTACCCTTTCACGTTTCCGTTCATTTATCATCAACAAATATGCGATTGTCGTCCAGATGGACATCTCCATTTCATTGAGCTCGCATATTCAACGGGGAAGGGCATGTCCGGTTATCCGACCTCAGCAGCAGGATTCTTTTTCTGGAGGTCAAAGTGACGTTGGCTCAAAGATCATTTGCGATATCGGATGTTTCCGCGCGATCAGCAGGACTATCGCAGAGATTGTGGTATCCCACCGGGTGAGGGAATTGAAGGGGATGTGGGGGTGAAAGCGAGGGAGGGAAGGAAGGCCCTCTGCCGCTTTCACGGCTTCCTGAAGGCCTACGTCACCTGGATATAATTGGCAATGGTTATACTGTTCTGTCCGGCAGAGTTCCCGGCGGTCAACTTCACGTCATACCAGCCTTTCTTGTTATACGCATGCACCGGATTCTGGACATTTGAGGTGGCCCCGTCACCAAAGTCCCATACCCACGTCGTCGGTGAATTCGTCGAGAGGTCGGTGAATCGGACATTCACGTCTCTGTTGACCGTCCTAGGCGTTCCCACGAAGGCGGCAACAGGCGGGCCGAACACCATGATATTTCTGGATGTGGTCGAGGAACCTGTCGGGTTCCTGACCACGAGCGTGACCGTGTAGTTGCCGGGTGTGTCGTACTTATGCATTACGTTCTGGCCCCCCGAATTCGGCGTGGTATCGCCAAAGACCCAGGTCCACGAGTACGGGTTCCCGGTCGAGGTGTCCGTGAAGTTCACCCAGAGCGGGGCCGCCCCTGCAACCATGTCGGCCGTGAACGATGCGACAAGGGGTGCATAGGCCCGGATCGTCGTCGATGTGGTCGAGGTGAGGTCGGGCCACTGGGAGTTCCAGACGGTCAGGTTCACGCGGTAGTTACGGGCCCCGGTGTAAAGATGCGGTGGCGGGTTCTGCGCCGTGGAGGTCGTGCCGTCCCCGAACTCCCACCGCCAGGTGTCGGGGATTCCGGTCGACGTATCCGTGAAGGTCACGGTATTCGGAGCCTGGACCTCAAGCGGCGTCGCGTAGAACCCGGCAGTCGCCGGGAAGAAAACATTGACGTAGGCTGTCTGAGTCTTGGTATTTGCGGAGTAGGCATGACTCGCGTTCAGTGTCACTGTGTAGGTCCCTGCACGAGCGTAGGAGTGGCTCGGACTCTGTTCAGTCGAGGTCTGACCGTCGCCGAAATCCCAGGACCAGATAGTCGGGCTTCCGGTCGAGAGATCTGTTAATGAAACCGGCCTGTTGACCGGGACTTGAAGGGGAGTCCCCGTGAAGTTCGCGATGACCTGATCCAGGACGTCGACGCACTCGGTCTTCTTGAGCGTGCCGTTCCGATAGGGGTTGGCCGCGGTGAGGGTGACGTCGTAGGATCCGACATTGGAGTAAACATGGAGGGGGTTGCGCTCGTGTGAGGTCATACCGTCGCCGAAGCTCCACGTCCAGTTGTCCGGATTTCCGCTCGAGAGGTCCGTGAACTGGACCGAGAGCGGAACGAGACCGGATGTCGGAGTCGCATTGAAGGCAACCACGACGGGAGGACCGACGTTGATGTAATGAAGCTTGACCATGGGATCGGCGCTATCGGGATCGAGTTTCTCGGCAACGAGCCCGACCGTGAAGGAACCCTCCGTGGTATATGTGTGGATCGGATTTCGTAGGTTTGAGGTTCCACCGTCCCCGAATGACCAGGTCCAATTCGTCGGGTCGCCTGTCGAGGTATCATTGAACTGGACTGTGAATGGAGGCTGACCCTCGGTCCTGTTGGCAGTAAAGTCAGCCTTCACAGGGTCTTCCACACCGATCGTCCTCGTCGTCGTGTCCGTCACGATGTGGGTGCCCGGAGGAGTGCCGGGAAGCGTCTGATCAAAGCCCGTGATCGTGAGCGTCACCGTGTAGTTGCCCGGTACCGTGAAGACGTGGTCGGGATGTTGGACATTGCTTGTCGGGGTGCCGTCGCCGAAGTCCCAGAGCCAGGTCTCGACAACCCCAGCGGAGGTGTCGATGAACCTGATCGGGAAGGTCGCGATGCCGACAGTGACGTTCGGCATAAAACTGGCCTTCAGCGGAGGGCCTACTGTGACGGTCTTCGTCACAGTGATCGGGTCTACGAGGTACGGAGACCAGACAGTGAATTTAATCGAGCAGGTATTGTTGATGGAGCCAGCAAGGTTCAGGAACGTGAAATCCTGGCTCCTACTCGAAGCGTGCATAAGGTCGCCGTAGAACGGACCGAACGGTGTCGTCGTACCGTTTACTCCATCGATCGTCTCCCATTGCCACGCAGTCGCATTGATCGCGGAAGAGGTAGTGGCTGTGCAGGTGACTGTCAGCTCCCTGTTGCCGGTACTGCGAGGAGCGATTATGAAATCGACGGGAGGGATCTCGCCGTATCCCGGCTCCACCTTGATCGCATGCGTGACTGTGTTGTACGCGCCCGTCCCCGGGTTGGAGACCGTAAGCGTCGCAAGATAACTGCCCCGGTATTCATACCTGTGAGGGACATGCTCCCCCGGTGTTGTCCCTTCAAAGGTGGTGCCGTCGCCGAAGTTCCACGACCAGAGAGTGATATCGCCTGTCGAGCGATCGTCGAACGTGAACCACTCCCCGGCGGGAACGACCGAGCCGTCGTATGGGGTGAAGTTCGCCGTCACCTCATTCTCCGAAGACCAGGCAACGGGCATCGGCGAGATCGTCGGCTGTATGTGCGGGACATTCGGCGCCCCGGACGTGGAGTTACCACCCAGCCCCGGAGGGCCGAGCGGGCCGTAGATGCCGGATGGATCCCAGCTTGCAATCACCGAAGACCCTCCAGTTGATGGCTGCCAGATCAGTGTGATCGCAGCGTACGTGTTGGAGATCGCAGCATTGACGAACCCGTTCTCGACGGTGGGTCTGTCTGTGATACCCAGCCAACCGGCAGCAGGCAGCAGAGGATCGGACGACCCATCGGCCTTCGTCCTGAGGACGAACAGCGATTCGAGGGGGATCGGGTCTCCTCCGTTGTGGGCGAACCGAAGCGACGCCTCCGAGGAGTTAGTGATCTCGATCGAAGCGGCGGGAACCTTCACGGGGGCCGGCGAGGCAAGGGTGGTGGCCGAGATGATGCCGGCCATGATGGCGAAGATCCCGATCAGTATCACGACGCCGAGGATCTCGGCGTTAGCATGCTCGTTCTTCTGCATTCGGCCGGTCATGAGTCGAGAAAAGATATGGTTCAGAGGAACACGTAGTCGCCCTCGACAAGCAGGCTGTTGTTGCCCGGCTCGAGCCAGATCCACATCACGTTATTACCCTCACTTTCGGAATTATCGTGGACGATGTGTAGATTGTCGAACTTGAGCGGCGTCGCATCGTCCGGCGGGCTCGTGATCCGGGGCTTTCCATCGAGACGGAGCATCGTCGTCGAGTTGTACGGCGGTTGTTGGAACGTCAATGTGGAATATTCATTGCCCCCGTTCTTGTTGATGTTCGTGATGCTGATGTCGGTGATCAATCCCGATGCCCCCGGGACGTCCACCCAATTCCCGTGATTGTCCATCTTTTGTAATGTGACGTTGAACGAGAACTCGATCAGGTTGGTTCCGCCTTTCGTGACGGTCATCCGGCCCCGGTCCTGGTCGCCGTTGAGGACCAGCCGAACCTGCTCGTTGTTCTTGAACGTATACATCGTCGTTCCGAATGTCACGTGATCGCCACCCTTCGTATCGACCTGGAAAAAGGTGCCGCCGACGAGGTATCCACTCGTGTTGGTTCCGGTCTCCTCCTCCTTCTCCAGGCGCATCACACTGCCCCCCAGCGGCGGCGGAACTATGCGCATATTCCCGAAGTCCCTTGTCGCGCCGGGCGGCACGTTCTCGAAGGACCCGGTGCTCGGGATCCAGGGCTTCCATTCCGACAAATTCATCGTCTCCCTGAGCGTGTAACTGGCCGGGAAGCCCGAGACCACGAACTCGTAGTAGCCGTTCGCGTTCGTCCGCGTGGTATTGGTCTGGCCGACCTGCATGTCGGGGATATCGCCGCTTGTCAGCGTCAGGTCGATCTTGATATTGGGGACCGGCCCAATCAGCCAGCCTGTCGTATTGTAGTATCCCCACTTGTAGCCGGAGATCTTCTTGTTCGGAACGACCTTCCAGTTGCTGAAGTCCTGACCCGTTGCACCGGGCAGTACATTCTCAATGACACCGGAGGCCGGGTTGTACGGGTTCCATTCGGCCCGGTCGGCCTCTTCGGTGAGGCGATAGGTCGGCAAGACGGCGGGCACTTCGAAGTCCCACCACCCCGGCACTTCGAATTCATAGTACCCGGTGTCATTCGTCGTCGCGGTCTTGCCCTGTGCCGGGAACCCGGGAGCGTCGCCACTTGTCTTCGTCAGGTTGATGACGATTCCCGAGAGCGGGCCGATCATCACGCCCTTCCACGTCACGTTGAACTTGTGACCGGAGATCTTCATCGGCGGCGGCGGTAGGCGCTCGTTCGAGAAGTTCTTCACGGCACTCGTCTGGTGGTGGCTGAGCGGGATGGAGTCATACCGCCCGGTGCTCGGGCTATGGGGTTTCCAGACAGTCAGGTTGACCTCCTCCGCGAGGCTGTATGTGGCCTCGTGCTCCGGGACGGAGAAGGAGAAGTAGCCGTTACCATCGGTGGTGGCGACCATTCCGTCCACGGGGAAATCGACGTTGCCCAGCGTCTTGGTCAGCCGGATAACGGTATTGTTCAGCGGACCGATCAGCTGGCCGGTCGCGGTGACGTTCCATTTGTACCCCGAGATCGTCCAGGGGCCCGGCGGGGCGACCGTGCTCTCTGGAGCTTGATAGGCGACTCCCACCTTGCGTAGAACGGTATCGCCTCCACTCCCGTCGTGGTACGTCAGCACAACTGAACTGATATCAGGGCGGACATCCTCGATCGTGAGCGGGGCTTCGAATGACCACGATTTCTCCCGCTGGGATTCATTAATTTGGTCGGTCAAGTCGTCACCATCGACGATGACGCTGAAATTATCCCACTGGAGCGTGTCGCCCCCTGTGTGGTACAGGGTGAGGTCATACTCCGACACGTTATATCTATCTTGGCCCACAGAGGCACTGAAGCTCACGTGCGGCACCTCCTTCGGCGTCGGCTGCCCGAACACAAAGGCTGCGGCGATTGCTCCGCCGATCACGACGAGACTCACCAGCAGGACGGCGCCGATCACCTCGGAGGCGCCGAATTCTCTTCTTTTCATTTCATCCATAACCATCTCTCCTATTCGATCATGGTCGGCACGTTCGCCGTCCGCATACTGTAGTTCGCAACAACTGCCTCGAACTGAACGTCGCGTACTGCCGAGTCGTCGCGCTGGTATCCGACGATGTCGATCGATGCCGTAGTCCCGTCGCCCGCCGGAGGGGTAGCAGTGTAATAATCTGGGTTGAGGTTATTCCGGGCGGCTGCCCCGATGAAGACCTTGTACCATGCCATCGCCGACTCGTGACTGGCCCCGCGGAACGTCAAGGTGACGTTCGAATATTCGGTCGTTGGCGGGTTCGCATCAAGTTCCAGGGCGCGTGGGTTTGCCGAGAGGTTAGTTTCGACACGGATCGGGGACTTCGCTCCGAATCCGCTCGTGGGCGCTTCCACGTTCACCACGATAGCCCCGACCTTCGTCTGGTAGTCCGTTCCCCCCTCCGGTGGGTAGATGGAGAGCGGCGGAGCCGCCACCACCGTCACCCGCTCGGGCTCGGCCCCCTCCAGAGCCCATTGCCTGAGGAAGACGCCGCCGAGCTGGTAAGAGTACTCCTGCTGCAGCCAGTAGTTATTGTGCGAGGTGTAGACGAGGGCCGGAGCGGGATACGTTACGGTCACAGGAGGAGCGAGTTGGGAGGTGCCCCTCCATCCCGTGATGCTAAGAGTGTCATTCGTTCGGATCGAGACCTCCGCCGATGCCGGGATCGGGGAGAGCACGGGCATGTACCGGCGGATGAAACCCTTCTCCTGAAGAACACCCGTGTTGAGGACCGAGCGAAGGGTGACCTGTCCGACGGAAGTGCTGTATAGCGCCCGCCGTTCCTCGTCGGACGCTGCCACAGCGGACGCGGAAGAACCCGTCGCATTCGGAACGAGCGGGCTATTCAACCAGAGCTGATCCACGCCAGTCTTATAGTCGACAAACCAGGACCGCACATCGTCCATAACTTTTATTTCTCCTTCTCGCCCTTGCACAGGGACCGCATACGTCATGTACAGCGAGAGTCCGGCCATCACGACCGCGAGGATGATCACAAAGCCCACAACCTCCGAGATCCCGTCCTCCCCGCGATCCCGTTTCATGTTGTTCTGGTGTAGAATTACCGGTTCGAGTATATTATATTTCCGAGATATGGATAACGCGCCGCAGGATTTTCCACGGGATTCCGGAGCAGGAAAAAGGATTGCCATATACGTTGGTATTGCCTGTGCAATCCTCCGTCATCCGTACGAAAGGTCGTAGGTGTTACCGGCTCCTGCTCGGTTGACGATCGGCATCGTATTGCCGATAGCAGTGATGGAGAACTCGGAGTCGGTGACCGGTTGCTGGTACGCCGGCTCGTCCTTGTACCATCCGAGGATATTCTGGTACCCACGGTCCCCGCCGGTGTTGGTCTGCTCGAAACCATACACCCTGATCCCCTTCGAGAACGAGAGCCAGAGGCCCCAGCGACGGTTATTGAAGGACTTGCAGCTAGTGAGCGTGATATCCGAGCTCGCCTTGCAGACCTTCCAGCCGTAGGTGCTGTCCGAGTCCTGGCAATTTGCGAAATTACAGTTCTCCCCGCCGTGAACGTAAAAGCCCGCGTTCCGATTCTCCGAAGACAGGCAGTTCTCCATTGTCGTCTCGCGCGATAGGTAGTAACCGGAGCAGAAGAAGGCCCCTTCATATGTACTTCGCCCGTTGCGTGAACTGGCGCAATCTCTGAAAACGATATTTTTCGACACCGTCCGGGGCCCGATGATATTCCCCCGATCATCGTAGCGCCCGCCGGGCTCAAGGTGGAAACCAGACTCCCAGTTATCGGATGCGATACAGCCGACTACCTCTAAATTGACCAGATCCTGCCATTCGTGAAAATCGAAACCGGTGATCCACTCCGAGCGGGACTCGTTATCCGCCGTCACCACGTCCGGAACGCCGGGATCCCCGGCAACGCCGTATCCGCACAAACCGGCCATGCACTGGACAAAGCGAATATTCGTTGTTGCGCGACAGACCCCGTCGTTGTAGTCCTGGTTCATGTTGAAGCCGTGCGTATGGCACCGATATGCCATGCACTGGTAGAACTCAACGTCGTCTACCGTCTCTTCGGGGGGCGCGACCCAGACGAAGAACATTCCGTTCCCCGAGGCCTTGTGCCACTTCTCCTCGCCGGTGACGGGATCGACGGTGACGGATGTGGCGTAGACGTCCTGTACCCGGACATGACTCTTCGTGATCATGACAAAGCCGTTGCCGCGCAACGTGAAGCCTTTCAGGTTTACGTATGATGCGCCAACCGCGACGGGCAGGTATCCACTCTGGCCGTCCTTCGCCGTGATCTCCACTTCGGTCTCGAGCCCTCCCGTGGTGAGTGCCTTATTAAAAGAGCCCTGCCCGAGGAGGGTCGTATGCTCGCCCATCGTGATCCGGCCCGAACACCGGAAGTGGCCGTCGAGGAGCTCGACAACTCCGCCCTGCGCTATCGAGATCGCGTCGTTGATCTCACGCTCGTCGTCGATGCCGTCGCAGACGAAGAGCGGTGGATTGGCCGGGGTGATGGTCGAGTCGACAGCAGCAACGTAGACGTGCTTGCTATTGAGCGGAGCGAAGAGTGGCTGGGGATCGGGGCCTGCAGGCCACGCGTAGGTCCAGCACGAGAAGTCACGGGGCTGGTTGAACCCCGGCGGGAGGTTGATCGTCTCGATCGGGTCTCGGGACGGGAAGACGTAGAAGCCGTACGGCGACTTGACGGACCGCATCAGCGTCTGGCCGGAGCCGCCGTTGTAGATGAGGGAGACTGAGATGTCCTTCGTTTTATCTGCTTCGTTCACGGGAATATCGAGCGTATCTCCGAATTCCCATGGCGTGGTGATAGTGTGCTCGATTGGTGGGCGTCCATCGACTTCAACTCGGATCGTCCCGGTATCAACCGGTTCCCCACCCTCATGGGTGAGGTAAAGGTGGTTTTCGATCTGCTTAACGCTGAACTGCACCTTCGGGATCTTCTCGGGCAGCGGTTGCGACAGCACATAGGTGCCGACGAGGGCAGCGCCGATCAGCACTAGGGCGATGAGCAGTACGCCTCCGATTACCTCGGAGACCGCATCATCCGTTGTCGGCATACTCGAATGTCACCTGATTGCTTGCCCACTTGATAGCGGGAAGGACATGCCCTGGGCCGGGAGACTGCGCGGATTCCTCGTTCGGGATTCTGAGTGCGACGCTCGAATTCCCGGGATAGGATGTTATTTTGAACCATGAGGTGTTATCGCTGAAACCGCTTCTATCAACGGCATCGGTGAACACCCGCTCCCATGCCTTGGCCCAATCGCCGTTTCTGGCATTCACCAGGATCGTAACGTTGTCGGCCGGATCCTCCGGCGATCTATCCATCGACTCGAAGTCCTCGCGGAGGCGGGTCTCGATCCGGAGCGGCCCGGTTCCACCGACCGTCTTGCTGGCGCCTACCACTTTGATGAGGCAGAGGTTGAGCTTGACGTTGTCCGTGTTGTTCTTATACCCGTATTTGTAGAGCGAAAGAGCCGGGGAGACCTTGACTGAGACCCCTTCGCGGGGCTGCTCGAGGAATATCCCGCCCATCTCGTACGAGTAACTCTGCTGGATCCAGTAGTAATTTTCAGTAGTGTAATTCACGTACCCGGGGGAGATGCTCGAGAGAGAGGCTTCACTGCCCATTTTGACGGGCTGGCCATTCACACTGACGGTGATGGCGTCTCCCTGCTCTCCCTCGATGCTCATCCGGGCTGCGGTCCCGATCGGCCGCATGAAGGAGAGAAAGATCCCGCTCGATTGCGTATTACCCCCGCCTGTACCGAGGTCGAACGAGGTGGAGAGCGAGACGCCCCTCGTCTCCGTCGAGGAGTCGGCTCGCATCCAGAGCCCGTCCACGCTCGTCTTGTAGCTCACGAACCGATCCTGGACCTGGTTCATGTGCGTGATCTCGTCCTCGCGGCCTTCAGCCGGCACCACGTAGAGAAGATAGAGCGTCGAGGCCACGACCACCAGCGCGAGTACCAGCACGAACCCGATGATCTCCGAGAGGGCGTCCTCGTTTCGTCCGCCACGCACGCCGGCCATTCGAGTGATAGTTGGCATCTGGTATCTTAAATCTTGGTTTTCTGCCGCGGCGTTCTCGGCCGGCCGCTGAAGAATGGCGCCGTGCCGGGGCCGGCCCAGCCCCCGCGCGAATCGTCGCCGACGCACCGGCCTCCGGCGGACGGGAAGCCTCTACCGGGGCCGGCGGCTCCCCAGAGATATCGGTGCATGTTAGTGGCCGGCTACCGTCCCGATAATGTAATACAGGATGCCCAGGCTTTTTCGCCGATCCGCCCGGCCCGACTGCCCCCGGACGATCATGAGAGCTGTGTCTTCTGTCGTTGTAGCTCGCGAGCTACACCATCACAAGATACAGCTCACAGCTCCCGTACGTACTGAGAGAGAGAGAGAATCGCTATACACTCAACGACTGTCGATCCCCGTCCGCAACCGATTCTTTCCCGGAACGCTTCGCTCTTCGATACCCCTCCATCAGGATCGTCGGGTTGGAGCTGAGTCAAGAGAGCTATTAGCTCTAGAGCTGTTAGCCCTCTTGACTCAGCTCCAAGCTCCTGTACGTACTAAAGGTAGAGGAGAGGAGAGTTGTGATTCCCTCATGCGGCAGGGATTGATCATCCTTCCGTCTCCGTCCGAATAGTCGGCCGATCGATTCTCTCATCGTTCACAGGCCGGCGGCTCCCCCGCCAATTTCCCCGTAAGGGACCCGACCCTTTTGGTACCTGACGGGGGGAAAGAGGGGGGCCCCACACGCAGGCCCGGCG
>Ga0074193_1003094_pt1 | contig 13073 bp, 12 predicted proteins | sample EPASupsiteHSE605_FD_64523 | JGI IMG/M metagenome (GOLD analysis project Ga0074193, IMG submission 64523) | Bioremediated contaminated groundwater from EPA Superfund site, New Mexico - Sample HSE6-05 | ecosystem: Environmental > Aquatic > Deep subsurface > Groundwater > Contaminated ... | reverse complement strand
CCGGGGGGATTGGTGGTGACGGCTTTGCGGGCGCATCCTATGGGTCGGGATCTCATGGAGCAACTGGAACAGCTTCCAGTATATCGGACTGTGTGATAAACGGTGGCTCGGTGGACGCCGAAATTGGCTGCATGCCCACGACTGGAGGAGGAACGCCTGCTAATGTTTATCTGACGGTTGTTTGCCTGTTGGATGCGGCTGATAAGGATGTAAGCGTCCTTTCCGTATCGCAAAACAGCAGCTCGGTTTCCTACGGCATCAACGATATGAAGACGGATGCCAACGGCAAGCTATATCTTTATCTTCCCGCTTATGACGGTGACACAACTGCAGAGATAACAGAAGGAGGCCTTATATACAACGGCTATCATGGCTGGTTAAGTAATACAGCTACTTACTCAAGCCCAAATGTACTGAAAATAGATCAAAGTGCGCTGAACTTTACAAATACGGATGTCAGGACATTCACATTTGGAGACGAGATCGTTCTTGATACCGAGGTGACCGGAGGCACATTACCGGGGACCGTTCAATATACGTATTCAGGCATAGACCTTTCGATGGGCGGCGCGATCACCGACAGCGCCACACTGCCTACTAACGCGGGAAACTACACAATCAAGGCGACGCTTTCCGGAAACGACCTATATTATGACGCAATCGCCACAAAGGGCTTTATGATTAATCCAAAAAGTATTGCCGGGTTTGCGGTGGAAGACATAAGCGAACAAACGTATACCGGTGAAAATATCACACCTCCGACTATTGTCAAAGACGGTACTAGAACGCTGTTAAGTGGGACAGACTATACCGTCACATATGAGAACAACAAAGATGCGGGGACAGCTGTGGCCGCCATTGCCGGCAAGGGAAATTACACCGGCAATCTGGCCAAGAATTTTGTAGTCCTTCCCAAAGACATATCGCTCACATTATCGGCAGCGCCTGATGAAGCCAAGGTGGGAAGCAATGTGGTTCTTACTGCATCGATATTGGGCGCGGTGGACCTGCCCGCGGGTACCGTCACTTTCAAATACGAAGACACTGTGATTGAAGAGGCCGTGCCCGTCAATGCCGATGGCAGCGGGTACAGCGCTGTTACCACATGGAGCAACGTCCCGACCGGAGAATACAACCTCACAGCAAGCTATGTTGCTGCGGGAAGCGATAACTATATCTGCGTTTCCAATGGACTGATTTCTAAATTTAGCATTACAAAATACGATCAGCCTGATTTTGCGTTTACGGACGGAACAGACTATTCTGTCAGCCAAGGAACCATCAGCAAAACGTATGGTGACAGCGCCTTTACCCTCCAGACGTCCGGAAAACTGAGTACCGTTGCAGTGAACTTTGCCGTGACAAGCGGAAACGATATTGTATCAGTAGATGCCGTAACAGGACTGGTTTCCATACTTAAATCTGGCACGGCGGTCGTTACCGCAACAAGTCCGACAGACGCCACGTATAACGAGGTAAGCACAACGGTGACCGTCCGGGTGGCAAAGGCTGACCAAAGCGGTTTTGGATTCGCCGAACCCACGATTAACAGAACATATGGCGACGGGCCTTTCATCATTTCGGCTTCGGGCGGACAAAGCAGCGGATCAGTCACCTACGCGGTAACGGATGGCAGCAACATTGCCATGGTGGATGCCGTTACAGGAGAGGTCACAGTGCTAAGATCTGGCACGGCAGTGATTACGGCCATAAAAGGAGCGGATGACTGTTATCAGGAAGCCGCTTCGCAGATCACCGTCCAGGTGGCAAAGGCTGATCAAAGCGGCTTTGAATTCGCCGAACTCACGATTAATAAAACATATGGCGACGGGCCTTTCATCATTTCGGCTTCGGGCGGACAAAGCAGCGGATCAGTCACCTACGCGGTAACGGATGGCAGCAGCATTGCCACGGTGGATGCCGTTACAGGAGAGGTCACAGTGCTAAGATCCGGCATTGCAACCATCACTGCTACGAGCCCGACAGATGACAGATATAACAAGGGAATCGCAAAGATGACTATCCACGTCGCAAAAGCTGATCAGATAGATTTTCATTTTGAAAAACCTTCTATCAGCAAAACATATGGTGACGCGTCTTTTGTTATCCCGCTTTCGAACAAACTCAGCAGCGGCCAAGTAACTTACACCGTGACCGCCGGTATTAACGTGGCCTCAGTAGATGAAGATAGCGGCCAGATCACGATATTGACCCCCGGAACAGCGGTTATCACCGCTATGAGCCCGTCAGACGACAAGTATAATGAAACATCTGCGCAGATGACTTTATATGTCACGAAGGCTGATCAGAGTGGTTTAAGCTTTGACAGATCCTCGATTAATAAAACATATGGAGACGAGCCTTTTGTTATTTCAGCTTCAGGCGGACAAAGCAGCGGTATGGTAACCTACTCTGTGGAAAACGGCGGAAACATTATTTCCGTAGATGCCAAAACCGGAAAGGTCACGATCCGCAATACTGGCTCAGCGGTTATCATTGCCACCAAAGCGGGTGATGATTTCTATAATAGTATGGTATCTACTCTCTCAATTAATGTGGGCAAAGCTGCTACCTCTGTTATAACGCCTCCCGCCGCTGCGGATATCCCAGTAATAGGGGCTCTTTCTGCCAGCGTCTTATCGGGCGGAGCGGGGAGCGTACCAGGCAGTTTTAGCTGGACAAGCCCCGATGATATTGTTTCCGCCTCCGGAATGTTCGAGGTGACATTTACTCCTGAAGATTCAATTAATTATGCTACGAGCACATGCAAAGTCAAGGTGCAAGTTACGCCAATCATTTCCGACAGCAGCACAGGAATCATATTTGATCTATTGCAAGCTACTCTTCCAACGGGTATCTCGTCAGTATCCATTGCGCTGTCAACCGAACCTATAACAGGTGTGGACAATTCCATCTCCGATATGGTAAACAGTATATACAACGCCGATCCCAACTATAACGGTAATGTAATGGCCATATATGATTTGAAACTGCTCGATCAGAACGGGAATCAGATAACGGACTTTACCGGGACAATCATAGTGAGAATACCTATTCCAGTCGGCTTAACCGGCAATCTGTACGTGCTGTGGTATAATCCTGAGACTGAGACAACGACTGACATGAACGCAACACTGAAAGACGACTATCTGGTTTTTGAAACCACTCATTTCAGCTATTATGCCGTCGTACAGAAGACGGAACTCTCAGTATCATCCGAGACTGAACCGAACTCCGATATGGGAAACAAAACGTTACTTATTGTTGCACTGATGCTGCTCGGCTTACTCCTTGTACCCGGGTTTACTGCTGTTGTAAGGATAAAAAATAAAAGGGTATAATATAGCAATAATTGAAACAAAAAGGCCCGAGAAAAAGACAATTCTGAGGACGGTCGAATTGAGTGGAAATCGTTTTTTTTCACCCCTCAACATCTACCGTCAAGCCGGACTTGAATTCCACAGTAATTTTATCCTCGTAAACGGTGACCTTTTCAATCAGCAGCCGGACAAGCGGTTCGCCATATTCCATCAGAGCGGTGGGCTATTCCCTCAGAAAAGTGCCCATGTCGGCGATGCATTTTTTCTGTTCGTTCCGCCCGGTGCTTTCCAGCTGAAGCTTCTGCTTATTATCACGTAGGCGGTAAATTTCCTCGGCGACCATGGTAGCTACAGTTGCAAAGATACAGCTTGAATGGTGATTTATAATTAGGATTATAAATCCGGGGCGGCTATCCCCCCCATTCCGGAAATTTGGCTAAGAGTCAGGAAACCGAGTGCCGAACATTAAAAAAACCCTGTACTCGCGCGCGTGAGGGGTGTAGTCTTCCCAGCACATGAGAGCCGGAAGGGAAGAAAGACAGTTTTACGGAGACAAGGGAAGAGTTAGCCAAAGAAGATCGAAGAAGGGAAGAGATTGCCTGACTTCTCTGGGGTTTTGAGGATTTTGACAGAATTAAATTACAGGCCGTCGAGGGCTTTCAGAAGGAAAGGAACAGCAAGCTTTAGGCATCCAGAGTGTCAGAAACAAGGCCTCGGAAAGCATTTTAGGATGGTATTTCTGAGGTGCTTTTACGATATTAAGCCTTCGCAGGGCTGTTTGGCATTAAATTTATGGATCTTTTCAAAATCTTATAAGGCGTGTCTAGGGGCTCAGGTGAGGCCGGTATGATCAATTGGACTTGGAGAGCCTCAACCTTCCCTTAAGAGACGGACGAGAATTTCGTGACAAGACCGGGGGCTTACCTCCGAAAACACGAACGCCTAACTTTAAAATACTCTGCACACACGCGCGGGAAGGGTGTAGTCCCCCGGCGCGGGAGAGCCGGAAAGAAAGGAGGGCGGTGGTGCGCGCCCGATATCTCAATGGATACAGCTGGCGGAAGGTAGGGAAGGTAGCCGGGTACACCGAGGATGGGTCAGACAGAACATTATGTGAATGCTGACACAGGGGATACAGGAGCAACGGCTCCTGTTTTATTTCTATAAAGTTATTTTAATAGAGGAATAAGACAAAAAATGTCGTATTAATTATGCTATGCGCTATTAATTCTAGGCAGGAAAACAAATGGTTACAATTATAACTGTACGATTACCGTGGCATATGAATGGTTGGAATAGAACCGTATAGAATGCCACCAAATGCAGCACTTACTATTCAGGAAGGTTCTCATATCCCGGTGACGTAATATCCAAAACTAAAGACGAAGATTGGCACGAGTGGTATATGGGCTGAAGCACCGCCTATACCGTAAACGTCTGGTCGTATGAACAGATGCACACCGAGAAGGTAACAGCTACGCGAGGCTAAGCGCAAAATAGTATTTAGTGAGTAAGTTAACGGAGAATTGATATGAGCGAGTATGTAGAACTGCCAGTAGAAAGCATTAAGCTTGATGATAGCAATCCAAGAATTGCCCTTGGTATCGCTCGTTATGATCCAATTACGAGCGATATTATGGCGCTCTTACTTGGCTCAACATCAGAATCATGTGCAAGCCTGAGAGAATCAATAAGAGAAAATCATGGAATCATTCATCCTATTGACGTCAACAAGCGTCTTGATGGTACCTATGTTGTGATTGAGGGTAATACGCGCCTTCAGATTTATAAGGACTTCATTAACAGTGGTGAGTCTGGAGACTGGTCGAAAATACGTGCTATCGTGTATGAAAACCTTAGCAATGACAAAATGCATGCCATCAGGTTACAAGCGCATTTGGTTGGTCCGCGCGAATGGGACCCGTACTCAAAAGCCATGTATTTAAATCACCTTGACAAGGTTGAGCACATGCCGATGACTCATTTAATTTCTTTTTGTGGCGGCAACTCGAAGGCATCTGAAATCAGAATATGATTGCAGCTTTCAATGATATGGAAACATATTATCGGCCATTATGTAGTGATGATTCTGAATTCGATATTCGGAAATTCCACGGCTTCGTTCAGCGGGTTGTCCTTAACCTTTGTTTCATGGCCGTTTACGGTGAAGTCTTTCGGGGGGAGGGAGGCCCATCCCCCCGCCAAACCGGAACCGGCCAGGTCATCGACCTGATGGAAGCTTTAAAAGCAAGCATCGAGCAGAACAAGCCCGAGACTAAAAGGGCGCCGAAGCGCAAAGAGGCATGAGCGATATCTTCGAATCCCGCGGCGCGGATCCTATGAAATAATGTTTCCATTGAGCCGAATATTTTGCCCGTATCGATACCGAAATCTGTTTTAGTGAATCTATTTGATTTAGAGGTCGTTATGAAAAAAATAATCCGAGTGTTTATCTTGATAAGCCTTGCCCTTTTACTGCTGTCTGGATGCAGTGCTACCCCTTCCACTGCAGGAGACTCTCCTGCAGTGGAAACTGAGCGCAACATCTTGGAAACTGGTGAAATTGAAGCTGATCCGGAGTTAACCGAAGTGGAGAACGATCCTGTGTGCGGTACATGGGAATTTTGCTCTGCCTCATTTGGTGCTCGGATACACATACAGGATGTCGATCAAAGCTTTTTAATGATTTTCACTTATGCGGGAGATACCGCAGATAGCGTATATGACGGGACATGAGAGTTTTCCTATGAGGATGAGACATTTCGGCATTATACTCTGACAACGCCTTCTGGTGACAGCACAGAACTTACCTTCAATCCAGAGGCTGATATGATTTGTTTGGACGGCTACATCATGTTACGGTCTGATATTACCGGAAATGATTTTTTCGAAGCCCCGTTATTGGACGATGGAACGTCCTCGGAAGCGCCGTCAGAGGGCTCTGCCAAAATAGTGGATTCGGTAGCATATCTTCATGATGATAATGGCTCAATAGGTGTATACGTTTCAGCGATTATTGAAAATACAAGCGACTCTGCCATTCAGATCACGAACGTAAGCTGCGATCTTGAAGATGAAAACGGCGCGTATCTCATGCTCATTGATGATTACAGCTTTTCTGAACCATGCCCTTCAATTGTCCAGCCGGGTGAACAGACATATGTTGCCGGTTACACTTTTGACTATTATGACATCCTCGAAAACAGTGAAATGTCGGTTGTTGCACTCATGCACATAGAATATGAGGAGACTGATTTAACTGTTACGGCTATGGAAGTTGAAAGCGCCGAAATCATAGAGTTTTCAGGCTCCTATTATGGTATTAACGGGCGCGTTATCAATCCGTATGATTATCCGGTCGAAGACGCGTATGCCGCAGTTGCATTATTTGATGACAACGACGAATATATGGGGCTGATCGTTTCTAGGCCCCTGGATACGATTGAGCGAAACGGAAAAATGGGCATTCCGGACGCGTATACTCCACTTCCTCAAGTGTTTTCACTAGACGATATTAAAACGATTGTGCCAATGGCTTATGCGAAATAAGCGCCGTTAGCGATAAGCCGTTAATTACTTTTTCGCTATTGTTGAAATATGTTAGTTTGGTGGAGGTTATATATAATGAAAGTTCAATTCGAGGATCTTTTTTCAGTATCCCTGCCACTACACAAGCGACTGTCAGAGCTGGAGCGCGATAAAACAGTTTGAATGCCCTAATTTGGCTCCGAAAAGACTGTTTTCTTCCTGTTTTATCTCCAAAAGCATGAAAAAGCCCCTTCGTCGTGGTAGACAAAAGAGCTTTTCTCGTGAGTAGCCGGCGGGATTTGAACCTACGGCCTTCCGCTTAGGAGCAGTGTATACCACGTAATCCCAACCTAGGTAGCCGGTAATATACATGACCCTCACCGTCGGTCTTAATAGCTACCGGGTATTTTTTCACTGACGCCGTTTATATTTCTTTTCAGTAGATTTCGACCTTGATCTCTCAAACTCAAAAATTGCATCACAGACATCTTGATTGTATGTGATGACCTCGATGTCCGGCCCTTCAGGTTGCCAGTAAATAGCGTGAAAGCCCTCCGGGGTGTCAACATCGTGTCCAAACTGAAAGAGGCTGTACTCGTTATTACGGAAGTATTCAACGGCATCGGCCCATCGCTCAAGCGTGTCAATCCGCCCCTTATATCCTCCCATTTCAGCCACCTCCGTCAGGAGCAGAATATCAAGCAAGGCCTGCGTTTGCAACACCGAAATAGGGCAAGCTACTGCCTGAGGTGTTTATTATGGCAGCAGCGCACAAAACGGTTATCTCATTCGGGCTTGTCGCAATCCCGGTCGGTCTCTATACGGCGACGCAGGATAACGATATCCATTTCAACCAGCTCCACGGAAAAGACCAGGGACGCATTAAATATAAGAAGGTCTGCGCCCATTGCGGCAAAGAGATCACGTCCGATGATATCGTGAAGGGCTACGAATACGACAAGGACCATTACGTCATCGTGACCGACGAGGAAATCGAGAGGATCAAGACCGAGAAGGAGAAGTCCATCCAGATCCTGCACTTCGCCCAGCTCAACCAGATTTCGCCGGTCTATTACGACAAGACTTATCAGGCTGTCCCGGAGCCCGGCGGCGAGAAGGCGTTCGAGCTTCTGCGCGCCTCGCTGATGTCTGAACAGAAGATCGCGATAGGAAAGACGGTGCTGGGTACAAGGGATACGCTCATGGCAATCATCCCGAGGGAGAACGGCGTGCTGATCTCCACGATGTTCTATGCCGACGACATCAAAGAACTGCAGAAGTCCTATACGACGCCCGCGGTCTCAGAACAGGAAATGGACATGGCGAAAAAGCTGATCGGCTCCATGGATACGCCTTTCGATCCAGCAATGTATAAAGACGAGTATCAGGAAAAGCTCAAGGATCTGATCGAGAGCAAAATCGCTGGCAAGGAAGTGGTGGCCGCCAAGCCGGAAGCGGCCGGCCAGGTTATCGACCTCATGGAAGCGCTGAAAGCCAGTATTGAGCAAAACAAGCCCAAGGCCAGAAGGGCGCCGAAGCGCAAAGAGGCATGAGCGATATCTTCGAATCCCGAGGCGCGGATCCTATGCTGATCGGGGTATCGGGAGAACCGTTCGACAGCCCCGATCATATCTTCGAGCTTAAGCAGGACGGGGAACGGTGCTTAGCCTATATCGATAAAAAAGGGGTAGACCTCCGGAACAAGAGGAACATGCGCATGAACCCCAAGGTTCCGGAGCTGTCCAACATGTATAAGCGGGTTAAAGAGAAGTGCATCCTGGATGGCGAGCTGCTGGTCTATAAGGACGGGCAGGCCGACTTCTCGGAGATCCAGCGAAGGTCGCTTATGAGCAACAAATTCAAGATCGAGCTTACCGCAAAGCAATACCCCGCCTGCTTTGTGGCATTCGACATTTTATACCACAAGGGAAGTCTGACCACGGACCTGCCCTTGATGGAACGGAAGTCCCTGCTGCAGACGGTTGTCGAGGAGGACGCCCGGATCGCCGTATCCAGATACATTGAGATGGAGGGGATCCGCTTTTTCGACCTGGTGGAGAAGAAGGGGCTGGAAGGCATCGTGGCTAAAAGAAAGGATAGCAGGTACTATTTCGGCAAGAGAACAAAGGACTGGATCAAGATCAAGAACCTAATTGACGATGATTTCATCATATGCGGCTATATACCCAAAGAGGGAGGGGTTAACAGCCTCGTATTAGGCCAGTATGCCGCATCTGGAGAATTGGTGAACAAAGGCCACGTAACCCTCGGCGTATCGACAGAAGCGATGCGCGTGATCCTAAAAACCCGGCGCCAATCGGATCCGCCCTTTGTAATCAAGGATTCGGAGCAGAATGCCGTATGGCTGGAACCCCAGGTCGTCTGCACCGTTAAGTACATGCCAGACCGCTATATGCGTCAACCTATCTTCAAAGGGCTACGGTTTGATAAGCGGCCGGAGGAGTGCGTTTTTCAATAAAAATGTGGCTTAGCCGCTGCTTGGGGAAGATACCTTTTTTTATGCTGAATAGCTTGGTATAATGGATTTTAATTCAATCGTTCATAGGAAGATAAACAAGAATTTGATGCGCGGATTATTTATATTATGTGGGGTAAATATGGGAAAGGTTAAATTGACTATTACGTATGCAAAATGCAGATGCGGGTACCATAATACGGGTGATAACTTTATTATTGAAGATATATGTCCACCTCTATGCCACGAGCTATGGAACATCATTTACCCTTCCATCTATACATTGTTGAATGATGGAACTTTAGACTATGGTGAGGAAAGGGTAAAATTCTTCGATGCAAAATGTCCGGATGCCGGAAGAGTATGCATACATGGCGAAGTTATATCTGATTGATTCTGATTTTATGCCAGACTATGTGAAAACAAGATTTCATTATTAAACTTGAAGGATCTGGACCGCAGCCGAAGATTATAGAAAGCAGTCATAATCATTCGCTCTTCAAAGTTGCAAGTCGCTTTTGTGCGCGTTCTTTACATTCCATACTATCGGCTGTCTGTATGTATTTTTCAAGAAATTCCTTATTGTCTATTCGTTCGATTGCGACAAAGATTGCGCCACTGATTTTCCCAAGAACAACGGCCTCCAAATCGGCTTCATTGAGCTTTTCCGTTGCTTTTGCCCGTAATTTATTGGCATATTCGTTATTCATACGTTGGTTGGCTAATTTTATGACGGTTTCTCGCGGCAATGGAAAACTGAGTGTATTCGTGAGAACAGGGTACGCCGTGGCTTCAAGCGCGATTTGATTTACAAGTTTAGCGTCGCTCATCTTTAGAACTGCCTCAGCCCGCTGATCTGTGTCTTGCTCTGTGTCCATAACAAATTTGTATTTTTCCTCTTCAGTCATAGTTTCAAGCTGTTCAAACAATTTTTGCTTTCGCAAATCGGAAATCCGTTTTTGAAGGGCCTTGCCTTTTATTTGATAGTGAGAGGGTACCGCACCGATTGCTGCGCTAAGATTGCCAAGATAATAATACCAATTATGCAGGTTTCCAAGAATATATTGCAGAGCGCAGTTTTTGCAAAGCACCTTTGAAGCAGTTAAAAAAACCGGCTCATTCTTTCGTAGATCACAACCATTTCTGTCGCAGTACGACGAATGATCATTCTTTACGGCATTGTCATGATAGTAATAAAATAGAGAAATGACAAATGGTTTTACAAGCTCCGTTTCCTCTTTACTAAGCGAATCAAGGCCTTTTTCATCAATGTAATTACAGACAATTCTTCCGATGTCATCCTCTGAAAATGACGTATGCTCACAAGGCGGTTGCGATGACGGTTTGACCACGGGGGAGGGTTTCGGCCTATCTGCCACAGCGGGAATAGCCGCCGGCTGCTTGTTCTTTTGTCCCTTGAAAAGCTTATCAAAAATACTCATATTCCGTTCTCCTTATTCTTTTTTCCCAAGGTCAGCTAAAAAGCGCAAACTGAAAAGAATCGAAAGCAGCACAGCAGTGGCTAAAAACAGATCAATTCAATTTTACAACACAATGGAGGTTTACACAAATTTTGGGACGATCTCCGCAAATTCTCTAGCAATGCGAAGGATGGTACTGCCTTTTTAGGAAAAACTGGCGGCAAAAAAAGAAGCAGAACGCAAAGCAGACGAAAGATTTCAATCGCGGCTCATCGGGGTAGCCGTAACGGTAAGTTTAAAACGGGTATAAATTTGCGCCCGTTTTAAATCTAAATTTGCGCTCGTTTCTGGCAACTTTTCGGCAACTTTCAATTTATTTGCCAATATAGTGTAAAGAGTGAAAACCTAGTGTTCTAGGGCTATTTTCATCATCCTCCTACCACCGAAAACCTTCAGAACCAGTTTCCGACTCTGAAGGTCGCAGGTTGGACTCCTGTCGTGCACGCCATTTAAAATCCCCTAACCGTCTATGGTTTGAGAATTTTCTTATTTTGAAATTTGAATCGTTTAAGGTATTTAGCTACTTTTCGGTAACGGGCTATATCAACCGGAAAAACACAGCCTAGAGTTTAGGCTTCAGCTGAAACAAAAGGGCATAACCTATGAGGGCATTATACCGGGTATGCGGAATGAAACGCTTGGCTGAGAAGCTCGCTTATCAGGCGGTAGACTGTCACTTTGCCGTCTTGCCGTCGTCCTGATGGAAAAGTATAGGGAAAAGAACGGTGAGGGAACCCTCTGCGCATGCCGTGTAGTTGGGTTACGACAACCGTTACTTCACACTTGGAAATTCGATCACTGCAGCAAGCAGCTTATATTTATCAAGAGCGTCTTTATATATGCTATCTTCTGCGATAACATCGCTTTTCAGAGTTTTATAAATCTTGATATCTTCGGACTGCTCCTGAATCAACGCCTTACTGTCAGACAGGATCTCGCTGAATGACTCTTCCCATTCGTTGTAAGTTTGTATTTTCGCTTCGATTTCCGTCCAGACATCGGCCAGGATCATACCATAAACCGCTTGTATCTTGCCGGTATAATGCTCCAGAACGCACCGTTGGTTATCCTTATTCGCGATCCGAACGATATCCTGAGCGGTGGCTTTCTTTTTCTGGAGCACATTGTTGATTCTCATAGCTTCAATAATAAATGCTTCTTTGCAGTCCGCATTGAATATAACGGCGTCAAAGTGATCTCTGAATTTATCTCCGAACGGGGCCTCTTACCAGACAAGAGAGATTGGATAAACGTTCTGGAAAGCCGCCGCAAAGTTCACCGAAAGGTTTCTTTCCGTAAAACCGGTGCTGTTATGAGCGGGATAATACCGGTTCAGAAGACTCTCATACCTTTTAACGAGGACCCTGAAAACCAACTCAATATCTGTTTTCATAGCCTTTCTACTTATTTATTTATACTAGAAGTATAGCGGTATTTCATACAAATGAAAATAGCTATTTCAGAATCAGGGAGAAACATGCCGGTTCTTTTTGTATCCTAGTAGTTAACGGTGATTACACCTGAGTAAAGCTTTGAAGAAGGGGAGAGACGACGATGACGGTAAGGGCCTGAAGAATCCGAGGGACTGCCCGCGGAGATCAGGAGCTTGCAGGGGCGCATTACGAGGCTGAGGGATTACTGATCCTCCCCGCCCTCGTCCAGGCTTTCCCATCTGCCCCGGGGAGGCGACGGACCCCGCGGCACACTGGGGACCGGAATGGCAACCCTGGCCGATATGGATGAGGAGATTCAGGAGCGGATCGCGGAACTGGAGCTGAAGATCAGGCGGGGAGAGCGACGCTCCGCCTCTGCGGGGGAGATTGGCGGTGCGCGCTGGATATGCCGACGGTTACAGCTGGCGGAAGGTCTGGAAGGTAATCGGGGACGCCGAAGACCTATGCAAGACAGGAGCCAAGGCACCTATTTTAAATAAAGTTATTATATAGAGGAATAAAACGAAAAATAACGTATTTATATTATGGCATCACACACAGTTAACCAATCAAATGTGGTAATATTGAAAAATGAGATGCTCCCAATGAAGTTACGGTGTAATACCAAATAAACGGAGGAAGCAGTATGAAAGCGAAGAGGTTGTTGGCCTGGCTGCTGTGCAGCGTGCTCGCGTTTGCGCTTTTGCCCGCGGGTGCTTATGCAGACGTGGAATGTAACTTAATTATCAGATACCAGTACACAGACGGCACCGAGGCTGCTCCCACCCACTCGGAGACACTAAGCTCCGGCACCCCGTACTCCGTGACTTCTCCC
>Ga0074193_1003093_pt1 | contig 13081 bp, 12 predicted proteins | sample EPASupsiteHSE605_FD_64523 | JGI IMG/M metagenome (GOLD analysis project Ga0074193, IMG submission 64523) | Bioremediated contaminated groundwater from EPA Superfund site, New Mexico - Sample HSE6-05 | ecosystem: Environmental > Aquatic > Deep subsurface > Groundwater > Contaminated ... | reverse complement strand
TCAGTTGGATGCTCTGAGCGATGAGTATAGAGTTAGATACGGAAGAGAGTTAATTGGTTCTCGAATGGGTCAGTTCCACAGTGATTTCGGACTAGTGAATGGTCGAGGATCCATGCCTATGGCTACTAAGAGTATCTTCGTTATGAAGAAAGGTTATGTGGATCGCTTGGAGAGTGAAGAAGGTATCGCCTACCACTGTCGAATGAAGGGTGTCCCTACCGATGTTGTTGTGATGATGGCTAATGAGAGGTACCCTGAGTGTGTTAGATGTGTAGTCGGAGAAGGAGGTTTAGTGTATCCCTCGGGGACTGAGCGTGGAATCGGTTCGATAGAAAAGCTCTATGAAGATCTCTATAATGGTTTCGAGATAGAATTTGATTTGGCTCGCAGTTCTAGACCATCGTTCGATATGAAGAATGACTTCTCAGTAGAAACACGGAGAAAGTTTGTTCGGAAGATTAAGTGCTAGCTTTTTAGCGGTAAGGAAATATGGATGATAAGATAACTATTTATGACATCCTCAGAGCTATATGCATGACCTTTGTCCTCGCGTGTATCATATTCGATGATAATGACGATGATGAGTAGTTACAGAACTATCTAACTAACATTTTCTCGTTTAGAAATGAGGGTAGTCATACAACCTAATGTAATGTATTCGGCTAAGACGGGAGAGAAGATAAGACTATATGGGTGAACACGATGTCGATGTAGATGACATGAATGATCCAAAACTACTGTCGGTTGGTCCTAAATTGTTCGAAGAAGGTGTGTTTTGGTACAAAACTCGGTGTGGATGTAGACCAGGAAAATCGATGTGATTCAGAAAACAGGGTACTTTTTTTGCCTCTAGAAAAGATGAATATCGGGCAGATGTTCTTCGGACAGCTCACTTTTAATGGTAACTTAGCCGTTTACAATGGACTTACTTTCGAACGCAATGAGAAAGGCACTCATTTCGACGCTACATCGATCATGGAACAGTGTAGAGTCATTCAGGAACTAACAAGAGACACTAAGAAGTGGGCACACTTCATGAGAGGTAAGGTTGGACGTATCCCCGAGAAGTCTTACTACGAGACTAAGAATGGACGTAGATTAGTGAAATGGGTTGAGTATGAAAGACTACTACCTATACTTACTTACAGTTTAGGCGATGGAAATACAGTTAATGAGTACTTAAGTGATAAAGATTGGATCGATACATCGGGGTTTGTCTATCTGGTTCGCACTGTGATCAATGGAGAAGTCATAATGAAGTACGGACACTCATGGAATGTTGATCAGAGAATGATCTCCTATAAGCATATGTGTGATGAGTATGAGCTAATCGCTTGGTGTCCTGTCGAGAAGATGATCAAGACAGAAGAAAAGATCGGAGAGTACCTTCATACTCATGGAGCAGTTCAACATGAAAGGGGTAATGAATGGTTCACTTTCGGAAAAGTAGTCGGAAACGCAGACTGTTACAAAGCTTTCGACGAATGGTTGATGGGTATAGATGCGATGGATCCATCATTAGTCGAGGGCGTAGTTTCACCCAAGTATATTGAGTAAATATTTTTGGAGTACTTCTACCGAAGATAGTTTTAGTTAGAGTGTTCTTAGAGTATACCGGCATGTATTTTGGTAGGCAAACCCTGTTTAGAGTGTATCGACATGAATTTTGGTAGGCAAATCCTGTTTAGAGTGTATCGACATGAATTTTGGTAGGCAAACTCCGTTTGCGGGTTACTGCGGGGAACGCCCCTCTAGGACGCCAATCCTCTCACTACTACGGATATTGCTTCGCGATGTTCGGTGCGAAGAGTCTCCCTCTCTCGCGCTGAGTCCCTCACTACTGTTATTGCTTCGCGATGTTCGGTGCGAAGAGTCTCCCTCTCTCGCGTTGAGTCCCTCACTACTAATATTGCTTCGCGATGTTCGGTGCAGAGAGTCTCCTCCTCTAACGCCCAGTCCCTGACTACTGTTATTGCTTCGCGAAGTTCGGTGCAGAGAGTCTCTTCCTCTAACGTCCAGTACCTGACTACTAAGTATTCATAGAGACATTCTTAGGGATCATCGCGAAAGGTTCCAATCAATATAGGATAAGCACGTCTGAGGGATAAAAGATACTGCGAAAGTGATGCATTTTCACTATGATTCACAGTAGGAAACCCATCGTTTCACTCGACTTCACCGTATGTTGGCATGCATTTCGTGCCAAGATTAGTATTGGTGTCTGCTTTCCATTATCGATTCGATGTTCTGTAACGTTATTGCTTCGCATATTCATCTGTATGCCCGGGGCGAAACTTATACGTAAATGTCAGGGGTTTGTCGTTTTCAGAGGTGGGTCCCTTGAGCCGCATCACGACCAATGGAGAACCATAGCGATTCAGAATAGAGATACTTTTTTGGTGGGTACTCGAATAGAAAGGATCGAGGGTCCTTGAGAGGGGTCCCTTGATGGGTCCCTTGATCATCAAGGGTAGAGAAAGTGGGGGAACCTCCCTGAACGAAATACCCCTGCGTGATGCAGTGCCACATTTCCCTTGAGTCAAGGATATTGTCCCGAAGACTTTTGGTTTACAAGGTGGAATTCGTGCCTGGACAGAAATTGAATTTTATGTGATGCACCAAAACGATGCTTTGTCCAGGTGAAGTCGAGTGAAACGATGGGTTTCCTACTGTGAATCATAGTGAAAATGCATCACTTTCGCAGTATCTTTTATCCCTCAGACGTGCTTATCCTATATTGATTATCATTCAACTAATTTTGTTGATCCAGAAACAGGAGCAAATACTCAAGAGAAGAAAGGCTATGGAGGGAATTAAAAGAAAAAAAGAAGAGAACCCAAGGAATACCAAGAGAAGACGTTGATTTATACTTATCAGAGTTCTGGTGGAAAAGAGAAATGAAACTACAAAGAAAAGACATATTTATTTCATCATGTGAAATCCTATCTAGAATATCATTCAAAAAAAGGCAGTAAAGCATCAATTCATTCATTATTATGGTATAAATCACTCATTTCCAGGGAATATTTATTCAAAAATCAATCTATGATTGGTATTTTTCGGGAGGAAAAGATTTGATAGTGTCTACCCTTGAAACAACCTCGAATTCTTTTAGACTTGAATGTTTTTGGCAGCTATGTACATAACAAAGTCATTTGATCTGATATCCGTGAGGATTGATAGACAATAGTCTAGATACATTAATTAAACAATGATTTATTCTCATTTCGATCTTAGCAATGCTTGATATCTAGTTAATCACCAGTTTTTTTTGATTCTTTTTTCTCATTTTGTGTCTTAAGAATGTTCAATATCTTGTTTAACACCAGTTTTCTTGATTTATAGGTTATATTTTCTCCTAAATAATTTCCCAATATCAAATTTACATCATTTATGTTGATATTTTTATCATCATTAATCTATTGAGATAAATGGATGTGCTTCTCTAGTTAATATTAATAATTCACCAGATTGTAAGTACATTCCTGCAAATAAATAATTGTTGGTGGGATTTTCCATTGTTAATATGTGGTTTTTGTCCTGACTCCATTTAAAATACTTGTCAGTAGGAATTAGGAATCTCCTTTCAGTTGCATCATCCCTAAATTCCTCTCATAGTGTATCAGATCTCGCATTTATAAGCATTCCCGTCGGTTTTTTATTACCACAAACTTTCAAATGAATCCCCTAAGAACTCGAACAAGAAAATAGATTCAAAATATCAAATAAATATGGTTATTAATCATCTTCGGACTTTATGTTCTCCTTTACTCACAGATATTTTTGGAAAAAACCAATGATAATTCTCCAGAATAAGAAATTATCGATAAAAGATAACTTGATGATCCAATTTTGTAGCTTTCTCATCACTTTAACGAAATTGACAACAAATCTAATCTGAATAAATCTTTATTAGCCTATACATTAAAGCAGCCATTTATTGCCTTATGAAAATTTGAGAATAATTTTGAATATCTCTCATTTTTAATAAAATAATTGATAGATCATTGAAAAAGAGATTTTAGATTGAATGAATATTCAAATATTTGAATGCTCTCACAAAAAAATTGCTGTTGTTCATGAGTACCCACAACTCGATTATTTGAACCACCTATGACAAGCAATGCCTATACTAAGGGGTACCCATGGAATGAAGACCCTATTAGAACGAATGAGTCATCGATAACACTTTGATAACTTTTTTATGTTCTTTAAATATGTTTAGAGCGAAAGAATTAGGCCAAGAAATCTACTTTAGAACTGATCGCGCAATGGTTAACGGTAATCGTTATAGCTTTCAAATGCCCCAAAATTGGGCGGCACAATATAAACGAGATCCTGTTATTGGTATTAGTGAGATCTATTATACACAATGCATCCGTGATATACGATATCAATTTAAATTAGAACTCATTAATCAAACTTTAGATATGATTGAAGCGATCCCCGAATATACAATCACTGGTACTCTTGAACGAGTGTAGACTTTTTGACATGGGCCCTTAAAAATTGACCTTCATTCAAAAAATTATTTTAAAATTTCAATAATTTCAGAATTGGTTTTATATTTTTTACTTTTTCTGAGTTTAGCAGATACTAAATGAATCTTCAATGGATTGAAGAAAACCTTTCTGATGAAAACTCTGCACTTGAGTTCATTATCAATCACAAATTAATTGATAACATACAAAAATGTGATAATCATCACGATATATCGGAAATGTCAATCATTTATGATAATCATATAAAAATTAAACATATTTGGAGATGTCCAATTTGCAAGAAATCCAGATCGCTACTCAAAGGATCCATTTTCCAAGATTCAAAACTATCACTCAAAATAATGATAAAAATTATATATTTATGGGCTTACTCATACTCTGGCAAATCCGCTTCACAAGAAATTGGTGTGTCAGAGCATTCAATATCCTGTATTTATTCTCAATTATCCGAAGCTTGTTATCAATTCATGACCCGAGAGGAAAGAGATAAGGTCGGGGGTCCAGGACTGACTGTTGAAATTGATGAAACCCTCCTTTCTATAAGGAAATATCATACTGGGCGTCTTCTTCAACAAATCTGGGTGTTTGGGGGGATTTGTAGGGAAAATGGTCATGTTTTTATGGAAGTCATTCCAAATAGGAATTCCGAAACCCTAATTAGTTCAATTCATCGAAATATAATCTATGGATCAACCATCATTTCAGACATGTGGTCTGGTTACAAACCTCTTGACGATATAAATCAACCCCAACCTTATGCTCACCAAACTGTGAATCATAAAGAAAACTTTGTTGATCCGGTAACAGGTGCTAATACGCAAATAATTGAAAGAGGATGGCGGGATTTTAAAGAGAAAAAACTGAGATCAAATGGAATACCAAGACATAAAGCAGATGTATATACTACCGAATACATTTGGAGAAGAAACAAGAAAGCAAAAAAAGAGAATCTTTTTTTGGCTGCATGTGAAATGCTTTCAACCATTCGATTTGATTAAAGCAAACATCTTCGATTAAACATTAGTTAATTTCAAATTTCAATGGAAAATGTTTAAGAAGAACGAAAAATGAATAAAAGAATTTCTTGAAGAGATTAATAAAGAGGCAGTATGGGGCATTTGAAGTTAGTACTCAGAAAAAGTAAAAAATATAAAACCAATTCTGAAATTATTGAAATTTTAAAATAATTTTTTGAATGAAGGTCAATTTTTAAGGGCCCATGTCAAAAAGTCTACACTCGTTCAAGAGTACCCAATCACTATTAACGGTATATATTATATGTCTCGTAATATTAAGTTTAGCGAATTTGTAAATGGATTCGTTGGTGAATGGTTAAGCGTCATGAGTACAAAGAACACAGAATTAGCAGCTTATAAAGTAGGAGAAACAGCACGCCCGCTTACTCCATATAAAGGTTATGATGTGTTCCTCGATTTCAATTATTAAGATAGAAACGGTGAAAGAGTAACAGTATTAAAGTTTAATAATATGGAGGACTCGACACGATGGGATAGTATTATTGATCCTAGCACCGGTGGATCTATCAGCGTAATACATAAAATGACTTTTAAGTTATTAAATGATGATTGTAAAGAAGTTTTAAATGGATTCAAACGACAAAAAGAATATGATATATTAGATGGTGTAGATGTAGGCGAAGTTGATAATATAGTTAATGAAGTTATAAGAGAACGTGTTTTACGTCTCTATCCCGCGTGGGATAGAAATATGGTTTATGTTACCTCTTCTATATCATCGATGACAGAAGGCGGATTCTTAGGTTATAGTAGGTCAGAACCATTACATAGACTTAAATATTATAGACTCGATAACAATACACAAAAGTTTTGGATTGAATTATATAGTGCCTGAGATGATATAGTTAAAACGATTCTACCAAAAGATGGCAAAGATTATTTAGCTATTGAAGGTGTGATCTACTTTGATGCTTCAACTGCTTTAAAGTAATCAAATTCTCAAGGCGATTGAATGGTTGGTCTTCCTTCGCGTACATTCTTTTTGGGAATCCAATCGGTAACTCCTCCTTCGTATCTTACTTTATATTTGTCTTTGTTACTATCGATAATAGCTTCAACTATTCCGCGTTTAGCATTGTCGATACTTTTAGCTAGTTTACCTCTCGATGAAGGAATGAGTTTGAAACGTGGAAAGGTAGCAACTGAGTAATCAGCTCCTTTAATAATTATATTTGACCATTCATTAGCTGCCACAGTGTATAGCTCATTTGAAAGGTTAGATCTCTTTTTCGTAAATGGTTTGTTTTCGTTAACTATTCTCACCGTCGTTCCTGGTTCTAATCGTGTTGTCAATCTTAATACGTCAGTATGAGCCCTTTTTCATTTTATGTATTGTTCTTCTAATTCTTCGGTCATCTCATTGGGTGGGTATCCAATTGAGCTATGCGTTGATGAATTATAAGCTTTTAATAATGAATTCATTTTTGAAGTGTTACTATGAGGCTTCACAGCCATGTCCCTAAGTGTTCGAATGAATCTATTTATAATTGATAATCAATTATGATCGTGGTCTTCTGTGGTTCTATAATCAATATTATTAGACTTCATAAATGTTAATATTGGTTCTGTTAAATATGCTGCGTCTTGGTCTGATGTCATAGTTGTTATTGTTTCTACATCTGATTTTAGATTCTTTAACGTTATTAGAACTGAGGGGGATGCTTTAGTTGATATCGAGTAAATATAAACATTCGAGTGTTAACATTTATAGCTATTAAATAATATGGAGGTGATGCACCATTAACGAAGGTGTCGAATTGATAAGCGCCACGATTCTCCAAGTATATAGGTCTCATTAATGATCTTTGACTATCATACCTTTGATCATGTTGAATCGAATTGTTAATGAAATCTAATGCATCTTTCTTATCGAAACCATGTTTGATAGCGATAGGCACAAACTTTTTAGCTGAGCGAAACGGATAAGCTTTAAATAATGCTTTCATTTAATGGAACAAAAATAAAATTATTTTAAAGGTCAACAAAGGTTCTAATTGCATCGCTGTATGAACTGTGGCAAAGAAATACGGCATAGATCCAATCGTCAAATGCTCTCATATCAGCATAAACGATTGATTCATAAACGAACCATTCGTCGCCTTTAGAATGATGTTTGCCGCCATGACTAAAGATGTATTCACCTATAGAAGCTTCAACATCAAGCATATCGTTAACTTTGCAGCTAGCGAACAGCTCGTAACTGTCGCACTCACTTTTATAACCTTTCATTCTTTGATTGATGTCCCAAGTGTGACCATATTTATAAACAATTCCTCCATTAATAACTCATTTGACGAGATATACATACCCGCTAGGATCTGTACCTAAATGTTCTGAGCATTGATTCATTATTAGTGTTGCGTTAAAGTGTGTTCGTTTTTCGTTAACGATAAATGTTAAGTTGTTGTAAGTTGCTTCTTTTCCGTTGAATTCTAACATGTCGTAAAACAGTTTTCCGACGTTCATTTCTTAAGTGTTAAAAAATTTAGTGATTTTAAAAAGTCGTGAGTTTTTGAGAGTTTTTAAAATACTGATTTTTGAAGAGTTTTATCTAACAAAGTGTCTAATAAATTGTATCTAACGAAGTATCTAACAAAGTGCTTATATAATCAATATAGAATATGGTAGTTATAGGGGTTTATGTGTCTTGCAATAGTTATGCGTATGTTCAAGAACATTTACAAGACAATATCTTATATTTTCATTAGGGTGGGCGGGGTGGCTTTTATTAAGTTCCGGTAATGATTTCATTTAAACTATTTTTGTTCTTGACTCTTTTTAATATCTTGTCGTACCAGAAGCTTAATGTATGAAAAAGTAGGTGAAAATGTCGGGAAAAGAGTAGTGATAACTTTTAAAGTCTAGATCCAGTAAAGTTAGTAAGGAAGTAATTATTTGTCCGTAATTATATTGATATTTTGGTCAAAAAACGAGCGCATAACGCTAAACGGGAATCAATATAGGATAAGCACGTCTGGGGGACAAAAGATACTGCGAAAGTGATGCATTTTCACTATGGTTCACAGTCTAAATCCTATCGATTTTCTCGAATTCACCTGGACAAAGCATCGTTTTGGTGCATAACGCTAATTTCAAGTTCTGTCCAGGCACGAATTCCACCTTGTAAACCGAAACTCTTCGGGACAAAGTCCTTGATTCAAGGGAAATGTGGCACTGCATCACGCAGGGGTGTTTTCTCCAGGGGCACTCCCCCACTTTTTCTGCCCTTGACGATCAAGGGACCCATCAAGGGACCCTCCTCTGAAAACGACAAACCCCCGACATTCACTCGCAAGTTTCGTCCCGTACATACAGACGAACATACGAAGTAATAACGTTACAGAATATCGAATTGATAATGGAAAGCACATTCCAATACCAATATTGGCACGAAATGCATGCCATCCGTAGTGAAGTCGAGAAAATCGATAGGATTTAGACTGTGAACCATAGTGAAAGTGCATAACTTTCGCAGTATCTTTTGTCCCCCAGACGTGCTTATCCTATATTGATTAGGTCCTTTCCATGACTCCTCACTAAGAACCTCATTAAGAAGTTCTCTTCGAGAACATTCCTTAGCCTCCCTTCGGGGTAGTAGTTTAGGGGTGGACGCCAGAGGAAGAAACTGAAAACCGGACATCCGAACGAAACCTCCAACTGAAAAACGGAACGAACTCACAACCTTATGAACGGAACGAACATATAACTGAAACCAATTCACAACCGGAATTCGAACGAAATTCCCTTCCAACGGTCTTCGACCGAAGGATTCCTTCAGAATCCAAAAAATAGAACCTTTACTCAGAGAGATACTTGGGAGATACAGTATTATCGACTATCGATGGATCATACTCATCTAAACCCATTATCCATTCTTCAAAAGCTTTGTAACAGTCTGCGTTCCCCACTACTCTTCCGAAAGTGAACCATTCACGGCCTTTTTCGTGCTGAACTGCTCCGTGAGTATATAGATACTCACCGATCTTAGTTTCTGCCTCGATCATCTTCTCCACGGGACATGAAGCGATTAACTCGTAGTCATCGCACATGTGCTTGTAGGCAATCATTCTCTGATCAACATTCCATGAGTGTCCATACTTCATTATAACTTCTCCATTGATCATAGCACGAATCAGATAGACAAAGCCTGAAGTCTCAACCCAAACATCACCCATCAGATATTTGTTGGTAGTGTTACCATCTCCTAACGCATAAGTAAGGATAGGTAACAATTCAGTATACCTAACCCATCTTACGTTAGTACGACCTACTTCCTCTTTATAATGAGAGTCAGCAGGTATCTGCCCGTTCTTTCCACGAACAAACACGGCCCAGGTTTTCCCGGGTAATCCTTTCTTATCTAACACTCCGAGTGTGTTACTACACTGTCTAATGATCGATGTAGCGTCGAAATGAGTTCCTTTCTCATTACGTTTGAAAGTAAGTCCATTGAAAACGGCTAAGTTTTCGTTAAAAGTGAGCTGTCCAAAGAACATCTGTCCGATATTCATGTCTTTTCTGGAGGGTAAAAAAAGAGCTGTTTTCTAAACTACATCAGTTTTTTCGGTAAAATGACCTTGAAAATAGGCCTGTTTTACAAGCGATTTTCGACCCTATTTTCGGCCAATAACTCACTCCGAAAGCATCATTTCGACCTTAATTACATCTTAAAACAGCCTCTTCGAACAATTTTGGACCCACTTCGAGCAGCTTCGGATCGTCTCTATCATCTAAATCGACATCGTGTTCACTCATGTATTCTCTAATGGTCCTATACGCAGCCATCATATCGGAGAACATATACGATGAGATCAGCTTAACTTTCGATCTATACATCTCACTGAGCACCATAAGTTGTCCGTTAACGTTGCTCGAATATGATAACAGAAGTAACTCGCCATAGACTTTGCTATGAACGACGCATATGAAGACCCTTCATCTCATTTAGTCTCCATTAAATGAAGGCTCTGTTCAAACAGTTCCCCTTTCGATCAGCTTCTAAGTTCGTTCCGATAGCGATCAAGCATGGTTTCGATAAGAAAGACGCCCTCGACTATCTAAAGAGCTCTATCCAACACGATCAGAGGTACTCAGAGCAGCGACACATCATGAGACCTATCTATTCCGAACGCTCAGGAGCCTATCAATTCGATACTTTCGTGAACGGAGCAGACCCACCATACTACCTAGTAGCTATCAACGTCAATACTCGGAAATGATACGCGTATCCGATGACCACAAAGAACTCTTCATCGGTACTCGAAGCTCTCAGAGCTCATCAATCAATCGTATCGACCATCTCAGCGATGACCTCTGATCAAGACGCAGCCTATCTCACCGAGCCAGTTCTATCATTCATGAAGTCACATAATATAGACTACAGAACCACAGAGGATCATGATCACAATCGACTATCTATCATAAACAGATTCATTAGGACTCTCCGAGATATGAACTCTAAGCCACACATCTCCATTCCAAAAATGAATGCTCTTCTTAATGCTTACAACTCAACGGTCCATTCATCCATAGGTTGTGCTCCAAACGATATGACTCCAGAACTCGAGAAGGCTTACATCGAGAAGAAGAGAGCTCATACGGATACTCTAAGACTTACCACTCGATTAGAGCCAGGTACCACCGTTCGGATTATGACTGCTTCAGATCGCTTCAAAAAGAAACGATCGAACCTTTCTAAGGAACTCTATACCGTAACAGCTAACGAAGGATCTAATGTACTCATTAAAGGAGCTGATCACTCAGTAGCATCCTACCCGAGGTTCCGTCTGTTTCCCTCCACAATGGGTAAGCTAGCTAAGACAGTTGATAACGCTAAACGAGGTATCGTAGAAGAGATCCTCGACCATAACGCAACCAAATACAAAGTGAGATACGAAGGGGGAGTTACAGAATGGATTCCTAAGAAGAACCTCCGAGAGGGACGACCAACGATTCCGTCACCGTTAGAGCATAGTTACTTCAAAGCTTTAGAGGCATCGAAGTAGACCACACCATCTATTGCGAGGTAGTCCATTCCATCTTTCGGAAGGAAAGTTCGAACCGCGTTATCTCGGGCACTATAGACCTCTATCCAAAACTTCTGGATCTTGTTATCGAGTCTATAGAACTTCATTCGGTGAAGAAGTTCGCTTCGACTGTAACCTAAGAATCCTCCATCAGTCATTGAAGAGATATCGGATGTGATATAGACGTTATTACGATCCCATGAAGGATATAGATAGAGTACTCTCTCGTGGACAACAGTGTCTACTATGAAGTCCAATCCAACATCATCGACACCATCGATATCGTTCATCGCAATCTCATTTTTCGAACCATTCATTACTTCGATAGCGTCAGCGTTCATCATCTTAACTGTGATCCTCGGAATGACAGTCACGGTACCTCCAGTTGATGGATCGATTACACTGTTCCATCGGTTAGGGTCGGTCATACAGTCTAACTTTAGAGTGAATACCTTTTCTGATCCACGGGTCTCGTAATCGGCTAGGATATAGATGTCTGTATCAACATAAGGGGTTAACGGGCGGACTGTCTCGCCAACTTTGTATGAAGCTAGTTCCCTGTTCTTAGTCTCCCAAGCGGCTCTCCTTTTGTCTACGAACCCTTGGACGAAGTCTCTAAAGGTGGCGCCTCGAGACATGTATTGGTGGACTGTAAACGATATTGTATACTCTGGGATCGGGTTCGTGATGCCCATAATCTGACTCAGTAGCTCAACGGTAACTTTGTAGTGAACATGGCGGATACATTGGTTGAAGTAGATCTCTGAGATCTCTATGACAGGATCGTTCTTTCGTTGAATGGACCAGTTCTGTGGTAGCTCGAACCAATATCTATTAGGGATCCTCGAATCGACAGTCCCTCTATCAGTTCTAAAGTAGACCTCTTGGCCAAATTCCTTCGACTCTATGAAGATCATTTATGTGACGCAAAAATTGTCTTAAAGCCTTTCGGATGGAGCATTAGTCCTAATAGGATTCTCGTTCCATTGGTACCCGTTAGTGTATCCATCCGACGCGTTGGGAGCTTCGTCGATGCGAGTTGTGTTAGGTGTCTCTCTACACTTAACGAAGTGGGGATGGACTGTGGCGGCCCCTCTAAGGATATTGTGTTTAGAGATCGAAGGATACTGAAATTCCTGAGAAGGCATCCCAATCTTACTCGAGACAGAGTATTTAGAACCTGTTGCGTCGTTACTATATCGAAGCATTTAGAGACCACTAAACTTTTAGCATCACTTAAATGAGTCGTAGATCGAATGTCCTAGGAGGTGTCGGTGTGGAAGTCTCTCCATCGGCAGCTTCAACGATCAACAACATCGTTACTATTCGTAACACACCTTCATACCCAACTATTACAGAGGATGGAGTAGTCGAGCCCAAGCCTCAACAGTCCCCCGATAACCCTTACTCAGAGAGGTCATTAGAGACAGCTGAACAGCGAAAGGAAGCCATCGAAGCTCTCACATCGGAGAAGCATCTTATCGAAGCTCTATCTATTATGGTAGACATAGTCTAT
>Ga0074193_1003089_pt1 | contig 13094 bp, 11 predicted proteins | sample EPASupsiteHSE605_FD_64523 | JGI IMG/M metagenome (GOLD analysis project Ga0074193, IMG submission 64523) | Bioremediated contaminated groundwater from EPA Superfund site, New Mexico - Sample HSE6-05 | ecosystem: Environmental > Aquatic > Deep subsurface > Groundwater > Contaminated ... | reverse complement strand
TTATACCAATTCTTTCACCTACAATAGCTTTGAAAAGTTCAATATCTGCCACAGTCGCACCACCAGTGGAGAAACCTGTCGACGTTTTTATGTAATGAGCACCGCTAGCGAGCACCAGTTCACAAACCTTTTTCTTCTCTTCTTCTGTAAGTAATGCAGTTTCCACAATGACTTTAACAACATGCCCCTCTGCCCCTGCAACAACTTCCCTAATATCTGCCAGTACAGTCTCCCACAGTCCCTGCTTGGCAGCACCGATATTGATCACCATATCAATTTCATCTGCCCCCTGCTGAATGGCATGTCTGGCTTCAAGGGCCTTGATGATGGACAAATTTGCGCCTAAGGGAAAGCCAATAACAGTGGCGACCTTAACCTCCGTACCGGTCAATAAATCCACTGCTAATTGCACATAATGAGGATTAATACACACTGCGGCGAACCCCTGGGCTGCTGCCTCGCTGCATAGCCGCTCAATATCCTGGGAAGTAGCTTCCGGTTTTAAAATAGTGTGATCAATATATTGTGCCAAATTCATGTTTATTCCCCCTGCTTCATTTTCTTTCCTCTGCCAAGATAACAATCTAAACTGAGGTTTCTTTATGGAAACGATCTAATTTACTAATTGTATCAACAAGATGATTGTTAAAAATTTGACGTGCTATATTAAGTAAGTCTTTAATCATTGGGTCTTGCAAAGAATAAAGGACGCGTGTTCCTTCTTTGCATGCCGTCACAATATTCTTATTGCGAAGAATTGCTAACTGCTGGGAAATCGCAGACCCTTCCGCACCACATAAGGCCTGTAATTCATTGACATTTTTGTTCCCCTCACATAAAATTTCCAAAATATGAATGCGTAAGGGATGAGATAAAGCCTTAAAAAATTCGGATTTAAACTGTTGGACATCTCGATTCATCATTTTCCCTCTTTTCTTTATCTATCTATTATTTTCTGCAAGTTCATCAGAATAACTATCTGCAAATATTCAAATATAACTATACTTCATATATATAAAGATTTCAATATAATAATATTGTACATATTTTCTGTACAGGTGTATAATCATAAATGTGTCCATTTTGGTCGAAAGGGGTTTTTCCATGCCACGCGCTCTTAGAGTACCATTAAAACGTTATTTTACTAGATATTTTAAAAAAGATTTACTATCCGGCCTTACGGTCGGAGTTATTTCATTACCCCTAGCGATGGCCTTTGCTATTGCCTCTGGGGTAAACCCTGAATATGGTATTTATACAACGATTATTGCCGCTTGTTTAGTAGCGTTATTTGGCGGCAGTAAATATCAAGTTTCTGGTCCTACAGGCGCTTTCATTCCTATCTTACTGTCTATCGTACTCACCTATGGCTACGAGAATCTGCTGATTGCCGGCTTTCTATCTGGGATTATCTTGATGGTTATGGGCTTCTTAGATATGGGTTCGCTAATCAAATTTATACCACGCTCGGTAACCATCGGCTTTACAGCAGGTATTGCCGTCAATATATTTACTGGGCAACTGACTAATTTCCTTGGTCTTACCGGTCTTGAACGACATGAAAGCTTCCTCGCAACAATGAATGATATTATCATCCACCTAGATACCATAAATTCTTATAGTGTATTGACTGCAACCATTTGTTTGGTGGTTATTCTTATTACACCACGCTTCCTGCCGAAGGTGCCTGGCTCACTGGCTGGGCTCATTATTTCCACCTTGGTAGCGACCTTATTCTTCCCTAATGATATCAGTACCATTGCTTCGACTTTCGGCGGTATACCCAGTAGTGTTCCTCATATTAAAATTCCTAGTTTCACTTTGGACAAACTTGAATCACTTCTCCAACCAGCACTGACCATTGCCATATTAGGTGCCATTGAATCCTTAATGTCTGCTGTCGTTGCAGACGGTATGACTGGCACACATCATAACAGTAATCGAGAGTTAATCGGGCAAGGCATCGCTAACATGGTGACACCATTATTCGGCGGCATTCCCGCTACTGGCGCTATTGCCCGCACAGCGACAAATATCAAATCTGGAGCTGTGACCCGTTATTCTGTCGTGATTTCCGCACTCTTCGTCCTTGTAACCATGCTAGCCCTTGCACCCTATGCCGGTCTGATCCCACTCGCCAGCATGGCCCCAGTACTCATGATTGTGGCCTATAATATGAGTGAACACCATGCCTTTATTGGCATTTTAAAAATACGCTCCTTGAGTGCTGGGGTACTGCTTACCACCTTTTTGCTTACTGTTCTCACCAATTTAACAGTGGCTGTAGAAATTGGTTTGCTCTTAGCAATGATGCTTTTTGTCAAACGCATGAGTGAAATTATGGTTGTCACCCAAGTCGTGCCCGACGAGGAAAATAACCTAGTGGAGCTTTCAGAACAAGATGAACATGCTACACACGATTGTCCACAAATTAGCATTTTCAGTATCGAAGGTCCTTTATTTTTTGGCGCAGCCCAAATGTTTTCAGAAAGTATTCTCAATACAATTCACTATGATCCTAAAATTATTATTTTACGCATGAGCAAAGTTCCTTTAATTGATGTCACTGGTGAAAACCATCTGCGTACTATCATTGAGAATCTGCAACGCAAGGGTATTATCGTTTTAATGGCTGGTCTAAAAGGGCAACCTGAAAAAAAACTAATAACAACAGGCCTCTATGAGCAAATTGGCAGTTCCCTTATTTTCCCTCATACGTCTAATGCTGTATCTTATGCCATAGAACACATTAATAAAGATTGCTGCCTTGTATGCAAAAAAGATATTTTCAAAGATTGCTTACTAGTGAAGAAAAATATCTCCTTATCTAAATAAGCTAAAGTCTGATTCCGCAAAAAAACCCGGTCTTATTGACCAGGTTTTTCCTATTACTGTTTAAACATCCTTCTTAATTCAGCTCTTTACTTTGGCACCGAGGACAAATACCATAAAAATAAAACTGCTGACCCATTACGTGATATTTCGTTCCTTGTGACACTTGGTCTACAAAAGCAGCAGAATCAATATGCTCAACATCCTCAACTTGACCACACTTTAAACATCTTACATGGGGATGATTGCTGGTATCAGCATCATAGCGAAAGCTATCCTCACCAGCATTCAATACCTGTACTAAGCCAATTTCTTTAAGGATTTCCATGGTTTTATAAACAGTTGCTAAACTCATGGTGGGATACATTGGCTGTAAATCATTAAAAATCATCTCCGCATTGGGATGAGACTTTGTCGACGCTAACATATTATAAATAGCCAGTCGCTGCGGGGTCACTTTAAACCCCTTTTCCCTGAGTAAAGAAGTTATACATATTTCCATATACTCACCGCCTATCCGTACATCTATTACTACTAGAAAACTATTATCGAATAGTTTCATCTGTATTCTAATATATGTTATAATCTATTGTCAATAGAAACTATTAACATTCAGAATTCCTGGCTTACCTTAAACCTTAGCAGCAGCTAAAAGGCTGTCCGGTTGCTGGCGCGTGGATCAAATTTCTGCTGTATAATACAATGAGCCCTGTGGAAAAACCACAGAGCTCATTGTATTATACTAACTTTTACTACACTTGACCAATGAATTTACTTTGCGCCTGAGACATTTGCTCAGGAGTTGCATTTTCTGCATTATAAAAACCTTTTTGTTCCATCAAATCAAAGACCTGTTTCTGCTGATTATAAACATCACCAAGAACTGTCATATAATCTCGGCGGAGTTGTTCATTAGATGCCTCTAAAATAGAGGCGTTAAGAGATTCGGCAGCATGCTTACTCTCGTTTAACACCAATTGCAGTATATCTTTATCAGCAAATTGTGTACCTTGACCACTTTGCATAGCCTGTCCTGCCTGTTGACCTTGCTTTTGTCCTTGCTGGTTTTGTTGCCCTTGTTGCACCATAATAATAATCACCTCATTTCATAATTATTGTAAGGGTTGACCTGCACTTAAGTGCTTACTAAGGGTTTGAAAATGCTGCTGGTTTTTTTGTGCCATTTGTTGAAATAGCTGTTTGCATTGTGTGCATTGCGTGGTATTTGCCAAGTTATTCAGTACTTGCACCGAGTTTTGCTCCATTCCTAAGACATCTTCCAATTGCATCACTTCTTTTGATGATAACAAAACAATCCCTCCCTTCTCTGGTAGATCTATCATATCCGCGGTAAGGCCAAATTAATATTTCTCCGCAGCTAATCTAGCATGTACCATCTGCAAGGAAGTTATGTACTTCTTTTTCAAACTCAAAAAGCCCGTCTGATAAAATCAGACGGGCTTCGCGCTTCTACCTCAATGATTAGCTTGGAATACTAGGATTATTAGTACCAATTGGACAATTATCATGTTCTTCAATATTCATGCCAATAGGTTTTTCTGTTTTCAAAAGTTCTAACCATTTGCGCGAGCAATCAATTAATGTTACTGCAACTAAGATTATCAATACAATACTCACAGTACCATTAATACTGCCTAGCAAATCTCCACGTTTAAAATACATCAGCATATTAAGCACTCCGGCATACATAACCGTAATGGCTAAAAAACATAGCGGGGCAAAAGTGACCCATGCATAAGATTTTTTCGGTGCAATTTTCAGGATGATTGTTGTACCAATGGCAAGGGCTACAACAGCCAATAGCTGATTGGCTACACCAAACAAGGGCCAAATGCTTGCTACATCGCCACTATAAAGCAGGTAGCCCCAACTTAATGTGACAATAAAACTAGCAATTAAATTCCCTGGCAACCATGTTGCATCTTTAAACTTGGGATGGCCATATGTCCCGATAATATCTTGTAAAATATAACGGGCTACGCGCGTACCGGCATCAATCGTTGTTAAAATAAACAATGCTTCAAACATAATGATAAACTGATACCAATAATTCATAAGATGACCCATACCAGGAATCCCCGAGAAAACACTCGCCATACCAACAGCCAGTGACACTGCTCCGCCTGGCCTTCCGGCTACTTCCATACCCACTAGTTCTGATAAATGTTTGATATCAACGGCAGGTATATTTAGCTTGGCAAATACTGCAGGCGCAGTATTAATGGCAAAATAATCGCCAGGGATAAGCACTAATGCAGAAATCAGGGCCATCGTTGCTACAAAACCTTCAACCAGCATACCACCATATGCAATAGGACGAGCCTGGGACTCAAGTTCAATCATTTTTGGTGTAGTACCAGAACTGATTAACGCATGAAAGCCAGAAATAGCGCCACAAGCAATGGTGATAAATACATAGGGCCATACCGGTCCGGGAATAATGGGTCCGCCACCGTTAATGAAGGTAGAAGTAAAAGGCATATGTACTGTGGGCTGAACGATCAGGATCCCCAAAGCCAACGCAGCAATCGTGCCGATTTTCATATAAGAACTCAGGTAGTCCCGAGGAGCCAGCAATAACCATACAGGCAGTACTGCGGCGCAGAACCCATATATAGGCAGAGAAACCGCCAACTGATTTTTTGTCAAGGTAAACATTTCTCCCCAGGCAGAGCCTGGAATATAATGTCCAGTAAATACCGCGGCCATGACTAAGAAAAAACCAATGATGGAGCCAGATCGAATAGCTCCTGGCAGGATTTTAAACATATATAAGCCGATTAGGATAGCAATAGGAATCGTCATCGCTAAAGTATATACGCCCCATGGATTCTTAAACAAGGCATTTACAACAACAATGGCAAGTCCAGCCAAAGCTACAATAATAATAAACAAGATCGATAAGGATGTCGTAACACCTGTGATCGGTCCTACTTCCCTACGAGCAATCACCCCAAGGGACTGACCACTGTGGCGAACAGATGCAAATAAAATAATAAAATCATGGACAGCACCAGCGAACACTGATCCAAGTAGTATCCATACAAAACCAGGTCCCCAACCATACTGAGCTGCCAGTACTGGTCCAATCAACGGACCTGCCCCCGCAATTGCAGCAAAATGATGCCCAAACAATACCCATTTATTCGTAGGCACAAATTCACTGCCATCATTACATCGATAGGCAGGTGTAATGATCGAATCATCTAACATCAGAACTTTCGTCGCAATAAAAGCTGAATAATAACGATATGCCAACAAAAATACGCAGGCAGCTACAACAAGTAACGTTACTGAATTCACTGTTAATCCACTCCTTTTCAAGCTAATTTTATAAATTAATTATACCTTTCTTTTAAGCATACGGAAAGGAAAATCATACCAATAGGAGAAATTAAGCTATGACTGGAAATATTCAGACTATTAGCGGAAAATAAGCATATCATCCTATTGCCGATTACTTTAAACCCAAGATATCTTTGATCTCTTTAATCTGACTTTTGCTGACAGGTATTTCAGCCCTCAGATCGCCTTCCACTTTGAGCCAGTACGTTCCCTTAAACCAAGGAACTACTTCTGTAACTTTATCCATATTGACAATGTAACTTTTGTGGACCCTTACTATATTGGTCTGACATAATCGCATTTCTAAGTCTGTCAATGTACCCCCGTAGCTTAGCTCACCACATGTAGTCACCACCGTAACAATACCGTTATGTATATATCCATAAATAAGGTCGTTATAATGAACCATGACTATTTTACCATTCTTCTCTAATGGTAGTTTTCTTACAACGACTTTTGTTTTGCTTAAAGCAGCATCGATACGTTCAGCGGCTGCCTGCCACTCTTCAGGACGATAACTTTTGACTCTTTGCACAGTCCTATGAATCCGTTCTCTTTCAAAGGGCTTTAAAATATAATCCACTGCACCCACTTCAAAGGCCTGCACTGCATATGTATCATAAGCTGTCGCAAATACAATTAACGTCTCCGGAACTACGGTACGCAGTACAGCAGCAGCCTCCAGACCGTTCATCCCGCGCATTTGTACATCTAAAAATATAACGTCAGGTTTAAGCTCAGCCGCCATACTAATAGTCGCGGCCCCGCTATCAGCCTCGCCCACGACTTTTATGTCGCTTTCCAGGGACAAGAGGTATTTTAATTCATCCCGAGCTGGTCTTTCATCATCAACACTTAATACCCTAAGCACACTCATCTTCCCCATCCCCTATCATTTTGGGTATCCGCAATGCTACTGTTGTACCATGGCCAAGGCGGCTAGAAACTAATAAGCCATAATTCGCCCCATATTGTCCTCTGAGACGTTCATGTACATTGGATAGGCCGATGCATTCTGGAGTTGGAACAGTCAGGGGACAGCGTTGCTGCACATCCATGCCAACTCCGTCATCAATAATATTAATAATAATATCTTGATCAACTTCCATGGCCTGTATAACAATCCTGCCGCCATGTTCCTTAGGCTGCAGCCCATGTTTGATCGCATTTTCAACCAGTGGCTGAATGGTTAGGGAAGGAATTAGGTATTTTCCTAATAAGGAAGAAATATCTTCTTCAATGATCAACTTTTCACCATGACGCGCTTGTTCAATCGTGAGGTAAGCTCTCACTTGCTCTAATTCTTCATTAAGAGTAATAGTACGCCCAGTCTTATGTAAGGTATATCGGAACATGGCACCAAGTTTAATCAATAATTCGCGGGCCAGATCGGGTTTAGTGCGTACTAGCGAGGTAATGGTGTTCAGTGTATTAAAGAGAAAATGGGGATTAATTTGAGCATATAGCGCCTTTAGTTCTGCCCGCACCACCAATTTTGCCTGACGATCAATTTCCGTCAATTCAAGCTGGGTGGAAAACAAATGGGCTATACCAGAAGCAAAGACAATATCAGCCTGTCCAACAGCACTTGTCCGAGTATAATAAAGCTTAAGAGTACCCATTACATGATTAGCACCTTTGAGAGGGACAATAATTCCGCTGGCTAATTTACAGTTTGCGCAAGAACAGCCAATCTCAAGGTGGTTTTGAGCAATATATAATTCTCCGGTAGACAATACCTGCCTTGTCAAACTTGTCAGTCCTAATGTATCTGGAGAATGATGAGCAGCCTCTACACCAATGAAAGCTAATACCTGCTTGCTGTCTGTAATGGCAACCGCATCATATCTGCCTGCATCAAAAATAATTTGCGCTGTAGCCTGTGCCGACTGACGATCAAGGCCGTGTCTGAGATATGGCAAAGTTTTCGTTGCAATATCAAGGGCCTTATGAGATTGCTCAGCCCCTACCTGTTCTTGTGTGTACATAGCCGTCTTAATGATCAGCATAAAAATAGCAATCCCAAGGGAATTAACTACAATCATCGGCAGAGCAATAGCTTCCACCAGTTCCCTTGCAAGTTCATAGGGGCGAGCAGTCAGTAGAATAATCCCCATCTGCATGATTTCCCCCACAACACCAGTCATCACGGCCATCCACCAAGGAATTAATTTGTCCGGATAATAGCGATACACCATTCCTGCCAATAACCCTTCACAAACATTAGCAAGACCGCAAGAAAAGGCTGTAAACCCCCCTACAAAATAACGATGACCGCCTGCAATAATCCCAGCTGATACCCCCATTATGGGGCCACCAATAAGCCCGGCGGCCATGATACCAATCACCCGTGAGTTAGCCAAAGCATCGCCAACAGGAATTCCCGAATAGGTGCCTAAAATACCAATTAAACCGAATATAATGGTTATCGTCATCTTTTCACCTAGACTGCCTTGACGGTAAATCATTCGCCTAAAGATTGCAAATTGAGATAACACAAAGGCCAATGTGGCAGCAACACTCATCCTTTGTACCATTTCCCATAACAAAGAACCACCCAGCAGCATCATGCCACATCACCTCTTTTCCTATTAAATAGCTATTATTATGCCTTTTAAAAATAATATCATTTTTTGCGATACCAAGCAACAAAGCTTTTCTAATAACTGCCATAATTGTTATATTCTTCGAATGATATATAAAACGTCTCTCAAGTTGAGAGACGTTTTTTTATAAATATTCCTGCCGACGCCGTGTATCATAGACTAATTTTTTAGCAGCAATTAATACGCCAATTAATAACCAGAAGGCCCAGTACATCATAATCAAGGAATAGCTTAAGGCAAAAGTTCCGCCAAAGATGGCGAAAATAGGTTTCATTACCAAAAACCAGATGGTCTGGCCAGCACCTAATGCAAAGATGAAAATACACAAGGCAGCCAAACAAGGATTATTACGTTTCAGTGACACCTTGCTTCCCCGATCACCAATAACCAGTAATACCGCAAGCAAAGCTATGGCTGCTAAAAAAGGTTGGGCTAATGCTACGCTACTCATCACATTACTCATCATGTTACTCGACAAGGCCTCCAAATAATCCACCCCCTCATTCTTATTACTGTTATCTATTCCTGTCTTAGTTTAAATATTCCAAAAATAGTCAATTGAAATACCTCTTCTAGGGAAGAGTAAATTACATTTTAGAAACTACCTTAGATTGCATCTAGGTTTTTTGTGGTATAATAAGTAAACTATCTAAAAATGATAAAGTTGGTGTATTATGCTACATACAGATATTGCTGCATTGATTGCTCGTGAACTAGGAATAAAGATCCCCCAAGTCGTCGCGACAATTACCCTCTTGGACGAAGGTAATACAGTCCCTTTTATTGCCCGCTACCGAAAAGAAGCAACTGGCGAACTTGATGAAGAACAGCTGCGTACGACGGAAGAACGCCTCCAATATTTACGTAATTTAGTAAAACGGCAAGAAGATATTATTGCCAACATTGAAGGCCAAGGAAAATTATCGCCTGAACTCACTGCTGCCATTAATGGAACCACAAAATTGCAGGACTTAGAAGATTTATATCTGCCCTTTAAACAAAAAAAGCGTACTCGTGCTCAAATTGCTCGCGAAAAGGGCCTCGAACCCCTCGCAGAAATCATTCTCGCACAGCAGCTAATCGAGGGTACACCCTTAGCTGTTGCCTTAGCCTTTGTTAGTGAGGAAACGGCAATCAATACCCCTGAAGAGGCCTTGGCTGGCGCTCTTGATATCATTGCGGAAACGATATGTGAGCGAGCTGATATTCGGGCTAACATACGCAAGAAGTTATGGCAAACTGCTGAAATTAGTACCACCCTGGCCGTCACAGAAGAAGCTGGCAAAGAATTTCTTACCTATAAAGAATATAAGGAACCAGTTAACCGCATACCGTCACATCGTATTCTAGCTATTAATCGTGGCCAAGCAAAGGATGTACTCAAAGTCCAACTTGTGGCACCTCATGAAACGAATATTGATCTGATAAACCGCACTATTAATACAGGTACATCTATTTTTACAGAATGTATTTCAGCAGCCATAACCGATGGCTATAAGCGTCTATTATTACCTGCCCTTGACCGGGAAATACGTTCACTGTTAACGGAAAATGCTGAGAAGCAAGCCATTCGTGTCTTTGGTCTTAACCTACGTCAATTACTCCTGCAACCGCCTTTTGCTGGACATACCGTCATGGGTCTTGATCCTGGCTATCGTACTGGCTGCAAAACCACGGTGGTAAGTCCAACAGGTACAGTACTAATGACAGGCGTTATCTATGTTACTATGGGGGAAGGACAAAAAGCCAAAGCTGCTGACATTGTCCTTGATGCTGTGCGAAAGCACGGTGTAACACTCATCGCCATTGGCAATGGCACGGCTTCTTATGAAACAGAGGAATTCACGGCCCAGCTTATTAGTACCCATAACCTACCTATCCATTATCTCATCACCAATGAAGCAGGGGCTTCCATCTACTCCGCCTCTAAACTTGCAAAAGATGAACTCCCTGACCTTGATGTCACACTACGCGGCGCTGTATCCATTGCCCGCAGAGTACAAGATCCTTTAGCAGAGCTTGTAAAAATCGATCCAAAATCCATCGGTGTCGGTCAATACCAGCATGATGTCAATCAAAAAGAGCTTAGCGGTACCTTATCTAACGTTGTCGAGTCAGCCGTTAACCATGTAGGGGTGGAGCTTAATTCTGCTTCCATTGAGCTGCTAAAACATGTATCAGGCATTAATGCCACTGTAGCAAAAAACATTGTCGCCTACCGGGATGAAAATGGCTCTTTCAAAAATCGGGCTCAACTCCTCAAAGTAGCTCGCTTAGGACAAGCGGCCTTTGTCCAATGTGCTGGATTTTTGCGCATTAAGGAAGGAGATAACGCCCTTGATAATACTCCTGTCCATCCTGAATCCTATAAACTAGCATCCGCCATATTAGCCAAGCTTGGCTTTAGCCCTAAAGACTTAAAAAATAAAGTCACCTTGCAAGCCATTCAAGAGTCAGCAAAAACAGCTGATTCCGCCACCTTAGCTACTGAACTAGAAGCAGGCGAACCAACTGTTCGTGATATCTTAGCCGCACTAGTAAAGCCTGGTCGTGACCCTCGGGAAGATATGCCAGCCCCTATGACGCGCAAAAATATTGTTAAATTATCTGAACTAACGCCTGGGGCAATCGTAAAAGGCACAGTACATAACGTCATTGATTTTGGCGCCTTTGTGGATATCGGCATCAAGATCAATGGCCTTATCCATCGTTCAGAGCTCAGCCATAAACAGTTCCGTCATCCCCTCGATGTAGTGTCTGTTGGCGATATTGTAGATGTCATGATTTTGAGTGTAGACGAACATCGTAACCGTATTGCTTTGAGTTTAAAGCAGGTAAAGAAATAGCTGTAAGAAAAGACTTGGCACATAAGCCAAGTCTTTTCTTACAGCTAGGGAATTTTTATTTAAAAATTATGCGCGAAAGAATCCCTATTCCGCCTTATGCACTTTTACATCCTCTGGAAATGCATAAATAGCCGACAAATTAGGCAGTTCGCCTAACAAAAAGCGGTCAATATCATGAATATCAATGAAGAAGGAGCAATTTATCTCCAAATATCCCTGTTCTTTATCTTTAGTCAATTTTTTTAAATGCTCACGCAGTTTGTGACACTCTGTTTCTGAAGCCGCAACATCTAAGGTCACTAATGGTACGCCACAATCTCTTAGCACATCTTGTAAACTTATTCTTTCAGACATAAAAATCTCCTTTCCTTAGTCAGGATCATTTCTAAAAAACAATCTATACTTTATTATTATAGTATATACACAATATTACTACAAATGAAGTAATAAATTTTTATATTATTTATTCAATACTAATAATGAAATGATAATGTGGTTGACCGCCTCGATATAGCTGTACCTCAAAACTTGGAAAATCACGTTCTAAGGATTCTGCCAATTGCTTAGCCTCAGATAGATCCAGCTCAGCACCATAATACAAGCTAATCATTTCACTTTCAGGCTGCAATAAGGCTTGTACCATTTTTTTCAATGCAACGCCCACTTCATCGGCATCAATAATCACCTTGTTATCCACCACACCGATAAAGCTTCCAGAAACTACTGTGCGCCCATCAACCACACTATTCCGCACTGCTATTGTTACCGCCCCAGCCTTAACCTCAGCAAAACGTTCTGTCATACGCAAAGCATTACTGCGCAAATCAAGTTCAGGATCAAAAGCCACTAATGCTGCCAGCCCTTGCGGAGCATTTGTCGTAGGTACAATTTCTATTCTGTCACCAAGCAGTTTTTTTACTTGCTCTGCTGCCAATATAATATTTTTATTATTGGGCAAAATAATGTACTTATCTCCATTACCTTGATAAACAGCATCCATAAAATCCTCTACAGAGGGATTCATAGTTTGTCCGCCCATAATAATAAGGTCTGCGCCCATTTGCATCATTATTTCAGCCAACCCACCACCTGCAGCCACACTAATGATCCTTATATTCTTAGCTTCCTGATCCGGGCCTTTCCTATCCAGGCGATTCTGATGTTGATCAGCCATATTGTCAATTTTTATATCATGTAAGATACCCCAACTCATCGCAGCTTCCAATATCACTCCAGGACGAGCTGCATGAATATGTACCTTCATACAATTGCATCCCTCAGCCACGACTAGGGAATCGCCCATACTAATCAGTTTTTTTCTGACGTCAGCAGCACCCACAACACAGTTTTTAATTAGAAATTCTGTACAATAAGGATGGGTTAAATTAATCTTTTCCTGCTGCATAACAACGCTCCGTAAACTTTTTTCAAAGTCAGCCTCAGG
>Ga0074193_1003088_pt1 | contig 13095 bp, 12 predicted proteins | sample EPASupsiteHSE605_FD_64523 | JGI IMG/M metagenome (GOLD analysis project Ga0074193, IMG submission 64523) | Bioremediated contaminated groundwater from EPA Superfund site, New Mexico - Sample HSE6-05 | ecosystem: Environmental > Aquatic > Deep subsurface > Groundwater > Contaminated ... | reverse complement strand
TGATAATGAAAACATAAAACTAGGCAAAGAATAAGGCTCCCAGAACGCTTGAAGCCTTATTATTATTGGTGCGGGCGAAAGGACTTGAACCTTCACGGGTGTTAACCCACTGGATCCTAAAAGTTGGGAACATGTGTTTTTTGGTAATTTTTGAACTTTTCCGTCTACGGAACCCATTAAAATAGGGTTTTTTTCTTTTTGCCCTGGACACAGTAGACACAAAAAACAAGAAATGCCGTGAGAAGCAAAACCCCGGCACTGTGGCCGGGTGATTATCGGATAGCCCTTTGTTCCTGCACAGCAAGGCGATTGACAAGACGTTTGATGTCGTCCCATGCGGTGCTAACTTCCTTCTTGATGGTGGAAACATCTTTCTGGACCTTCTTAACGTCTTTTCTTAACTCCTGCTGGCCCGCTTCCAAAGTTGTAAGGCGTTTATTCACCTGCTGCAATTCCTGATGGACAGGCTTTAATTCCTCCTGGATGACGGCGCGGAGGACGTTTATTAATTCGCTATTGGGCATCGGTAGAAGATTCCTCCCCTCTTAGAATTCGGCTTAATTCTGTTTCGGAAATGCGCCAAACATCACCCAATTTTACTGCTTTTAGTTTGTTCTCTCTGATCCATTTATATAGCGTCCTAACATTCAATTTAAGTTTGTCTGCTACTTCTTGCGGAGTATAATAATTTTCCATATCCTTCCTCCTGTCTATTCACTATGTTACCATAAACAACACTTGGATTCAATGAAATAGTATCCACACGGAGACGATCTTGTGACAAAATGAAACTTAAGCTGATGCATCCTGGCTCTCATCAGTTCTTACCAACTCTATATGACTGTTTGAGCGGTCAAGAATTTCAAGAGCCTTTAGCTTGATCTTTTCCTTCACTTTCCGAATTAATGGTTCGTTTTTGGGATCGCATAAAACCATTAGCATACATATAACGACACCTTTTTCTTCTTCTAAGTGTCCTTTAAGCTCCTTATTGAAAGGCGTTTTAAATTTTTCAAATCCAGGCTCTTTGTATGCCTCTGTAGCTTTCATGATCTTTTCCGCTTTTTCCCACATTTGATTAGTAGTTAACATTAACGAATACCTCCTAAAAATTTAATTTAATGGGGCCATCAAACCTGTGAATACAATTTCCGGGACTTTACTGATGGTTTTGCTCACCTTCTATACCCCCTAATTGTGCGAAACTAAGCCGTTTGTGACCCAATTTAAATAATTAAGGTGAATTCAATCCGATCCCAAGAACGTCTGTTCCACAACTCCGTGAGCCAGCCAGTACTATTTTCTGGCTTGATTACCAATGCGGTCTCGCCCACCTCCTGCCCCTTTAATAGCGTGAAAAGTGCCCGGTTGTGACCGTGAAATAAAAAAAAGACAGGTGAATTCCTGTCAAAAGAATCGGTTTGATAAATGCTGGGAGATATGGGCTACCGAACTGAGACGCAACCAAAAAGGTTTTATGAACTCTCCTGACCATAGGGCTAATATTCTAAATAAAAATTTTAACCACTTCGGGATCGGTATCGTAGGAAACCTCTATACCCAAGAGTTCGCAAAGCTTTAGTTAATTGATTTAGAAAAGAAAGTTCTGGCTAACGCTGGCGAACTTCTTTTTTCCTTAATAACTGTCTCTTTTTCTTTTAATGTGCAACAATTTATTTCCTTAATAGAAACAAAGAAGGAGTCAATTTATTCTCTGTGGAAATAATTACAGCATGAAACTCCGAATTAACTTATCTAGAAAGCTAAAATTGGTGGGATTCAAGATAGCAGCAATGATTCTAAACCTGTACGTCTAAAAATGTTGGTCCTTATCATTTCAATGCTCCTCACCAACAGCCAGTGAAGAAAATAAAAGGCAGCATTGATTTGTTGGGAAAGCTTGTTCGCTTTTATAAGTGGATTGCTTTAGGAGTATTTTTAACTGTATAATTGTGGTAATTTATTCTTGCTGGAGGCTATAAGACCTGAACAGAGAGATTTAATTGATTATGGCATAATAATTAGGAAATAATTTATAACAAGAAAGAGGTGTAGAAAATGTATATTAGCAAATTGGTTCTTAAGAATTTCATGCTTTTCAATTTCCTTAATATTGGTTTTTCTAAGAATATTAATATTATAAGCGGAGAAAACAGCACTGGTAAAACAGCCATATTAAAACTATTGTATTCGGCAACCAAATCAATAAATGATGCTAATAAAGCCAAGTCAGAGTTAACAAAAGAACAAAATGAAGATCTTTTAGTTTCAAAACTTCAGGGTGTTTTTAGACCAGACGATGATAAAATTGGACGTTTAGTTGGACGCATTCAAGGGAGAAATCGCTCTAATATAGCAATAACAATGAACGATAATACCAAACTTGAATTCGGGTTTAGTACAAATCATGAAAGGCATCTGGATATCAAACAAACATTAAGAGGATTCGTAAGATCTATTGAGCCAATATATCTTCCGCCAAAAGAAATAATCTCGGCTACAGAGAATTTCAATTCATTATACAAGGAATACCATATCGCTTTTGAGGAAACTTATTATGATTTAGCTTTACTACTTGATAAGCCTTTAAAGCGTGGGGCAAATACTGCAGAGCAAAATAAGATATTGGAAAGCTTCAATAGAATAATCAATGGATCTATAATTCAAAAAGGCAAAAAGTTTTACCTTAAAGTGGATAAGCAAGGCGAGTTTGAAATGGGTTTGGTCTCTGAAGGATATAGAAAACTATCAACTATTATATATTTAATTCTCTCCGGAAGTTTAAACAAAAACTCAGTTCTATTTTGGGATGAGCCCGAGACAAATATGAATCCTAAAATGATAGAACCCATAGTACAGGCTTTAGTAGTACTAGCAAGCATGGGAGTACAAATTTTTATTGCGACTCACGATTACTTTATACAGCAGAGTTTTGCGATGATTTCTGAGTATAAGCCTAAGCAACTTGCACAGAAAAATATTGATGTGAAATTTATTTCCCTTTACAAGGAGAAGGATAGTATATTTTATGAAGCTGGCCCTACATTGTCGGATTTACAGCATAATGCTATTATGCAAGAATTCGATAATCTTTATGATAGAGAACAGAGGTTATTTTATGAGGATTGATGAAAGTGGCATTGTATTTGATTTTAGCAATGATCTAACTGTAGACAAATTTGATGATACTGGATATTACCAACTATATTTCAAGAAATTAACTGGAGGTAAGGGAGTAGATTTCATCCTAAAATCGGATGACACTTTTATGCTAATAGAAGTTAAAAATTGTGCTGGACATGAAAATGATAATAGATGGCGAACTTTCCCTGACAACAGCAAACGTGATACAACCGCAACGATAGTGGATACTAATGACAGAGACAGCCTCGATATTGAAATACCAAAAAAAATAGCAATGACATTGGCATGTTTATGTGGTGCACACTCTAAGCCACATTTTCAAAAACATAGTGATATATTGAAGGAGTATTTTAATTTTATTCGAAAGAATAATATACCTTCAGAAAAAAACAAAATAAAAGTTGTTTTGTTTTTAGAAGGAAACTTTACCACAAAGACAATGTCTCAAAAGTCGATCATGACCAGTCTGAATAGAAAAATAAAAGAGAAACTATCTTGGCTTAATTGTAATGTTATTGTTGAAAATATTGAAACTTGTCATAATAAATATTACACTGCCAGCATGAGGGCATAATGCATAATAATTTCTACCGGTAACTTCGTGTTTAGCAGAATTACAAAATAGAATATGTGTGACTTTATATAAAATAAAGCTTGATTTGGTTGGACCAGAATAATGTCTTTATATACTTGTATTTGATCTATTGTTGATATTAAAAAATGTGAGCTAATTATCTTATACCGGAAGCATTCTTATACGCCTCCGGTTTTTTATTTTCTCCCGGAGTTACAACCAACCATTTTCCACGCTATTAAGGGGTCATAAGAAAAAGGGAGGTGAGACTATTCAGAAGTATGCTGCTGATCCTTTCCCAGAGCCGACGAAGAAAAAGACCCGGAGGGCCGATCCCTGGTGTCCCTACTGTGGCGAGTGGGGGACGTTCAAAATGGGCGAGTATTGTTATAATCGGTGTCCGGTTCTACGTTTTCAGGCGAAAAAAGGTGCAGGTTATCCTAGGTTGACCAGTCTTAGGTTGAACGTTGCCGGTTTGACTGGTTGGGACATATGTTCCAAAACGCCGAGTTGTAACTTTTTTGGACTAAAGGCTTCGGGAAAGCGAGTGAACAAAATAGTGACGTGAGTTTGGTAATCCTTAACAGTCCTTTCACTTAAACCTTGGGCCTGCTTCCAAAATAAAAATTCCTGCAACGCCTCTTTCCAGGTAGCCGGAACCTCTTTCTTGACGTTCAAATCTTTTTTTCTCGCCATAAATAAAAATCCTCCTTCACTACTCAAAGTTTCCTGACAGAGTAGTAAAAGGAGAAAATCCAATAGGGTTTATACAGACTCACTGGATTCAGTGTTTAAGGAGTGCCACTGGTAATTGCTCCCAACCCTGAAACCCTTGAGAATACTCGTTGGTGCGGGCGAAAGGACTTGAACCTTCACGGGTGTTAACCCACTGGATCCTAAGTCCAGCGCGTCTGCCATTCCGCCACGCCCGCATGTTATGGGCTATAGTTTATCATTTTTCTGTTCATTTATCAAGTAGCTCAACGTGTATAGCTTGTCTCAGTTTACTGGGGCAGCACAAAGTTTACCGTGTCTCCGTTGTTAATTACACTGACCTTTTGTTCCGGCTTGTGGGCGTCGGTAAACGCTTCTACCAAATATACTCCTGGGATCAGGTTGTTAAAATAGTACTTACCGTTGTTGCCCGTGTTTGTTGTTGACACTATTTCGTCACTATCGATTTTTCTAACATTTATGGTGACCCCGCCAACTGGCGCTCCATTTGAAAAACGTGTTACGAAACCTTTCAGAACAGGGTGAATCAAATAGTTTATTTTAACTGTTAGAGTCCCGGTGACTATTATCTTATCAGGCCTGGGAACGTAATCTTTAATAAGAATCTGGTGATCTACAGATAGAAGATCTTCTCTCTTGAGATCAGCATTCAGGTCAAAAAATATGTTGATATCCGTATCATTGGAATATATTTTCTTAGGGTTGAACAGATGCTTCTGTTCCCTTTCGGTGGTGACCACGGCAAAAAGTTTCAGGTGTGTCTGAACTTTCAGGGTGCCTTTTTCGAGGAGTGTGGGTACAATCTTTTCCACCCTGTGGTAAAGTTCTACGCCAGATACCGGCATATTAACCCCTACTAAACTTGTCCAATCAATATCTTTTTCCAGTTTTTGGGTGGAAAGGCTCTGTTCGGACACAGGAAAGCCCCCTATTTGGAATAATATCTTTATATAGTGTAGCCAAAAATTTAAAACACACGCTTAAAAATACTATAAAGTACGAAAAATAATTTATGGAATAAAAATAAAAAAGGCTTCCGTTTTCCGGAAGTCTTTTGTGGTGAGCCATCCGCGACTCGAACGCGGGACACCCTGATTAAAAGTCAGGTGCTCTACCAACTGAGCTAATGGCCCATAAAATAAGTGGCTGGGGCGGCTGGATTCGAACCAACGATGCCGATTCCAAAGACCGGTGCCTTACCACTTGGCGACGCCCCAATTTGTAATGGGGTGGATGATGGGACTCGAACCCACGGCCCCCAGAGCCACAATCTGGTGCTCTAACCAGCTGAGCTACACCCACCATGTTTTCTTAACTGCAGACTTTGGATGGCCAACTGTCCGCACATGATATGTTAACAAATAAATAAGATGTTGTCAAGGATTAAGAGCCCTCTTTGTTAACACGGTAATAATGTCACATCTTATGTTATTTTTTTGTCCGGAAGCTTGTGTTTATTATTGATAATTAATTCTTGGGCAGTTATAATAAATGTTAACATATCAGGTATGCTGCTGCAATACTTACTTTAGGTTGCAGTAGGGGAGCCCAACCTTATATGGAAATGTTGGGAGCCAGGGCTTTTGGCCTTGGTATTTTTGGTTTGAATGGAGGAAAACAGCCTTTAGCCGGAGAATAAATGATTAAAATTGGTTACAATATAATAATTGCAATTAATGGTACATACTGCTAGTCGGAAGTAATCTATTATTCTTACTGTTTTAGGCGGTTTATAATTACACAATTTAAGGGGGAGCATATATGAAGGCTAATGCTGAACGGATCGAAAAAAATACTGTACAACTGGACATAGAGGTTGACGTTGAACAAGTCGCCCAGGCCCTGGATAAAGCTTATCGCAAGCTGGTGAAAAAGGTTAATATTCCTGGCTTCCGGAAAGGCAAAACCCCGCGTCCCATCTTTGAGCGTTTCATGGGGAAGGAAGCTCTCTATGAGGAGGCTATGGAGTCGTTGGTGCCTGAGGTCTACTTTAAAGCGGTCGAAGATACCGGGATTGAGCCAATCGAACAGCCGAAGGTGGAAATCGTGCAAGCTGAAGATGGAAAACCGGTGCTGATAAAAGCTATGGTTGAGGTAAAGCCTGAAGTAATACTGGGACAGTATAAGGGCCTACAGGTATCCAAAACTGTGACTGAAATTCAGGAAAGAGATGTGGAAGCTGAACTGGAGCGCCTTCGCAATAGACATGCCAAGCTGCTCACGATTGAAGAGGGTACTGTTGAGAACGGTGATAGTGTTGATTTAGACTTTTTGGGCAAAGTTAACGGAGAACCATTCCAGGGAGGGGAAGGCAAAAATTATTCCTTGACCATTGGCTCCGGTTCTTTTATTCCAGGCTTTGAGGAACAGATGGTCGGTATGGCCACCGGTGAAAACAAGGAAATCACTGTCACCTTCCCGGAAAATTACCAGTCGGAGGATTTGGCCGGCCAAAATGCTACTTTTGAGGTTACCGTAAATGGTATCAAAAGAAAAGAGTTATTGGCTTTGGATGATGAATTTGCCAAGGACGTCAGTGAGTTTGACTCACTGGAGGAATTAAGGGATGATGTCAGGAATAAATTAAAGCAGACCGCCGAGAGCCGGGCTGACTACCAGTTCAGGCAGGACCTGATCGATTTGGCAGTTGGCAATGCTGAAGTTGAAATCCCTGAGAGTATGATCAATGCCCAGCTCGAAGAAACACTTCGCAGTATGAACAGTCGCCTTAGCGGTCAGGGGATTAATCTCGAAACATACCTCGAGTACACCAACAGCTCAATGCCGGAACTACGTGAGCAAATACGGCCCGAAGCTGAGAGGCGAGTCAGGACCAACCTTGTTTTAGAGGCAATTGCTAAAAATGAAGGAATTAAGCCCAGTGAAGAAGAAATAAAGGCGGAAAGCGCCAAGGTGGCCAGCAGTTACCAGCAGGATCCGGAAGAATTCTACAAGATGTTGGAAAAGGAAGGGCAGTTTGGCTTTATAACCGAAAGCTTGATCATGGACAAGACTGCGCAGCTCCTGGTTGACGGTGCTGAGATTGTAGACATCTCCGATTTAGTGGTTGAGAGCACCAAAGAAGAGACTGAAGAATAGTTATATTAATGATTTAGGGGCTATTATTAATTCGCAATAGGAGGCTTGAACAAATTGAACCTTGTCCCTATAGTAGTGGAGCAGACCAATCGCGGTGAACGGTCTTATGATATTTTCTCCAGGCTATTAAAAGACCGTATTGTGTTTCTTGGCGGGCCTGTTGATGACGATGTTGCTAATGTGATTATCGCCCAACTACTTTTCCTGGAGGCTGAGGACCCGGAAAAGGACATCCATTTTTATATTAACTCGCCCGGGGGTGTTGTCACTGCGGGTATGGCAATTTACGACACCATGCAGTACGTGCGGCCTGATGTGTCCACTATCTGCCTCGGCCAGGCAGCCAGCATGGGTTCGTTGCTTTTAACTGCAGGGGCTAAAGGGAAAAGATTTTCCCTTCCTTACGCCAGGATTTTAATTCACCAGCCGCTTGGCGGGGTTCAGGGTCAGGCTACAGATATTGATATCCACGCCAAGGAAATACTACGGATGAGGGAGTCCCTAAATGGAATCCTGGCCAGTCATACCGGACAACCAATAGAAAAGATATCACATGATACCGAGCGGGACTTCTTTATGTCCGCCCAAGAGGCCAAAGAATACGGGATAATTGACGAGGTGTTTGATGGCAGGAAGCAAAGGTAAAAGAGGTGGTAATATGTTCGGTGACAAAGGACAATTGAAGTGCTCCTTTTGTGGTAAGCTGCAGGATCAGGTAAAGAAGCTGGTTGCGGGTCCTGGCGTTTACATTTGTGATGAGTGCATCGAACTTTGCAATGAGATTATTGAGGAAGAGCTCAGTGAGGACATGGGTCTGGAACTGGGTGACATACCCAAGCCGAAGGAGATCAAAGAAATTCTGGACCAGTATGTCATCGGCCAGGAAGGGGCCAAAAAATCCCTGGCGGTTGCCGTTTACAACCACTATAAAAGAATCAACCTGGGTGGCAAAATTGATGATGTGGAGCTGCAGAAGAGCAACATCGTTATGCTTGGTCCTACCGGTAGTGGTAAAACCCTGCTGGCTCAAACCTTGGCCCGTCTTTTGAACGTTCCCTTTGCGATTGCCGATGCCACATCTCTTACTGAGGCTGGCTATGTTGGTGAGGATGTTGAAAATATCTTGCTCAAACTAATCCAGGCCGCCGATTATGATGTGGAGAAGGCGGAAAAGGGTATTGTCTACATCGACGAAATTGATAAAATTGCCCGAAAATCGGAGAATCCCTCCATTACCAGGGACGTGTCCGGTGAAGGTGTGCAGCAGGCGCTCTTGAAAATACTGGAGGGTACTGTCGCCAGTGTTCCGCCTCAGGGTGGTCGTAAACACCCCCACCAGGAGTTCATCCAGTTGGATACTACCAATATCCTGTTTATCTGCGGTGGAGCTTTTGACGGTGTAGATAAGATTATCAAAAACCGTACCGGCAAAAATTCAATGGGGTTTGGCGCTGACATCAAGCCCAGGAAAGAGCAGAAGATCGGTGAAATCCTCAGCAAAATCCTACCCGAGGATCTCTTGAAATACGGCCTGATCCCTGAGTTTGTCGGTAGGCTGCCGATTATGGTAACCCTCGACGCCCTTGACGAAGATGCTTTAATCCGCATTCTCACCGAGCCGCGCAATGCGCTGGTGAAGCAGTATGAGAAATTGTTTGACCTCGACGGGGTTGCTCTGGAATTTGCCCAGGATGCTCTAAAGGCGGTGGCTGAGGAGGCGCTCAAACGCAATACCGGGGCGCGCGGTCTGCGCTCAATACTGGAAGAGGTCATGCTGGATGTGATGTATGACATTCCTTCCCGCACCGATATCGCCAAATGTATCGTGACCAGGGAGACCATTCAAAAGAAGGAGCCTCCCCGCATTATCGCTGTCGACCGCAAGAAAAAGAAAGAAGAGACGGCCTAGCCAGAGTAAAAGCCTGGTATGTTAAAAACACTAAAGCTAAAAAAATCCTGACTGTATGAACAGTCAGGATTTTTTTGCTTCTTTGGAACTATTTCTTACAGGGACCTACTGGAAGCACAACTCGTCCATAGGTATTGTTTAATACTCCTGCAAACGAGGTATACCAAGCGACAAAAGCGGTAACTATACCCACGTAACCGCCCGCAGTATGGGCCGGTGCGTTTCCACCCGCACCGATAGTAAGTAATATAAAGGCCAAAAGTAACAAGGTAAAAGTGGCTACGAGAGCCTTGTTGGTACCAAAACTGCCGATCCACATGTAAGCGGTGAAGATGGTCCAGGCCAGCAGGAACATCCAGACACCCTGTGACGGAATTTCGAAGATCTTTTGTGCTCCAAACATTTCAAACAGGCCCCAGGAAATCCAAAAAGCACCGTAAGAGGAAAAAGCGGTGGCGCCGAAGGTATTGTTTTTCTTGAATTCCCACATACCAGCCAGTATTTGGGTTGCCCCACCGTAAATCAGGGCTACGGCGACGACCACGGCTACAGATCCTTTGACAACCAGGCCGGCGTTTACCATGCTAAGGCAAAAAGTGGTTAGAGCAAAACAGGCCAAGCCTAGCGGCCCGGGGTCGGCTATGGCGGATTCTTTGATTTCGTAGATTCCTTTGTTATCAGCCATGATTGCACCTCCAAAGTATTTTATTTGCTGGTTGGTTGACAGGATGCTTTTTTGATAATCACCTCCCCTAGTGTAAAATATTCACACTATTTAAATTATATACTAATTTTCGCTAAAAAAATAGCCGTAATTTTCCTGTAAAGGAATAAATGTGTGGTTATTTTTCTCGCTAAACAGACTAAAATCTGCAAAACTTAGTAATACTAAGGTTTAGAAGCCCTTTTTTGATGAGGTGATATAAATGGGAGAAAATTCTTATGGTGTTGGAAGCATCTTGACTTTCGTTCAGGTTTTCTTTGCCGTGGTCATTGGCCTTTACTTCTGGAACCTGCTTAAGGCCCAGCACGGCAACAAGAACGTGGTGGAAAAAGAGTCGCGCAAAGAGATGGAGAAACTGCAGAGAATGCGCTCGATCTCTTTGAATGAACCGCTGGCCGAAAAAACTCGACCTACTTGCTTTAGTGAAATTATTGGTCAGGCGGAAGGGATAAAATCCTTAAAAGCGGCTCTGTGCGGGCCTAACCCCCAGCACGTTATAATTTACGGTCCCCCTGGTGTTGGTAAGACTGCAGCGGCCAGGTTGGTACTGGAGGAGGCGAAAAAGAACCCTCTCTCGCCTTTTAAAGAAGACGCCAAGTTTATTGAACTGGATGCAACTACTGCCCGCTTTGATGAGCGGGGTATAGCGGACCCGTTGATTGGCTCGGTACATGATCCGATCTACCAGGGGGCTGGGCCCATGGGCATAGCAGGTATCCCCCAGCCGAAGGCCGGAGCTGTAACCAAGGCCCACGGGGGGATGTTGTTTATTGATGAAATTGGGGAGCTTCATCCAGTCCAGACAAACAAGCTTTTAAAAGTTTTGGAAGATCGCAAGGTGTTTATGGAAAGCGCCTACTATAACTCGGAGGATACCAATATCCCCACCCATATTCACGATATCTTCCAAAACGGGCTGCCAGCAGATTTTCGTATGGTGGGAGCTACTACCAGAGGGGCTGAGCATATCGCCCCGGCTATCCGCTCGCGCTGCCTGGAAATATTTTTTCGCCAGATCCTGCCAGACGAAATTGAGAAGATAGCCTCTAATGCGGCCAGGAAATTAAGCCTGCCGATGCAGGAGGGTTCTTTGGAAGTTATTAAAAGGTACGCCAGGAATGGCCGCGAGGCGGTTAACATTATCCAAATTGCCGGAGGTATCGCGATCACCGAGGGCCACGAGGAAATTCGCACTGCGGATATCGAGTGGGTCGTCAACAGCGGACAGTACTCACCAAGACCCGAGAAAAAAATACCGCCTTATCCTCAGGTCGGCTTGGTCAATGGTCTGGCTGTCTACGGTCCCAATATGGGAACCCTGCTGGAAGTTGAGTGCAACGCCTTACTTGTAGGTCGGGGTCAGGGTAAATTAACTGTCACCGGTATGGTGGAGGAAGAAGAAATCGGCGGAGGGGGGAGCGGCAGGACGGTGCGGCGCAAAAGCATGGCCAGGAGTTCGGTCGAAAACGTGCTTACAGTGCTTCGACGCACCATGGAAGTTGATCACCGCGACTACGATATCCATGTTAATTTTCCTGGTGGGACACCCACCGACGGCCCTTCCGCGGGTGTGACCATCGCCACTGCCGTCTACTCGGCTCTCCTGGGGTTAAAGGTAGACAACAAAGTAGCCATGACGGGTGAACTTTCCATCCGTGGGTTGGTTAAACCGATAGGTGGGGTGGTGGCCAAGGTCGAGGCAGCGCGTCAGGCCGGGGCTGAAAAGATCCTCATCCCGGCTGAAAATTACCAGGAGATATTTAAGGAATTTACGGACGTACAGGTTATACCGGTTGAACGCCTTGAGGAGGTAATCAAGGTAGCGCTGGTCGACATGCCACCGGTGGAGAAAAAGCTTGAGTTGGCAACTCCAATTGCGCTGGATGTTCCTTTAAGCGCCTCACTTTTTGGCGCTGGACAGCCACTGACCAAGTAAAACCAGAATATGTTTTCCTTTAGTACTTAGATCCAAGCAAACCCGGCAAGTGGCCGGGTTTCATATGTACCAATGTAATTATTGCTATAGCCGTATTTCTAACATGTATGATAGAATAAAATGTAACAAAGCCTTGTATATCAATAGGAAAAGCAACAGGTTTTTGGAAAAGGAGGTGCAGCTTTGAATTCCGAAATTAAAATCTTGCCTTTGCTGCCTTTAAGGGGTATCCTGGTCTTCCCCTATATGGTAATCCACCTCGACGTGGGGCGTGAGAAGTCTGTGCAGGCTATTGAGGAAGCCATGATCCAGGATCGGATCATATTTCTGGCTACCCAGAAAGAAGCCCAGACTGACGAACCCGGCGAAGATGATGTTTACAAAATTGGCACGGTTGCTGAGGTCAAGCAGCTGTTGAAGCTGCCAGGAGGGACCATCCGGGTTCTGGTTGAAGGTATTGCCAGGGCTAAAGCCCGCCGCTTTATCTCCAACGAGCCCTACTTCCAGGTGGAAATAGAGCAGTATTCCGAGAACTTTCAAAAGACCAGTGAGATAGAAGCTTTGATGCGCAGCCTAATCTACCAGTTTGAGCAATATGTCAAATTGTCTAAGCGCATTCCCCCGGAAACGGTTGTTTCTGTGGTCAACTTAGAGGAACCCGGCCGGTTGGCGGATATTATTGCTTCTCACCTGACGCTACGTTTAGATGATAAGCAGAGTATCCTTGAAGCTGCGGACATCATCCATAGGTTGGAGAAGCTCTGTGCCATAGTGGCCAAAGAGCTGGAAATTGTTGAACTTGAACGCAAGATTAACATACGCGTGCGCAAGCAGATGGAAAAGACACAGAAGGAATACTACTTACGCGAGCAGATGAAAGCGATCCAGAAAGAATTGGGTGAAAAGGACGAGCGCATGGCCGAAGCTGAGGAACTCAGGGAAAAAATTGCCGAGGCCAAACTTCCCAAAGAAGT
>Ga0074193_1003082_pt1 | contig 13118 bp, 14 predicted proteins | sample EPASupsiteHSE605_FD_64523 | JGI IMG/M metagenome (GOLD analysis project Ga0074193, IMG submission 64523) | Bioremediated contaminated groundwater from EPA Superfund site, New Mexico - Sample HSE6-05 | ecosystem: Environmental > Aquatic > Deep subsurface > Groundwater > Contaminated ... | reverse complement strand
AAGGATCCAAGCTTTCGGCCGCCTGTGCTTGATTTTTTTGAAGCATTCAGGGATGTCTGGATCGAAGCAGCCAGGATCAGCCGCTTGGGGGCAAAATAATGCCGAAAAAAACGATCAGTGCCTTACTGGAAATCTATCAGCGTCTCCTTCCGCAGTGCGAGCAGCACCTGGCGGTTTTAACGGAATATAACAGAGTATTGGATGATTACCAGACAAGCAAGCAGGATAAAAAGATCCTTTCCCATCCGGAAACAGCCGATGCTCTTGTGCTTACCGATCAGGAAGAAATATTTGACTCGCTGCTTCAGAAGTTTTCGGAAACCAGGGCTCAGACGTTTGCCGACTTCAAATCAGATATTGATAAATCATCACAGCTGAAAAATGAGCTTTGTCAGGCAATTGGAGTTTCGCTATTTCGCAATGAGCTGCTGGAGCCCTATCTGAGCGATACTGAATATCGCCAATTCTGCGAGAGTTATGACGCGTTGGGAATCGCCTTGGATAAGATCCGGGAGATGGATCAGCAGATTATACCCAAGATCCAAATAGAATTAGAATCTGTGAAAATAGAGCTTGCCCGTATTAGAGGGGTAAAAAAGATGAGATTTGCCTATGGCAGTCCAGTGTCCCGTGAACCAAGGTTTATTGACAAATCGAAATAGTTCTCCAATAAAATAGTCCCAAAAGAAAATCCTGCGCAAGGGATTTTTTTTTGGAAAAACCAATGTTTGTAAGTTGTTTGTAAGTTATTAACTATTATATTTCAGGCTTTGAAAATTTTACGATTTAATTTAAAATAAAATGAACTATAAATTTCGACAATGCTGCAGAAAAATTGCATATTATCTAGACTATTTGGAGGATTTTAACAAGAAACGGCGAACTTTGTAATTTCGGTTAATTATAAAATTTTTAGTTTTCTTTAAACAATTATATGAAGAACTTGTCGGAACAACAATGATGACAAAGGGGGGGAGAAAATTGAGCCAAGGCGAGAAGAATATGGGAATAGACCTCGATGACTTTCTGGAGTTCTACTTGCTTGATTCACAGGAGCAGGTTGAAAAGCTTGGCTCTGGTCTTTTGCAGTTGGAAAGAGACGGCGAAAATATTTCACTGGTTAATGATCTTTTCAGAAGTGCGCATAGCTTAAAAGGCGCCTCGGGAACCATGGGATTTACTCCGATCGTTGAATTAACACATGCTGCAGAAGACCTGCTCGATAAATTGAGACAGGGAAAGATGCTGGTGACTAACGAGATCATCGATGTGCTGCTGGCGGTAACTGATAAAGTAAAAATGATGTTGGCGCAGGTCGAGCAACGTTCAGATATTTCAGTCGATTATGGTGATCTGACCTCTCAGATGAGGACCATCACCGAGACCGGAGCTCTGGCGCAAAAAAGCAAGCCGTTTGCCGGAAAAAATCAGGTGGAAGAACAGGAAGAAAAGCCCGAGATTGACTTTGCCCTGTCACCGGAGGAAACTGGGACGGTCAGTGAAGCAGCATTTACAAGTAAGTCAGTTTATTGGCTTAACGTGGTGCTTGAACCGAATACCATGATGAAGGCAGTAAGGGCGGTTATGGTTATTCAAAGGCTGGAGCTGCTCGGCAATGTCGTGAAGATCATTCCGTCGATTGATGAGCTTGAAGTTTGTGAAGCGCTGGAGTTCAATATTTTGTTTGTGACCAATGAATCGCAGGAAGACATTCGGGCGGACATCCTTGAAGTATCCGAAATTTACGACGCCCAAGTCACGAATTACGCATTGCCGGAAACAGATGCTCCGGAGATCGGGTTAACCGTTCAGGCTGAAGAGGCAAATCCTGTCCGGATAGAGAAGAGCGTTGAAGAACCCATTCAAATGGGCCGTTCTAAACAAGCGAATCAGCCTGCTGAGCAGAACACGAATGTACAGCCCCAGAAAGATATTAATCAAGTGCATACGATTCGTGTGGACACAGCCAGAATGGATAATCTGATTAATCTTGTTGGAGAAATGGTAATTACCAGAACCAGACTGGTGAAAATCGGCCAGGACCTGCAGACGGAAAACCAGTCTGATCCGCTTGTTGCAAGCCTTAATGAAGCAAATGTCTACCTCGGGCGTCTGATGAATGATCTTCAGGAAAGTGTCATGAGGCTGCGTATGGTGCCGATTGGCACGGTATTCAGCCGTTATCCGCGTCTCGTCCGGGATTTCTGCCGGAAGACCGGGAAAAGGATTGAACTTGTTATTCACGGCGAAGAAACAGAGCTGGACAAGACCGTCATCGAAATGATCGGTGACCCGTTGACGCATATTATCCGCAACTCGGTTGACCACGGCATAGAAGCACCGGAAGAAAGACTCACAGTCGGGAAACCTGGAGTAGGAACAATTACGCTCGATGCCTACCATGAAGGAAACCATATTGCGATCATCGTTTCGGATGACGGTTCCGGACTTAACATTGACAAGATTTACAAAAAAGCCTTGGAAAAGGGCCTCGTCAGTGAAAGGGATGGTCTATCCGAGAGCGATATAGCCAATCTCATTTTTCTGCCGGGATTCAGCACGGCCGATCAAGTGACGGATATTTCCGGGCGCGGGGTTGGCATGGACGTTGTGAAAAAAGCCATAACGAATTTGGGCGGCATCATTGATATTAAGACAAGCAAAGGCATTGGAACGTCGATGATAATCCGGCTGCCGCTGACGCTGGCGATTATTCAGGCGCTGCTCGTTGAAGTAGGCAAAGAGACTTATGCTGTGCCGTTGTCTTCTGTTGTTGAGACGCTGCTTGTCAACAAGCGTGATATCAAGAGTGTCGGAAGCCTGCCGATGGTTCAGCTCAGAGGGAATACCCTGCCGTTGATTTCCTTGAAACAGAAATTTGATTTGCCCGAAAGTGAAACCATAAATGAGGAAGTTTATGTCGTTGTGGTTGGCTTGGGCGATAAAACCGTAGGAATTATTGTCGATGAACTACAGGGCCAGCAGGAGGTTGTCATCAAGTCTCTAGGAGATTATCTGAACGGTTTGCCAGGGATTGCAGGGGCGACGATTCTAGGAGATGGCAAGGTAACATTGATTTTGGACATCGGATCACTTCTTCAGGATATTTTGATCAAGCGCTAAGAAAGGTGGTACTCAAATACATGGCTGAAGAACAAATGGTTACTTTTTCGTTAGGTTCGGAGGAATTTGGAGTCGATATTATGAAAGTCCAGGAAATCATCCGGATCCCTCCTGTTACCAGGGTGCCGAAGGCCCGCAGCTATATTGAGGGTGTCATCAACCTGCGCGGGAACGTCATCCCGATTGTTAATCTCAGGTCCCGCTTCGGTATGCCCCCTGGGGAAGAAACCGATTTAAGCAGGATCGTTGTTCTGCAAATCGACAGCAAGGTGTTTGGCGTTATGGTTGACAGCGTGACAGAAGTGCTGTGGTTGGACAGCGAAGCAATAGAACCGCCCCCGCCGATTGCACTTGGCATGGATTCAAATTACATCCGCGGAGTTGGCAAGATAGGTGAAAGACTGCTCATCCTCCTGAAGCTGGATCAACTTATGGGTGGAGATGGCGTGAATGAACAAATTGCTTAAGCCGATCAAGGTCCTAATTGTTGATGATTCACCTTTCATCAGGATGTCCCTGAAAAAAATTCTGAGCAGTGATCCGGCTATTCAAGTAGTGGCTACTGCACAGGACGGGAAAGAAGGAATATTAAAGCTTCAGGCCCTAAAACCGGATGTCGTGACCATGGATGTTGAGATGCCGGTGATGAACGGCTTGGAAGCACTGGAAGAGATTATGCGCTGGCAGCCGACGCCGGTCATTGTGTTAAGTTCCGTAACAACTGACGGCACTAAGATGACGATGAAAGCTTTTGACCTTGGCGCTATTGATGTTGTCGCGAAACCCTCGGGCAAAGAAGGAGATGATCTCTCGGCCCTGGCTGAAGAGATTGTTTTGAAAATAAAGAGTGTCGTCGGGGTAGATCCTACCCGTTTGAACAAAAAAAGCCTAGGGTCTGCGCCAACGCTTGTCAAACAGCAAATACAGCCAATTGGCCGCAAAATAGAAGTTGTTGCAATTGGTACTTCGACGGGCGGACCAAGCGCCCTGCAGAATGTTCTGAGCAAACTGCCCAAAAATTTTCCGGTCCCCGTAATCGTCGCCCAGCATATGCCGGCTGGATTTACCTCCTCCCTGGCTTCCAGGCTGAACAGTATCTGTGAGGTTACAGTGAAGGAAGTTGAGCACGGCGAGCTGCTGAAAGCAGGTACCGTTTATATCGGACAGGCCGGGAGACAGTTTCAGGTGGCAAGAAACAGCAGCGGGCTTACCGCGAATGTCACCGCGGAATCGCCGATTGCCACACTTTACAAGCCCTCTGTCGATGTAATGTTTCTGTCTCTGGCGAAAGAAGCCGGAGCCGGTGTGCTGGGTGTCGTGATGACAGGGATGGGGAACGATGGTCTGGCAGGCATGAAAGCCTTGAAGGCCAAAGGGGCTTATGCAATTGCCGAATCTGAAAAGACCTGCATTGTCTACGGTATGCCCCGCTCCATTATTGAAGCGAAATTGGCCGACAGAATCGAAATGCTTCCCGATATCGGGAATACAATGATAGAGTGTGTGAAAAGGAGGTAGTAAAAACATGGGTCTGTTTACCGGTATGAATATCAGCGCCTCTGGTCTTACCGCCCAAAAACTTAGGCTTGATCTGATATCCAATAATATTGCCAATATCAATACAGCCAATACAGGACAAACAACTGCGGCCGGTAACCCCATTCCTTATCAGCGCGAAGTTGCCGTCTTTTCTTCTCGCCCATCTGAAACAGATTTTGCAGATGTATTTAAGGATACCCGCACCAAGTTAAGAAGCGAAGGGGTTCAGGTCACTGCTGTTGTTCAGGATAACAATGAATTCAGGCTGGAATACGATCCGAATAATCCGGACGCGGCCAAAACAGCCGAAGATGGGATCCCTGTCGGATATGTGCGCTATCCGAATGTGACCCTTGTCGAGGAAATGGTTGATATGATCTCAGCTAACAGGTCTTATGAAGCGAATGTAACCGCCCTGAACGCGAGTAAAGCGATGGCTTCCACAGCCCTCGGGATTGGAAAGGGGTAAAAAATGAGTAATGCGATTGGTCCTTTCACGACAATTGTTCCGCTTTCCCCTTTGGATAACTCTGGTACTTCCCAAACATCCAAAGCGAACAATGCCAATGGTTCCGCTGATTTTTCTTCTTTCCTGAGTGACGCGCTCGATAAGCTTGAGAGTACGCAGTCTGAAGCTGAACAGGCTGCGGCAGATCTGGCCACGGGTCAAGTCGATGATTTCCATACGCCGGTCATTGCGATGGAAAAAGCCAGCCTGGCTTTAGGACTGGCGGTTACCGTGCGCAATAAAGTTGTTGATGCTTATAATCAGATCATGCAGATGCAAATCTAATTCTAGGGGGAAAGGTAGTTGAATTTTTCCTTAACGGAAATACTGAATGCTGTACGTAATTTTTGGAAAAAACTGACCAGCCCGCAAAGGATTATTCTAGTGGCCGCACCGGTTATTGTTGCGACTGCTTTGATCAGCCTTATCTTTTGGGCAAGCCGTCCTCAGTATACGGTTCTGTTTTCCAATTTGGAAACTACGGAAGCCGGAGCGATCACAGAGGCGCTCAAAGGATTGAATGTTGAATATCAACTGGCGGATGGGGGTTCAACTATCGAGGTTCCTCAAAAGGATGTTGCAGAAGTCCGGTTGCAGCTAGCCAATCAAGCCCTGCCCAGTGAAAGCAAGTTCAGTTTTGATTATCTGAATCAGATGAGAATCGGTGAAACTGACGAAGACCGTAAACTGAGGTATGTATTGGGATTGCAGACTGAACTGGAACAAACGATTGGAACGCTTGACGGTGTGGAATATGCAAGGGTTCATATTGTTATGCCTGAAGACGCGCTGTTCTCCGAACAACAGAAAGACACAACCGCTGCTGTAACGATCAAACGAAAATACGGAAAGGAGATGTCGGAAGATCAGGTTAGGGCAATCGCAAATCTTTTATCTTATTCGGTCGAAGGACTTAGTATTGATAAAGTGACGATTGTTGATACCGATGGCAATGTCTTATCCGACATTCTCGGGAGCAGCACTTCCCCGCAAAAATTATCCGCGACCCAGCTTCAGGTTCAGCAAACATATGAAAACGACATTCAGAATTCCGTGCAAACGATGCTGGATAAAGTATTTGGGGCTGGTACAACGATTGTCAGAGCGAATGCTACCATTGACTTTGATCAAAAAAAGATTACCAGTCAGAAAAATGAAACCGGGGCTGTTACCAGCCGTCAGGAAGTCACTGAGAAAAGTAGTAATACTTCTTCTAACGGCGGTGTTGCAGGGACAGAAACCAATGTGCCCGGATATCCTGTCACCGGACAGAACGGCACAACTTCGACTTCAGAAAAAAACAGTTTGACGGAGAATTTCCAGCCAAGCATGACCCAGGAAGAAACGGTCGTAAGTCCCGGGCAAATCAAAAGACTGACCGTATCTGTTCTGGCGGATTCGGACAGTGTGACGGATGAACAGCTTGATAATATCAAAAATATTGTTTCTTCCGCGGTCGGTTATAATCAGGATCGCGGTGATGTGATTGAGGCGGCCAGATTGCCTTTTGAAAAGACGACGGCGCTTGAAGAGCAGGCGGCGATAGAAGAAGCCGCCCGCAAGGCTCAAATTCTACTGTATGCGGAGATTGGCGCAGGTGTGTTGCTGGCGATTGCTCTTCTGATTGCATTCTTACGGTCCAGATCGAAAAAGAAAGAATTGGCGATCGAGTCGATGAATATGGCAGATGGATCGAGATTTGTCACGCTGCAGGAAGCTGAGCAGATCCTGGCGTCGCAGATTGAGGCCGAACGTCAAGCCGACTTGAAACTTGCACGGAAGAAAGCCAAAACTACGGAAGAAATTGAAAAAGAGAAGATCCGTCAAGAAGTCGAAAAATATACGGTGGAAAATCCGGATGATGTGGCAAGATTAGTCAAAACTTGGCTGACTGAGGAGCAATAAGGATGAGCAGCGGAATTTTTACGGGATTACAAAAAGCGGCAGTACTACTGATTACCTTGGGTCCGGAAAGATCTTCGGAGATCATTAAATTTCTTTCGGAGCCGGAGATCGAACAGCTTACGCTGGAAATGTCCAATATGCGCAAGGTGTCTGAGGAACAGAGAGACTCGGTCATTGATGAATTTCATAAAATGTGTCTGGCCAGTAATTACATTGCGCAAGGCGGCATTGAATATGCCAGGGATGTATTAGAAAGGGCTTTAGGACAGCAAAGAGCGTTTGATATTATTGGACGCTTGTCCTCTTCTTTGAAGATGCGTCCGTTTGACATTGTCCGCCGCACGGATCCTAAACAGCTGTTTTCTTTTATCCAAGGCGAGCATCCGCAAACAATTTCTTTAATTATGACTCACCTTCCGCCGGACAAAGCGGCTACGATTTTAGCGAGTCTGCCTCAGGATCTACAGGCTGAAGTCACAAAAAGGATTGCCCTGATGGGAAGAACAAGCCCGGAAGTGCTGAAAGAAATTGAGAAGGTCCTTGAAAACAAAATCTCCAATCTTGCCCCGACAGATTATACATCTTCAGGCGGGATGCAGTCTGTCGTTGATATGCTTAACAGGGCAGATCCTGGTACGTTAAAAACCGTCATGGATGTTCTGGAAATGGATGATCCGGATCTCGCCGAACAGATTAAGCGGCAGATGTTTGTGTTTGATGATGTCATCCTGCTTGACGATCGTTCTGTTCAGCTGGTGCTGCGTGAAGTTGAAAGCAAGGACCTTGCCTTAGCCCTGAAAGGTTCCAACGAAGATGTCACGCAGAAGATTCTCACGAATATGTCCAGCAGATCTGCCGGTATGCTGAAGGAAGATATGCAGTTTATGGGCCCCGTTCGGCTGCGTGAAGTTGAAGAGGCCCAGCAGAAGATTGTCAAAGTAATTCGTAAGCTGGAGGAAGCTGGAGCGATTGTGATCTCCAGAGGTGGTGCAGATGAAATTATCTACTAAAACCTCAGTTCTGAAGAGCAAAGTCATTGAAATTACTTCTCCGCGTATTCTGGAGTCACCTGATCCGGAGAAATACAGAAATAGGACGGATGTTTACGATACTTCGTCTGCCTTGGCTGTGCTGTCCGTTACTGAGGACCGTACGGTCATGGAGCAGTGTGTGACTGAAACGGCTTCGGTTGCAGAGGAAGACTGGGGACCGGAGGTCTCCGATATCCTGGCGAAAGCTAGGGCTGAAGCCGATGAGCTGATTGCCGAAGCCCAAAAAACATCGGCTGAAATCATTGAAAATGCTCGGAAGGAAAGCGAAGCCTTAACCGTCGAGTATCAGGAAAAAGTCAAAAGCGAGATTGCACCTGTCGCTTTCACGGAAGGTTATAATAAGGGGCTTGAAGAAGCTCAGTCTCAGGCCGACGTGATTACCCAGCAGGCCAGAAACTATCTGGAGATGGCCCAAAAGATCCTGGCGGATGAATTCAATAAAGCAGACAGGGAACTGGCAGACCTTTGCCTGAAGATTTGCAGCAGAATTATTCATACCTCATTGGACATCGATCCTGAAATTCTTTTGGGCATCATCAAGAATCTTACCCTGCTGCCCAGTGACAAACAGAGCATAAAAATTCACCTGTCCAGTAAAGATTGGGATTGGTATAAAGATCTCCCGGCTGAGTACAAACCTGGTTATCCGGTCATTGTCGATGAAACGCTCAAGGCCGGAGATGCATTTTTGGAATGTTCCGAGGGAATATTTGATGCCCGGATCGAACTGCAGCTGGAAAAGATAGAGAAATACCTCAAGGAGGAGTTGAAGTATGGCCGACTGGAAGGCACTGGCCCAGAAAATTGAACAATACGAGCCTATTTCGGCCCGGGGATTAGTCTCTAAAATCAGCGGCCTTTTGGTTGAGGCGGATGGCCCGAGGGCCAGCGTCGGAAAATACTGCCATATTATGGCTTCGAACTCCAAAGCGATCCCTGCTGAGGTCGCTGGCTTCAGAGGAACAAAAACACTGCTTATGCCCCTCGGGGAGTTGGAAGGTGTAGCCCCGGGCGATAAGGTGATCCCCCAGGATGAAACGCTGAATGTCAAAGTCGGGCCTGAATTGCTAGGCAGAATCCTTGACGGACTTGGTCAGCCGCTTGATGGCAGACCTTTGAATACGGATCAATCGTATCCGCTTCATAATAAGCCACCCAGTGCGCTGTTCAGACCGCGTATTCGTGAGCCTCTTAACGTTGGGGTTAGAGGCATCGACGGGCTGCTGACAATGGGCAGAGGCCAGAGAATGGGGATATTTGCCGGATCAGGTGTCGGTAAAAGCACCCTTTTGGGGATGATGGCCCGGAATTCGGAAGCCGATGTGAACGTGATTGCGCTCGTTGGGGAACGCGGACGGGAATTGCGGGATTTTATGGAGAAAGACCTTGGAGAAGAGGGTCTATCCCGGTCTGTGATCGTTGTCGCGACATCCGACCAACCTGCTCTCGTCAGAATGAAAGCCGCCTTCACGGCAACTGCGGTCGCCGAATATTTCCGCGACAAAGGTAAAAATGTGCTGTTCATGATGGACTCCGTGACCCGTTTCGCGATGGCCCAACGGGAGATAGGCTTAACAGTCGGAGAACCTCCGGCAACCAGGGGATATCCTCCGTCGGTATTTGCCATGCTGCCAAAACTGTTGGAAAGGGTTGGTCTATCCGAAAAAGGAAGTATTACAGGGATCTATACCGTCCTTGTTGACGGTGATGACCATAATGAACCGATTGCGGATGCTGTAAGGGGAATACTGGACGGCCATATTGTTCTGACCAGGGAACTGGCGTCGAAAAACCATTATCCGTCCATCGACATCCTGCAATCCATCAGCCGCTTAATGAGCGATGTTGCGGATCCGCAGGTCAGGGAACTCGCCGGGAAAATCCGGGAGCATCTCGCAGTCTACCACGAAGCCAAGGACTTGATTGACATCGGTGCCTATGTGGCGGGAAGCAGCAGTCGGATTGACCAGGCTATCAAGCATCATGAAAAGATACGCGCTTTCGTCTGTCAGAATACGGATGAAAAATGCTGTTTTGCCGAAATGCTGAGCTTCATGAAAAATGTTTTTGAAGAGGGCGATAAGTGATGCCTTTCAAATTCCGTTTGGAGGCTTCTCTACGGCTTGCCGAGCAGGAGATGGACATCGAGCAGGGGTTACTGGCGCAGGAGCTCAGAACGCTGCACAACTTGACTGAACAAAGGGATCTCCAAACGCAGCTTTTGAACAAGGCCTTCGAGAAACAAAAAATAGCTTGTCTTGAAGAGCCGCAGATACTGAACCTCTGGCAAAGATACTGTTATGATCAAAAGAATATTTTGCTGAAGCGAGAAAAAGAAGTCGAAGAACAAAATATTCGGGTCGAAAAACAAAGGGAAAAGCTGCTGGAATGCCGAATTAAAACAGAAAAATACAAAAGGCTTAAAGAAAAAAAAATAAGACTTTTTTATATGACACAATTAAAAAAAGAACAATCTGAGATTGATGAAATTGCCCAGAACCTCAGAGGCTGGAAATGACAGGAGGATTGATGTGATTTATTTGACAAGACTGAACAACAAAGAATTTACAATAAACCCCGACTTGATTGAGACGGCGGAGGCTACTCCCGACACGGTCATTACACTGACCACTGAAAAGAAATACGTCGTCAAAGAATCCATTGATGAGCTCATCGAAAGGATTGCAGAATTTCGAAGACGCTGCCATCCAGAATTCAGAGGAGGAACCCGTAGTAATGAAAATTAAAAGAATTATTGTACCCCTTATCTTTATTGTTATCGGAGCAGGGCTTGGCGTAGGCGGCACGATTGCTAAAGATAAAATCTTCCCGGGTTCCAGTTCTGGCACCGCACAGGTCGAAAAAGTTACGGAGGAAGTCGGACCGCTGATTGAAATGGAAGACGAATTCATGATCAACCTCGACGGAGGTGGAATGGTAAAGACGAATATTGTGCTGGAAGGCGTGAACAAGAAATCTCAAGAGAAGATTACTGCAAAAGAGATATTCTTGAGAGACCGTATCATTTCCGTGATTGGTTCGAAAGGAATTGACGATATTCGGACAAATGAAGGACGTGAAAAACTCAAAGAGGAGCTGCTGACCGAGCTGAATAATGTCTGCGGTGACCAGATCAAAGAAGTATTGTTCAAAAATTTCATTTATGATTAACAAATCTCAAATGGTTTAAAAGGAGGAGGGATTGGATGGGTGAAGTATTATCCCAGGCGGAAATCGATGCTTTGCTAAATGCATTATCAGACGGCTCAGTTGATGAAGAAACCATAAAAATGTCCAGCCCTCATAAAATTAAAGTTTATGATTTTAAAAGGCCCAACAAGTTTTCCAAAGGACAGTTGAACTCCTTGCTGAATATCCATGAAAATTTTTGCCGCTCACTGGCGACTTTTCTGGCTGGGAACATGCACACTGCTGTAGATGCCAAAGTGCTGTCTACCGAGCAGGTAACTTATGATGAATTTATCCGTTCTCTGCCCTATCCGACAATCCTTGGAATTTTCAGCATGCCGCCGCTGGAAGGAAACGGTCTGCTCGAGCTCAGTCCTTCACTGGCCTTCATTCTGGTGGACAGACTGCTCGGCGGACATGGGATGGAACCGGCCAAAAACCGTGATTTGACGGAAATCGAACGTAAGATTATTGTCAGCCGGCTCAGCAAGATTGTTCAGTTAATGGGGGAAGCCTGGGCTGAAATTTTTGAAGGTAATCCTCAGCTAATTAATGTGGAGACAAATTCCCAGTTTACCCAGATTGTTGCTTCAAACGAAATGGTGGTTGTTGTGACCATGGAGGTGAAGATTGAAGAGCAGTCTGGGATGATCAATGTTTGTCTTCCTTATATTGTTATGAAACCAATTTTAGAAAAATTAAATAATCTGCTGCTGTTTTCTTCGGGAGGGAAGGTCATATCCCCTGAGGAAAGAGAGTTGATCCGGCAAAAGATTGAATGGGCCAGAGTACCGATGAAAGCCATTATCGGCAAAGCCCAGATTACCATACAGGATCTGATCAACCTGGAACGGGGGGACGTGATCCCTCTGAATCAGGGCATCAAGGATTCTCTTGCTGTCTACGTCGGAGAATACATCAAATTCAGAGGAATGCCTGGTTTATTCGGAAACAGAATGGCAGTGCAGATTACGGATGTCATTAAAAAAGGGGGGGATGAGGATGGGTAACGGAATGCTTTCGCAGGAGGAGATAGATGCCTTGCTGTCCGGCTCGATGGATATCAATTCCCAAGAGGCCGACGAGCCTGTTTCAGGTAGCAGCCAGACTATTCAGCTTACCGATATGGAAAAAGACGCCATGGGGGAAATTGCGAATATATCGATGGGGACAGCGGCAACAACTTTATCTCAACTTGTCGGAAAGCGCGTAGAGATAACTGCTCCAAAAGTTGACCTGACCACAGCGCAGAAAATATTTGAAGATTATCCTGTGCCGCATGTTCTCATTGATGTCAAATATAAAAAAGGGATTGAAGGATCCAATATGCTGGTTCTTTCCCGCGAAGACGGTTCCATTATTGTGGATCTGATGATGGGGGGGACCGGCAAGAGTCCGACAAATGAACTATCTGATATCCAGTTAAGCGGTATCTCAGAGGCCATGAATCAAATGATGGGATCGGCAGCCACATCCATGTCCACGATGTTCAATTCGGTTGTGGACATCACGCCTCCCCGCGTCATCGTAGCGGAGGAGGAGAATGAGGTTTATGAGTTAAGCAAGAATCTGAATGCTGATGAACCATTGATCAGAGTTTCTTTTAGAATGATCATAGAAGGAATCATTGACAGCGTTCTGATTCAGGTGCTCCCGTTTGAAGTTGCCAAAGGCATGGCCGACAGGCTTCTGGAACAAATGTATCCCTCGCCGGTACAGGAGACAGTGCCGGAGCCTCAATACACGGCCCCAGCCATGTCTGTACAGCCTGAGCCGCAGATACCGAAGTCGCAGGCTCCGCC
>Ga0074193_1003077_pt1 | contig 13137 bp, 14 predicted proteins | sample EPASupsiteHSE605_FD_64523 | JGI IMG/M metagenome (GOLD analysis project Ga0074193, IMG submission 64523) | Bioremediated contaminated groundwater from EPA Superfund site, New Mexico - Sample HSE6-05 | ecosystem: Environmental > Aquatic > Deep subsurface > Groundwater > Contaminated ... | reverse complement strand
ATTACGCTAATACTTATCGCATTCAAATACATAGACTTTACCACATTTTGCCCTTTTAAAACGCTCTCCAGCGAAACCTACATTAATTAATTCCTGTTGAATCTGCATCATTAAAAAGCCATGCGTTACTATAAGTGCGCTTGCCTCAGATTCCGCAATAATATCAGAAACAAATCGTTTAACTTTATCTTTAGTCTGTTTTATTGTCTCTGGCTGAGACGGGTGTGATAAGATCCATGCTATTCTTCCCGCAATCATCCAAAATGCATGAGGTAATTTTATACTAGACTTAAAGATTGGCATTATAGGTACTTCGCCAATTAAAACCGATTCAGTAATAATCCCCTTATAGATATATTGTGCTGTTTCTATTGCTCGTGGTAAGTTACTACAATAACACTTTTCCCAGTTATATTTCTCTACTGGCATGTTTACTTTCCTAATTGGTGAATAATCATATTGCCTTACCCATTCTTGAAATTCTTCATCTGATAGTAAACACTTATGCGAACAGTCAACTTCAAAGTGTCGTACTACTCCAACTCTCATAAATATCCCCCAGTTCCCACTTAGACTCTATCGAATAATTATTTATCACTTCTAATAAAATTCATACTCCCCTTTATCATCTACATATTAATTCGCTTCTTTCCATTTTCATCCTGCAAATGCATATAGTAAAAACCAGCAAACTTAAGCTAGTTTCATTTTGTATAAATATCTATAAAATTAGTTCCATGAGGAGACATGGCACCAATGGCATGTACTATAGCCGATGCTTAAAAATATGGGCTTATCTTCCGCTCTCGCCTTCGCGAAGGCTTCATCGCCCCACGGATGCCAATCTACTGGATTATAGGCATGCTGAAGTAAATAGGGAGACTTTTCAGTAATTAAGCGATTCGATTTTCCCTTATCGTGGATCATTTAGTTAACCTCCTCGTCGATTGAAGTTAGTTTAACCAAAACTTACAAGGGGCATTATGCTTTAAATAGGTGAATGTGAGTATCAATTTAACATTAACGGATAATTATTATTAACTCAAGCGTTATTTTCCTGTGTGGCTATGATTTTACATCAAAGTGTTCTTAGGGCGAGAAATCTTCTTTATGGATTGAAATAGGCTGCAAAAAGAACCAACCCACATTAATGAGTTGGTTCCTGTTTCGCCTACTATTTTTTCTGCATAATACTAAATTTGCATGTATGTAAATTTAGTATTCTAACACTCCTCATAGTTCGGATTATATACATATACAATCGAAACAACATCCCTGTCTTATATTTCCGTTTAGAAGTAATTTCGTCACCCTTTTCGTTGTTGATGTTTTTTTGTATATTCTTCTAAAATTTTTTCTAACCGATTCAGCGCATCTGTATCATTAATATCGCTATCAGGGTTTTTTAAAATATCTATAAGATACTCTATTTCTTCTTGAATCTCCACGCCTTAATACCCTCCTAATAAAAAAATTTTTACTAATCTAGAATTAAAGTGCGTTTCCATTCCATCATATATGACTTGAAGAGCTTCTTTTTGTGTCATAGCTTTGCGATAAATCCGATCTGAAGTAATGGCTTCATAGACATCGATAATGCTTAATATTTGCGCAATTAATGGTATCTCTTTGCCTGCCTTCCCATTCGGATAGCCCTCCCCATTAATTTTTTCATGATGGCAAAGAACGACTTCTGCTATATGCTTTAATTGATTTATATTCTTTAAAATCTCAAATCCATATTGGGAATGTTTTTTTATAATTTGAAATTCATTTTCAGTTAGTTTTCCAGGCTTATTTAAGATATTTTTAGGGATTTTTATTTTACCAATGTCATGAAGCAATGCTGCAGTTGATATATCTTCAATAGTCTGAAGTGAAAGATTGAGTTTTATTGCGAAAGCAACTGCCATGTTCGCTACTTTGTAAGAATGCCTAGCCGTACCTATATCATGTTGACTTATTAAGTCCAGTAAATGATTGATTATTTCTGATTTTGTCTTAGAAGGATACTGGAATATGATTTCGTCATCTATTACTAAATTTTGAAGCATATAAAATTCTCCTCAGAAAAGCAGCATTACTTAATGTAACATAATATACTTATGTTACATTAAGTAATGCTGCTGAATGCAATTTAAATATATTTTTTAGCTTACTTCACTTCATTGGCTAATGTCTTTGAATTTCGAAGTAACATATTGTATACTGTTCAGTAAATAAGAAACATTATATGGGGCGTGATTTAAATAGAATATGTAGAACCAATACGAAGTAGAGTTCAAATCGATAACATTAAAATTTATTTAAAAAATAAGAACCTACGTGATTACCTGCTTTTTGTTTTAGGTATTAACAGTGGTCTGCGAATATCCGATTTATTGCTATTGACTGTAAATGATGTAAAAGAAAAAGATAGAATTATACTCAGAGAGAAGAAAACAGGTAAAAGTAAAGATTTTCCCCTTTCTGATACATGTAAAAAGGCAATACAAGAATATCTGGAAACTATTAAAATTAACAGCGGTTGTTTATTTAAAAGTAAAAAAGGCGATCAGCCCATTACTCGAATACAAGCTTATAGAATCATTAACAACGCAGCGCGAATAATAGGCATTAATGAAGCAATTGGAACCCACACATTGCGTAAAACTTTTGGATATTGGGCTTATAAAAAAGGAGTAGATATAACTAGAATTCAAAAGTTACTTAATCATTCGGCCCCTAGTGTAACTTTAGCCTATATAGGAATCACTAAAGATGAACTTGATAATATTTATATAAATTTAAATTTATAAAATAAATTTATTTTATAAAAGGATAATTGAAAAAATTGGCGTAATATGTTTTATTATGGGAAAATATTAGGAGTAGGTAACATAAGTATATTATGTTACCTACTCCTAATATTTATTTTTCTGTGAAATACTTATTTAGTGCTATTGCTGGGCGCACACGAAGACGCACTAGCTGTCATTAAGAACAGCTAGTGCATCTAACTACTACCACTTATTTACACTTCAGAAAGGTGGTGGATTTGCATGGTGAAGGCGAATTTCACTTGCCATTTGTTGAGTAGCAGACTTCACCATTTCTAGAATATTGCTCTCCTATGCTGATTTTTTGTTACCTCTATGGACATGGCACCAATGGCATATTGAGTATCCTATACTGATAAATACTGGCTTATCTTCTCTTTTGGCTTTCTCGAATGCATCTTCACCCCATGGATACCAGTCTACAGGATTATAGGCGTGTTGAAGTAAATAAGGAGATTTTTCGTTTATAAGACGGTTTGTTTTTTTGTCAGCTTTAAACATTTTTTCGACCTCTTTTTAGTTGGTCTTAGTATAGACAAAAAAATGTACAGGCAATATATCTATACCTTCTCCTTCGTGGATATAATTCAAAATTCTTCGTCTGCTCATGTGTTATCAGTCTATATGACATATGCATTTATCCGTAGATATCACGGCTCATCTTCCCGTTTTTTTTCGACATCTACAGGTTTCATCACAGGTTGAGAAAGCATCGCCGTTGAGGAAAAATGCCTCGCCTTCATTTCCTGTTGTTGCTCTATATCTTCTAACAATAGAGTAACTGCGCGGGCCAATGAAGCGATGGCAAACAGCATCGGCATATGGTAAACTTCTTGCCAGTTATCCAATATAACAATTTTGAAGTGAATAAAAATAGGTAGGAGAACGAAGGAATATACGCTTACGGCAACCAAATTCCATATAGAAATAGCTTGCTTAAGCGACGTTTATCGAACAGACTAAAGCATAGTAGATATGACAGCGCGACCAAAACCACTATACTCCACCAACGTGGAGAAAATACGTCTTCCTCTAGCCATTTTGCCAATATCAAGTTGTGCAGTGTAGTTCTGGCTTGATAAATCATTTCATACGTTACTATAGTCTCCCGCCTTTTAAATAAATAGTCCAGTTGCCGCAGAACCTTCCGTCATATTATTAATCTGATAGCAGTAAACAATACATCTTTCGGCAATGTGCTTAATACGGACTCTTTTCATTTGTGACATTACATAGCATTTCTTTACTTAGTATATACAAAAAAGTATCAGCATTACGCTAATACTCTAACTATCAAATTATATTCAATTTTTCAACTGTTCTCTCATTGACTACATTACCAGTATTTAAAGTTGTTTTAGGTTCGATAAGCATTACATGTACTTCTTGGTCTGCAACAGGAAGATGCTCAACACCTTTTGGAATAACAATAAATTCACCTTCATTTAACAAAACATCTTTCTCCTTGAACTTTATTAATAGTTTTCCTTTTACAATAAAGAATAGTTCATCCTCGTCGTCATGATGATGCCAAACAAATTCTCCTTTTAATTTGGCCAGTTTTATATAGGAATCGTTTAAAATACCGACAATTTTAGGACTCCAGTGTTCTGCAAAAAGACTAAATTTCTGCGAAAGAACTATTTTCTCCATAGATTACACTCCCCATTATATTTATACAATTTACATTAAAACATACGACATTTACTATTCTATTCCTCTAATAATGGGCAGTAGTTTCTAAAATACTCTTTAGGCTCCTAACATTTGTTCACATTTTTATAATGAAATTCTTTTGTGTTACTCTAGAAAGACATTAGGGGACGTAAGACATTAGGGGACGTTCCTAAATTGTCAACTTTATGCCAATTGCGTGATATCGTATTCACTTACTCAACGATGGATAGTTCTCAAAACGGGAACGTCCCTCATTGTCACTCCAAACGGGAACGTCCCTCATTGTCACCCTAACCCACTTCCATTTACCGCCGACAACAGCTAGTGTATAGATGATTGGACAGTCGCATTCATCACTAGACCATTTTGCCATTGCTGCTCTCCTTTTGTATAGTATCTTACATAAAATTGCATACTTTCTTTTCAAATTAAATAGTATATAATTTGAAGAAAGCAGTCAAGCTAAAAAAAATGGGGGTATCGGTTATGTATGTATTAGCTATAAACGGAAGTCCAAGAAAAAATTGGAACACCGCAATTCTACTAAATAAAGCACTGGAAGGGGCAGCTTCCCACGGAGCTACTACTGAACTAATTCATCTTTACGACCTAAACTATAAAGGCTGTATAAGTTGTTTTGCCTGCAAGTTAAAAGATGGAAAAAGTTACGGCAAATGTGCTTATCAAGATGATCTGAGTCCAGTCCTAGAAAAGATAGATAACGCCGATGCTGTTATCCTCGGTTCTCCTATTTACTTCGGCAATGTTACTGGTGAGATGAGATCTTTAATGGAACGGATGTTATTTCAGTACCTAGTATACGATGAAAGCCATTCTTCACTTGTTACTAAAAAGAAACCAATAGGGTTTATCTACACAATGAATATCAAAGAAGACATGCTCAAAGAATGGGGTTATGATAGGGTTTTTCTTGCTAATGAAAATACTTTAAAAAGAATCTTTGGTGCCTCAGAATCGCTATTATCTACGGATACCTACCAGTTCAGTGATTACTCTAAATATGTTACATCTGCTTTTGATGAGGCTGAGAAGTCAAAAAGCCGTCAGAAAGTTTTTCCAAAAGACTGCGAAAAAGCCTTCGAGATGGGTTCCAAATTCGCAAGCAGTCCACTCTAAAAAGAGTCTCCAGATAAATGACTAAATTTCTGAGTCAACGACAAAACATGAGCCCAATAATAGACATTATAAAACGAAGCAACAACCCCATAAGTTGTTGCTTTTTGAGCATTTCACATATTATTCACCGTTACACGTGATACGGTGATTACCTTCCCCCAACTGATCCTTAACGCCAAGTTTGGGTGTCGGGACTCAAGGGGACTCAAGGGGACGGTTATGACTTGGCAATTGGGCATAGAGTTGGTAGTTATCCCTGCCATTTTGCTTTACATAATATAGTGCTTTGTCGGATTTTGTTATAAGATCTTTAATATCTTTACCATCTTCAGGATAAAAGGCGATACCTATACTGACGGTAAGATTGAGCTTATACTCTCCTATAATAAATGGCTGTCGAAAACCGTTCAGAATCTTTTCTATGACTTTGATAGCATCGCCTCTATGGTCGATTTCCCACACCAGCAACACGAACTCATCTCCACCAAAGCGTGCAACAGTATCACCCTTCCGCAAAATCCCCTTCATTTTGGCTGCCGCTGCTGCTAATATTTTATCCCCAATATCATGGCCCAGGCTGTCATTAATAGTCTTAAAATTATCAAGATCAAGTGACATTATTACCATTCTTTTGGTATTTCTTTGCGCTTTTAACAACGCAATATCAAATCGTTCATAGAATAATGTTCTATTAGGCAAACCAGTTAGAGCATCATGGGTAGCCAAAACTTGTAGCCTCTGCTTCATTTGACTCAGTTCAGTAATATCGCTTATATTTGATAAGAGACATTTCTCATTGCTGATAATGATTATATTCGTTGAAAAAAGCCCCGTCATCATGTTACCTGATTTTTTCCGAAATTGGCACTCTGTCCCTTGCACCTCGTTTCCTTGTGCTAACTCATTGGCAATAGTTACGCGATCTTCATCCTTGCTCCAAATACGCAAATCAATCATTGTCTTTCCAATGACCTCAGCGTATTGGTATCCGAAAATATTCACAAAGCCATCATTGACCTCAATAATAGCTCCATCGGATAGCTTTGTAAGCATAATTGCATACGGGGACGAATGAAATGTTGTAGTGAATTTTTCCTCCTGGGCTCTAACTTCTCCAAGCAAGCGCCTATTCACCATTAAAATAATACTAATTATAAGACAGATGCTGAGCAGGACATACAGAGTGATCGTCAATGAATCTACAAAACCAAATTTTAGAGAATCGTTGGTTTGCAATGGGAAAACAACAAGCAAAACCATTCTAGCAAAACTGACTACAGTATAACATCCAAGGACTATGCCAGTAATACGCGTTATTTGTAACAGTTCAGGAGCAACTTTCCACAACAAGAGCCAACAGCCTTGGAAGCTAATAATCACTATCATTAGTGACACAATAATTTCTCGCATTGCCATGTTTGGATTAATTAAGCTATAGTAAGTAACCAAGCAAACAAAAATTGCCAGCAGAATATAATTATGAATATGCCAGCCTTTTTTCCCAACAAAACGTTCAAGCCCAATTAAAAAGATTACTGCACCGATTAGAAGTAAAGTATTAGATAGGACAATAGATATAAAATCTGCTATCTCCCCACGCATAATAATCAAAGCCATTCCAACTACCTGCAAGATCATATTAACTAGCCACAACGATATTCCCGCAAATCGTCTCTGGTATTGATGCCATATGATTGCAATACTTCCTGCATTAATAATGCTGATAACGAAATGTAATAATATGAGCGTCTTTATATCCAAAGTAATAGTTACACCTCAACAATCTGATAGATAGGAAACATAATTTAAGTTATGATAACATCAATCATTATAATGCGTCAAATTCATTGTTTCCTTTAACATCATCCCCTTGAAAAATTATTTTTCACTGGATTTACTACTCCCACAAGGTTAATTATTTTCAATCTATCCTTCTCTTTGAATCGGCGGGGTGAACAGTAAATAATTAATGAGCCAGTTTCCCTTTAAGAGGTATTGTTAATGGAATTGTAAAAAGCACGCTCAAAGCAACTAGGACTACTGTCATTTTTATACCGACGATATCACTTGCCATGCCGTAAATGAAGGGAGATATCGCTCCTGCCCCAATTGTTACTGTATAAAACATTGTAAAAGCCTGCCTGCATCGTTCTTCAGAAACCAATTCAGGAATACTGCCATAAAGTGCTGATGAGGTACCATTTAATGCGATCCCAAGGATGGGAGAAAGCACTAGCGCAGCACTGAGCGGAAGTATAATCATGCCTAAAATACATAGAACTGTTGCAAATTCCGTGGTGATGACTGACCGAATTATACCAAATTTAGTGGCTAATATCCCACAAACAAACTTACCAATAGCTCCCCCGGCAAACACGAGAGAAAGTGCCAAGCCGATCGTAGCCACCTCCGCCCCCTTTTCCTGTAGTAAAAACGGGAAAAAGGTTAAAAAACCCATCCTTGTTGCATTGTCGATGATCCCAATCATTGCTAAAGACCAAAAGGACTGATATCCTTTCCAACCAAAACAGCCCTGTGTTTCTTGTGTTTTGTCCTCTTTACTCTTTGACAGTACTTGTTGAAAATTTCTTGTAAGCAGAAAGAGGATGATAACAACTATCATACCAACAATTCCAAGAACTTGACTTGCAGTCTGCCAGTTGTACGCGGTGATTAAAACAGCCGCCGCTGCAGGCAAAATCAGTTTACCTATATCACCAGTTACATTGAAAGTACTCAGTGCCGCTCTTCGCTCTTTGGGTTTAGTATAAGCATTGGATATTAAGGTCGAAGACAAAGGATGTTGTACACTTTCTCCTAATCCCCCACATATTAATAGACAACCTAACCATATTGGTGTAGTGGCCCATCCTAAGAGCCAAATGGCACTGCTTGTAAGGGCAGTCCCTAGTAGCAACAATCGAATCTCTCCAATACGAGACGCGAGAATACCTGACGATATCTGAAAAGCTGCCATGGTACCCGAAAATAATGTTTTGAATAGCCCAACTTGAGCAAAAGTTAATGAGAACTGGACTTGCCAAATGGGGAAAAAGACATACAACATATCTGTAAAACCATCGTGAATAATATGGGCTAATCCTCCTGTCAATAAAGCTTTCATACCTGTTTTGTTTTTCTTATCATCAGGTTTATTCATGAAACCTCCTCACCCTTGCATTGATAACGTGCAGGGCGCACACTTACGGACTTCAGTCATGAGTTAGCCCTGCAATAATTTTGTATATTTCAGACTTGCATATGCCATAATATATGTAAGGAGTTGAATGCGTTATTAGCATAGTAAATAAAGGACGTGGCTATGTTTATAGTCTTCAATATCATATAGTTTGGTGTGTTAAATATCGCAAGAAAGTTATTGTGGGCGATGTGGAAGTTCGAATGAAAGAGTTAATTGCCAAGATTGCGTTCGACAATAGATTTTCAATTATTAGCTTGGAATGTACTGAGGATCATGTACATATTCTCATCGATTGTACACCGCAACATTATATTCCTGATGTGGTAAAGGCATTGAAAGGCAATTCTGCCAGGTTCTTGTTCAAGGATTTTCCCCAGCTAAAGAAAAAGTTGTGGGGAGGGCATTTGTGGAATCCTTCATATTTTGTGAGTACTGTGAGCGAGAACACACTAGAACAGATTAAGAAGTATATCGATGATCAAAAGGCAGGTGAGCCGGATGGAGAAGGCGTTTCGCTATCGGATTTATCCGAGTGATGAACAAAAAGTTCTGATTCGTAAGTTCATTGGCTCTAGCCGATTTGTCTATAATTATTTTTTGGCTTTGCGGAGCAGTATGTATCAGGAAACTGGCAAAGGGATGAATTATCATGGGGCGAGTGCCCGCCTTACGGAACTTAAACAGGAAATATCATGGTTCAAAGAGGCTGATAAGTTTGCACTACAAAATACTTTAAGGGATTTGGAGGATGCCTATGGCAGGTTCTTTAAGAAACAAAATAAGTATCCAAGGTTTAAGAAAAAGCATGGTAAGAAGCAGAGTTATCGGACAAATTTCACGAATGGTAATATTCAAGTTTTGACAGGTAAAATTAAGTTGCCGAAGCTCGGATGGATGGATTTAAAGGAAAGTCGTCTATTTATTGGTAAGGTGCTAGGCGTTACTGTGAGAAGATTGCCGAGTGATAAGTATTATGTGAGTATTTGCTTGGATGTTGGTGAGATTGAGAAGTTGCCTGAGAGTCCTAATTTTGTTGGGGTGGATCTTGGACTGAAATGTTTTGCGAAGCTCAGTAATGGACGAACAATTGAAAATCCTAAGTTTTTGAAGAAGGCTGAGAAACAGATTAAGAAGTATCAAAGACGGCTTAGTCGAAAACAAAAAGGTTCCCGAAATAAGGAAAAGGCTAGGATTAAGGTTGCTGTGGCTCATGAAAAGGTGAACAATCAACGCCAGGACTTCTTACAGAAAGAGTCTACTAAAATTATCAACGAAAACCAAGTTGTTATTTTGGAAGATTTAGCTGTGAAAAATATGCTGAAAAATCGTAAGCTCGCGAAGGCGATTAGTGAGGTTAGCTGGTCTGAATTTGGACGGATGCTTAAATATAAGGCTAAGTGGTATGGACGAATTTATCATGAAGTGAATCGTTTCTATCCTAGTAGTCAACTATGTAGCTGTTGTGGATATAAGAATGACGATGTAAAGAATTTAGCAGTTCGATTTTGGAGTTGTCCTGAGTGTAAGGGGCTTCACAACCGGGATGAAAACGCTAGTAAAAATATATTGCAGCAGGGTTTAAAGGATTTAAAATTTGAATAGGGCAGGGATTGTCCGAATTTACGCTTGTGGAGATGATGTAAGACCTCATATTGGGGCAGTCGTCGGTGAAAAAAGAATCCTGCGACTTTAGTCGTGGGAGCGTTCAACTAACCAGCTTCACTCACATGGATTGTAAATACTCTGACAATCCACTCTTAATAGTTGCATGCTCAGCAATAATCGTTAGCAAAGTACGGATTGCCGGGGTAAATGTTTTGTCTTTATGAAATATCACAGAAAAAATAATTTCCAGCTCAGGAGCATTACTAAGCTCTATTAGTGTTCCATCCGCTATATTTGGGTTAACCAATACTTCCGGCAATACACCAATTCCTAATCCATTGACGACCGCTTGCCTAATTGCTTCAGAATCACTGTATACTAAAATAGGGGTTATGGACCTTTCCTGAATAAAGTGATCATACTTAGGTCGATAAACACTATCTTTTTTTAGTGCAATAAAAGGAAGGCTCCAAATGTTATCTCCATGTCGTTCAATCAAACTGGGATGTGCAATCCACACGAGTTTTTGAACGACAACTTCGAATTGTACAATTCGACTATTGGCAATATTGTCATGAACAAATGCTAAATCAAAACTATTATCTAAAATGCCTTTAACCGTAATCGGCAGATTAAAACAATGCTCAATACTTACTGATACATTCTTAACTAGGTTCTGAAAGTGCCGTAAAACAGGCGAAAGAGTATGGGCCGCAACGGCTGTACCTAGACCTATTTTGATCGTTCTATCCTGTGCAAATTCTTGCAATACTACTTGTGCTTCCCCATGTAATAATAGTAATTTTTCTGCATAACTGATCAATCGGCGACCCGCTTCTGTTATATATAACTTTTTACCGACGCGTTCAAATAACAAGACCCCAAAATGATCCTCGAGTGTTCTAATTTGGGCCGTTACTGTAGGTTGGCTAAAATTCAGTTGCTCTGCAGCTTGCGTTATATTGCCAATCTTAGTAACTAAAAGAAATGCTTGTAGTAGTCGTAAATCCATGCAGTAAACACATCCCACAATTTTACTTATTGTTGTTCTGATGACCAAACCCTTTTAAGCCAAGTCTTACTTTATTGTAGGACATTATTCTATAACTGACAATCACTATAAACTTGTTCCCCTCACTCTTCTGTTATGATACCTTTCTTTTTGATAAAAGGGAAATTGGATCTAACTATTGGGTCAATAGCTTTTTTAAATTAACATTCCTAAAAAAATAACCACACCCCCTTGTAAAAGAGAGTCATGGCTATTCATTCGTAATATCGACGACAAGATACATTTCAATTAAAGTTGTAATGTTACCTAAGTTTGCGCATCAGCCGCATTCCGTTTAGGGTTACAAGTATGGAAGAACCCATATCGGCAAATACGGCAAGCCATAGGTTCACATACCCAGCAAAAGTGAGAATGACAAAAACAATTTTTACTAAGATGGCAAAGCCAATGTTTTGCTTAATTATCGCTACCGTCTTGCGGCTAAGTTTGATCAGGTATGCGAGTTTTCCAAGATCATCAGACATGAGTGCAATATCTGCGGTCTCAAGTGCAGTATCCGAACCTGCAACCCCCATCGCAATACCTATATTGGCTGCAGCTAATGCGGGAGCGTCATTTACTCCATCACCTACCATGGCTACACTGCCATACTCTCTAATTATTTTTTTGACGGCATTTACTTTATCTTCTGGCAGCAGCTCACTGTAGAAGGTGTCAAGTTTCAATTTCTCAGCAATAGAACCAGCTACGTTGTTGTTATCGCCTGTCAGCATCGCAACATGTTTAATTCCTGCTTTACGCAATGCCGCAATTGCATTAGCACTGTTATCGCGAAGAGTATCCGCGACAGCTATCATCCCTAAAATCCCATCTTTGGTTCCCATCAGCATCACTGTTTTACCCTCTTGTTGGAGCGTTGCCACGTCCTGCTCGTACTGAGATAGTCCAATACCCAATTCTTCAAACAAGCGTAGGTTCCCAATATACACCGTTTTCCCATCAACATCCCCTTGAGCGCCAAGACCAACTAATGCCTTGAAATTCGATATAGGTTTCAGAATAAGACCTTTTGCCTTTTCCACTATAGAGGCTGCCAAAGGATGTTCGGACAGTTTTTCAACTGAGGCAGCGATAGTTAAGAAATCTTGCTCTGTAGTGCCATCTATTGGAATAATGTCAGTGACAACAGGGCGGCCATAGGTTAATGTACCAGTCTTATCAAAAGCGATGGACTTAATTGCACCCATCTGCTCAAGATAGGCACCCCCTTTAATCAAAACACCATTTCTGGATGAATTCCCGATAGCGGATACGATAGAAACAGGCGTTGAAATGACCAGAGCGCAAGGGCAAGAGATTACCAGAAGAACAAGCCCTTTATAAAACCATGTAGCAAATGGTTGATCAAAGAATATCCATGGAATAACCATGACCCCGACAGCAGCAATCAGAACCGTTGGAGTGTAATATCTTGAGAAAACGTCAATAAATTGTTGGGAAGGAGCCTTCTGCGCCTGTGCCTCTTCAACCAAGTGCATTATTTTGGCTAGGGTAGAATCTGAGGCTATTTTAGTGACTTCAATTTCCAGAGCACCATGCTCATTAACAGTACCTGCATACACTGTGTCGCCAGCAGTTTTCTCAACTGGTATAGATTCGCCAGTAATGGTAGCTTGGGTTACTGC
>Ga0074193_1003076_pt1 | contig 13142 bp, 6 predicted proteins | sample EPASupsiteHSE605_FD_64523 | JGI IMG/M metagenome (GOLD analysis project Ga0074193, IMG submission 64523) | Bioremediated contaminated groundwater from EPA Superfund site, New Mexico - Sample HSE6-05 | ecosystem: Environmental > Aquatic > Deep subsurface > Groundwater > Contaminated ... | reverse complement strand
AACCGCTACAGCCAACACCCGACAGCCGATTGATGGATACTCCCGAAATTTTATCCGTGGCATAATCGTATCCCGCATGAGTTCTCGGATTACTGTCCGGACCAACTGCTATCATACCGAAAGGAACCGTTGCAGCCGGACTTAATTGCCCATTATCGCCAGATGTTCCCATAAAAAGATTTACATACTTTGTGTTCTGACCATATCCCAGAACAGAAACAAATACAAACAGAAACAAAAAATTTATTTTCATTACTATACTCTATAGATTAAGAATTGTCGACACTACTTAAAAAGAAAAATGAGCTAAGAAATCATGAATCAGCTCCGGTCATGTTGCAAAAATACGTAATATTTCTTCAAAAATAGATTTGATATGTTCTAATTGATTCATCAAAGAGGGAGTATTAACCTTAAGATCTATTCAATCATATCTACACCCATAGACATACAATTTTTAAATGCCTGAAGGGAATTTTCGGGAGCATTCCTTCAGTCGCCTCGATGTGATACAACTAAAACCTGTTCGGATTGCGGATTCTTTAGCTCTTCTATCAACGAGCGTACACTCTCCTGCGCGGAGAGTGTACAACTTATAAAAGACAGAATAATGAGCAGATTAACGATTCTTTTCATTAAATTGGTTGGTTTTTTATTTAATAACCAGGATTTTGCCACATCTTTTCCGGGTCGAGCTTGTATTCATCAAAAGGTATAGGATAGTAATAATCCTTTGTTCCGAAGTTATTCAAGTTAGAGATTCCATAATCGTCCTGTTTTTTTGACTGAATATATGTTTTTAACTCTTCGGGAGTAAAGAATCGGAGTAAGTCGAACCATCGCTGATTCTCGAAAGCCAATTCTACCCGTCGTTCATGTAAAATAGCCAACTTTAAAGTAGGATACTTCGCTTTATAAGATGCGTCTGTTATCGCTACTTCGTATGTAGGCATACCTGCTCGCTCGCGTACCTCATTCAGGTATTTAATTGCCGAAGATTCATCATTCAAATACATGTTTACTTCGGCAAGCATCAAAATAAGGTCTGCATAGCGCATCAGAATAAAGTCGTTCCCTCCGTAACCTAATGTACCGGCAGCATCACTGGTATCTCTATACTTGGTGATGATGTACGACTTGGCAATGGCATTGCTGGCATATTTGACAGACCATGTTTTACGCAGATCGGTATCTTCGTATTCCTTTACAAGATCAGGATTCACAAAGTTTCCTGATCCTGTTGATTTTACCTGCGAATTGATTGTTTCACCTTTCGCCTGATTATCTGAAGCTATGGATGAATAATAATCTTTGTCACCTTGTTTGTACACGATCTGGAAAATTATTTCCGGACAAGAGGATTTCTTTTCCACATCAAAAACATCTTCGTAGGGAATTTCCTTTAGCGAACCAAATGTACGCATATTATAGGCATCTGTAAGGTACTTCTTTGCATTTTCCAGATTGGATTGCTTATTTCCATCAGACAAGGTAGTAGCCATTGTGAGGTATACTTGTCCCAGTAATCCGTTTATAGCAACCTTACAACCTTTTCCTTTTCCTGAAACAGGCTGAATATTAACCAAATTACTTCCTAATCCGTCTTTTAGATCCTGAATAATCTGTGCATACACAGTCTCTCTCTTTTCGCGGAATGTATGTTCATTTATCTCACTTTGATTGGTAAGATAGGTTGTTACCAAAGGTACATCTCCCCATTTACGCACCAGATGAAAGTAAACCAAAGCACGAACAAACTTTGCTTCGGCCTTATATGTTTCCTTGGTTGATTCATCATCAAATGTTACTTCATCTATGTATGTGAGCAGAAAATTGGCTCTGGTAATTGCCGTATACATGGCAGTCCAATGAGTTTTAAGGTATGTATTACTTGGTAAAAGGGAGAAGTCTGTAAATTGGAACGGTTCTCCGGAGCTGGACTGATTGTCAAGCCGGCCGGCATTATCAGAACGTTCTTCTGTGTACAAGGTGCTTCCTTCGCCCAAACAGGCGTCACTTCGAAGAGCAAGATAAACTCCGTTTAATGCACGCTCAACATCATTTTCCGTTTGAAAATAAGATTCGGCGGCAACTTTATTTGGATTCTCCTGACTAAGGAAATCGTTGCATGAAGAGAATGCAAAGGAATTCGCTGCCAGCGTAATTGCTATTAATATATTTTTTTTCATTTTTTTACTTCGTTTTACGATTAGAATGATATTTGAACTCCCATATTATAGGCTCTTACCAATGGATACTTACCATAGTCGACTCCAGGTGTAAGATTCTCTCCGTTGTTGTAATCTACCTCAGGATTGTATCCTCTGTAATTTGTTAACGTAAAAGCATTGTCCACTGCTACATAAAAACGGATATTGCTAATCGTTTTGTTTGTTAGTTTGGCAATACCGGGAATATTGTAGCCCATTGTTATATTTGTGCAACGCAAAAACGAACCATCTTGCAGATAAAAGGTAGAAAGACGGGTACTGTTACTTTGAGTTCCTCCTCGGGAAGCCTTATAAATCTGGCCGTTTCCAGGGTTCTCTTCATTGCGGTATCGATCGTTCACAATTTGATATTGATTACCTGATCCTTCCATATTGAAAATATAGTAATCCTGTCCGTCCAGCACTTTATTTCCGTAGGTACCGTTAAATGAGGCACTTAAATCGAATGATTTGTAACGTCCGCTAAGGTTAAATCCGTAGGTGAAATCAGGGTGTGGAGAACCAATGATAGCCTTGTCGTTATCATCTACCACGCCATCTTCGTTCACATCATCAAAATAGAGATCGCCCGGTTGCAATTTTGTAGTTTGAGACAGTGACCGTGCCGGACCTTTCAGTACGTAGCCGTCTGGAAATGATTTTGTAGACGCATTATAGTATTTGTCGTCTTCAGCAATGTTAACCATGTCTGACTCGCGTACCATGCCAGCTACCTTAAATCCGTAGAACATACCGATTGGCTGACCTTCTTCGGTAATGTGAGTCTTGTATGAACGTTCCGCTCCGTTGGTAATGATTGTGCTGGCACCCCCCAGGTCTATCACTTTGTTGCGATTCACCGAGATGTTTCCACTTACTTTAAATTCGTAATCTTTGGCTGAAAAGATACGACTGTCTACCTGAATATCTATACCTTGGTTTCTAATTTTAGAATCCGGTAAGTTTGTAAGCATAGACGTAGTTCCGGATATTGCTGACAACGGTTTGTTAAATAACAGATTAAACGTATTACTTAAATAATAGTTTGCCGATAAAGCCAAACGACCGTTTAGTAAAGTAAGATCGGTTCCGATATTATACTGAGAAGTTGATTCCCATCCCAAATGCTGATCTTTAAACTCTCCGGGATACATAGCAGATTCTGTTGAACTATTTCCCAAAACAACTCCGGTAGGAGAACTCATAACCTGCAAAAAGTTATAATTACCGATATTATTGTTTCCGCTTAATCCCCAGCTTCCACGAAGTTTTAGCGACGAAGAAGTCCCAAACGCATCCTGATAGAATCCTTCATTAGATATAGTCCATCCGGCTGAAACCGAAGGAAAATACCCCCAGCGGTTTAGCGGTCCGAAAAGCGACGATCCATCACCACGGAAAGATGCCGTAAGGTAATATTTATCCCCGAAATTATAATTTGCCCGGGCAAAATACGATAGCATGGTCCAGTTAGATTTCTTTGTATTGCTAGTCAATTCAATGTTATTGGCTTCTGCTCCGTGACCAGTAATCTCTTTTATATGATCATCTTCGTAACCAGTGCCTTTTACTTCAATGATATCGGTCATGTTTTTTTGTAAAGAATAACCTGCCACCCCACTAAAGGTATGTTTTCCTAGTGTTTTATTGTAATTAAGAGTGAATTCACCCAAATAATCACGTACTCCGGTGGTTTTTGCAAGCGAATAAGCACTCGCTTTTGCCGCATCCGAATAGGGTGGATTTACTCCACTACTTAAGCTAGTAGGTAGGTAAAACTCGTATTTTTCATTAAAATTATACATGGCAAGATTAGCCTTGGCAAATAAATCTTTAGCAATTTCGTATGTTGCAAATACATTGTAGGTATTGCGGATTCCATCCCTGCTGATTTTTGTTTCTGTGGCAAGTGCCACGGGATTTTCAATCTGTTGAAAGCCGTAGGCTGAAGCATAAGACGCCATTTCATTTTTTACAAGATTCCCATTTTCGTCATAAGCCCTGAAAATAGGAGCATAAACCAATGCTCCTAAGATGGGTCCCTGGTTAAACCGACCTTCGCGAACTTCCTTGTTCCAGTTTGATGTCATAGAAAAATTGGCTCCGGCTTTCAACTTTTCATTGATGTCAATATCTATGTTGCTGCGAAGATTTATTCTTTTTTGTCCGGTCGACAAAATAATTCCCTCCTGATCCTGATAGCCTCCGCTTATCTGGTACCGTACATCTTTACCACCGCCGTTTACCGATAAAGTATGGCGTTGACTTAACGCATTTTGGTACAGCTCATCTTGCCAATCTGTATCGTATTGGGGAGTAATTACTTTTTGATTGGCAAAATCATACAGAAATTCGGGTATCATGGCGGCACTGTTGCTTGATCCCAATCGTTTGGCACGGGTAGCGTTGTCGTCGCTGAACATCGTGTCGTTCCATTCCTTTCCACTGGTTACCAGCAAATTTTTATAAGCATTGTTGTGCCCTTCCACATGTAGTTCTGCAAATTCCTGCGCATTCAACATGTTTACCTTTTTGCTTAGCTGATTTACACTTAACTGAAAATCATACTTCACCTGAGCTTTTCCCTCTTTTCCTCTTTTGGTCGTAATAAGTACAACTCCCCCGGCAGCACGGGAACCGTAAATGGCCGCAGAAGCCGCATCTTTCAAAACTTCTATAGATTCAATATCTTCCGGGTTGATAAACAGGTCGTTGTTTGAAGGGTAGCCATCTATCACATACAGTGGATCAGAGCTGGCATTGATAGAAGCGACACCACGTACCCGTATTTTTGTTCCTTCATAGGGAGCCCCGCTTACCTGCGAGATTTGTACTCCGGCAACTTTTCCTACAAGACTCTGACCTACAGAAGGAGTGGTAAGATTAAGTTCTCCAGCCTTAAGACTTGCAACAGCACCGGTTAAATCTGTTCTGCGCATTGTCTGGTAACCTACTACAACGATTTCATCCAGTTTTTTTGTATCTTCTTGTAGTTTAATAGTTAGAGGCTGATTATTGATTACCGCAACTTCCAATGGTAAGTACCCTATATATGTTACTACAACAGGATTTTTTCTGTTTTGTATGGTAAGAGAAAAATTGCCATCAATATCTGTTACGGCTCCATTTGATGTACCCTTTTCAACAACATTAGCTCCAATGATTGGTTCGCCAGCTGTATCAGTCACTTTTCCTTTTATTGAAAAATTTTGTTGTGGTATGGGTAATTCAATACTTTGCTTTACAGAATGTTTTTCAGACTGAGAGGCATTTATCGGTTGCAAATTTAGGAGCCCCATGAAAAGAATGGGTACGGCAATGGCCGGATACCTCCTTACTTTTGCTTTTCTCGCGTTTTGATTCATTGTATAAATTAATTTGTTTTACTGAAATGATGTTAATCTTTTTGCTGGCACAAAGAACCGCGTATGATATTTCTTTGAAATGACAATACATTTACAATGTTGTAAAGACTATTTAACGTAAATGGCCCAAATGACTCGCTTTACATAGATCAAAGGAGGTGATTCAAACGATTGAATCACCTCCCCAGGGTAACAAAGTCACAAATCTACGTTCAACTCGGATTAATGAAGTGTTTTAAAATGATATTTGATAGTCGAGGCCCTTTCCAGGCTTTACTAGAAGATTCGTGATTTCGAAATTAACGTTACCACTTTGAGTGGATTCCGAAAGGCGAATATCCAGGGTGTGGAGGCTATTGGGTTCGATCGTATATTCGCGGAAATAGGTTAGAGCGGGATCATGATTTCCTTTTTTTAACCGGAATGTAAGACCTGAGTTATTTTTCAAAGTAATGCGCACATTTTTATCTGTTTTGTCCACCTTTTCAATTGCTACAGCATTTTTGAACAGTTCTTTCAGATATACTTCTTCTCCAATAAGCATGTCTTTGTAAAATACAGCCGTCCGGTGACTAAGTAACGCTTCCCTTATACTCTCGGAAGAACGTTCTTTTGCAAATACAAGTGTAATGGTACGATGTTCACCTTTGGCAAAGTTTATATCTGTCTGAATTGGCTGATGAATATCAGATGTACCAATCATTGTTAGTTTTTTATCCAGGCACCATTGATGTGCTTCGGGGTAGTATTCAGGTCCGTTTGCAACTTCAATTCCTTGCATGAATCCCCCTTCATATAATTGCGTGTGAATATCCCACCAACGGGTTTCTTCCGGTTGCTGGGCATCCCAACCCGGGTGATTCCAAAAAATAAAGGCGTTTTGATCCTTTGCAGCCTTAAAGGCATCCATATATTCCGGAGTATCCAGCTTATCACAATCCTGCAGGAATATAGCATTATTATGTCCGGGAGCCATACTACGCGTTATTTCACTTCCTTTTATAAGTATAATCCCTTTATTTTCGGCAGCTGTTTTTGCGATATCGAATGAACGGTTGTGACTGGCTTTGATATCTTCCTTATGCGGACGGTACTCAAGATGTTCTGTTATTGATATTGCGTCTAGACCTTCGGCATAGGCTTCATCAATCCGCACGGTAGGCCATACAAGCCCGTCAGAAAAGACAGTATGCATGTGAAAATCACATTTGAGAGTCTTGTAATTATCCAAATCAGGAATAGTAATGTTCTTGTCTTGTGCCTGTCCGAATAATAATTGGACACATATGGCAAGTGCCATGGAAAGATAAATCTTTTTCATATTTCTTTTTTGGGTAAAGAAACAGTCTGCTAGTTTCAGCAATATTACATAGATGATACAATTAATTATCAGATACCATTTTTACTAAATAAATATCAATAGTTCATTCAAAATAAAAAGTGACAGCAAGCTGAACAGTCTTTTGATACGGTGTTAAATATAATTGCTTGGAGAAACTCCGTACATTTCCTTAAAACAACGTGAAAAATAATTGGGATCGGAAAAGCCAACAAGAAAAGCCACTTCGTTTACGGTATATTTATGTTGCTTAAGAAGTTGTAAAGCCTGACGAATTCTTATTTCACGCGTAAATGCGGATGCAGAATGTCCGGTCGTCGCCTTTAGCTTTCTGAACAGGTTGGCACGGCTCATGGCTGCAAGCGAGCAAAACATGTCTACATCGAACTGGGGATTTTGAAGGTTATCCTCTACAATTTGTGTCATTTTACAGACAAATTCCCTTTCCTGTTCATTCATTGCCTTTAGTTTGGCCAACTCCTTTTCTTTTTCTTCCAGATCACGCCGGGTTTGCATCAAGCTATGGGTACGTTCGGACACCTTTTGCTCAAGTTCTTGTTCGCGAAGTTTATAGAAGTGCACCTTGCTTTTGTAAAAGAAGTAAAGCAGTAAAAAGAATAGGATAGAGGCTAAAGAGATAAACCACCAGGTAAGCCACCAGGGAGGAAGTATTTCGATAGAAAGTGTTACCGGTTTACTCCATGTATCGCCGTCTTCGCTTGCTTTTACTTCGAATCTATATTTTCCGGGATGAAGCTGGTTGTAAAAAGCATACCGATGGTTGGCATCCGTTTCCTTCCATTCAGTGTCCTGATTTATTAATCTGTATCTGAAATGAGTGGCCTGAGGGTGTTCGTAATTAAACGCGATAAAATCAATTCTCAGATCTTTGGAAGTAGAATAAGGAATAATAATCTTTTTGGCTGTCACTCTTTTTCTCTGAGCAAAAACATCGGTTATTAACAATGCCGGCGTAGCGCTGCGGCCTTTTTCAACCACTTCGGAAGGGTCAAATATCAAAAGCCCTTTGTTTGTTCCAAAAACCAGTGCTCCTGATTTTCTTTTTAAGCAAGCTCCCTGAATAAATTCATTGGTAAGCAAACCATTGTCTGTGGAATAATTAGTAATAATTCTTCGCTTGGTATCCAATCTGGAAAGTCCCTTATGGGTACTAACAAAAAACACTTCTTCTTCGGCTTCCAGAATACCCCGTATTATATTTCCAGCCAGTCCCTCGCGGGTTGTAAAATGTTGAAACGCTCCTTCCCGTCGGTTATAGCGATCTAATCCTGCATTTGTACCAATCCACATCGTTCCGCCTGAATCACAAAACAGATGTCGTATTTGGTTAGAGGATAGGCTGGTTGTGTCTGATGGTGAATGTAAATAGTCGGTAAAAGTTTCAGTCTCAATATCGAAACATCTCAATCCGTTTCCGTCTGTACCAATCCATATATGGTTTTGTTTATCTGCACAGATGGTATATTGCTCCGAATATGAAGAATTATTATTGCTTGTACGGGGAACGGTAAACTGGCTGAAGTAAGCGGTTTTATTGGTAACCGGACTGTATCTGATTAATCCGGCGTTGGAAGTAGTAAACCAAACCTCACCTTTATTATCGGTACATAGTCGGGCCAAACGACGTTTGGGTTGACCCTGCACAGCATTAGCTGCAAGAGAAAATGGGATTACACGGAATGATTGTTGATTAATATGATCTGGTGCCGCATCCAGATACCCTACCCAAATAGACCGCGAAACATCTTCTGCAATAGAACTAATTACTTTGCCATTCAGTCCGGTTTGCGATGGCTGCGCATTAAATTGAAATTTTTTATCAACAAGCAAACTCTTGCCATCAATGCGATCGAGCCCGCGCATCGTACCTGCCCAAAGATTACGGTTACTGTCTTCGCAGACAGCAAGAACATGATTGGATGAAAGGTTGGTTTTATCGCCTTCATAGCCAAATATATAATTAAATGGAGATTTATTTAAGCTACACCTGCTTAATCCGTAATTGGAATGTCCCATCCACAGATTATCAAAACGATCAATGTACAGGCATGTTATTTGGTTGCTGCTAATGGAGTATGGATTTTCGGGCTGATGACTTAGCTGTTTCATTACTCCTTTTTGAGGATCGTAGAAAAACTGTCCTTGATTAAAACGGTCGTTGCCAAACCAAACTAATCCATTTTTGTCTTCTAATATATACTTTATATGACATTCGCCGGTGGGAGCCCTGTCTTCGGGCTGGTCAAAGAAATGGGCAACACTAAGCTGTCCGCTATTTTTTGTTCTTACTCTTGAGGCGCCGAGACTGTGACCTATCCAGAAATCTCCATCGCGGGTTTCCAAAAACTTATGGATGCGCGTATCCGGATTTCCTACAGACTGAAACATCATGGAACCATCGTTCTTTATGGAACGGTAAGCCCCTCTCTTTCCGGTTCCTATCCAAAGATATCCCCATCTGTCTTTGTAAATACAATCCACTCCATTCAGGTTATCAGCGGGAAAAGATTCTTTCCCTGGCGTTTTGATAGCATAATCCCGAAAATCGTTCGTTTTGGGATCATACTTACTGAATCCCGACAACGTGCCTACCCAAAACGTATTATCATCGGCTTCATAGAAACAGCTTATCCGGCTGTTAGAGACAGCAGACCTACTGTTTTCTATGCGTTTAAACTTTCCTGAAGAATGATCGAAAACAAGCAATCCGTTTTCGGTTCCAATTAGGGTTTTACCAGGCAAGGCAGACGAGAAACAAATTGGTTTACCGTATACCCGATACTGTTGCTGCATCCATTCGGAAGAAAAGTTAACAAAGCGACCTTTTGATGGTATATAATAACTTAATTCGCCCGAAGAAAAGAAGATCCATATATTCCCGGCTCCATCTTCAAAAAGCTTATCTATAACATTTCCCTGAATATTTTCCGGATGCCCGGGGATATGGCGAAAGATTTTAAAGTCGTAACCGTCGTATCGGTTTAATCCGTCTGATGTTCCAATCCAAAAAAATCCTTGTTTGTCTTGAAGAAAGCAGGTAACCTCGGCAGAAGAAAGTCCATCTTCGGGTGTTATCCGGCTAAAGATAAAATCATTTGCCTGCAGCATAAATGAAAAAAACAACAAACACAACAAGTAAACAGATTTCTTCATTTTCGTAATTTATGCCCAAATATATGTATTCTTATCCATGAAAACCAGCATAATAAGTAGTATGAATTATTTATCCTGCCTTTTGAACGATTTGTCCTGCTTATTCCCTTTCTTATTGAATAGGTTTGCACTGTCAACTAATTAATCCATGTCAAAAGATGAAAAATTTCTATTTATTCTTATTACTTACAGTTACTACACTTCCCATATTTGCCAATCCAGGTATTAAAGGAAAGGTTATAGACAACATTTCCAAACAGGAGTTGGAATATGCCCAGATCGTTTTGTATGCCAACGAGAAAATGATTGCTTCCACCGTAACCCTTTCGGATGGTTCATTTACAATTCTCAATATATCTGCCGGCGAATATACTTTATCTGTACGTATGCTGGGATACGATTTGTACACAGGCAAAACGTTTACCCTATCTCAATCCACTAAAGACCTTGGAATCATTCCGCTAAGTGTTCTTGAAGTGGGACTGAAAGAAATTGAAGTGGTAGCCCAAAAGAAACAGGTCATTTATAAGCTCGATAAACGTGTGATAGAGGCCTCTTCTAATCTTCTTGCCAGTGGAGGTACTGCTGTAGATATTCTTGAAAACACCCCTTCTATCCGCATCAATGCGGAAGGAGAAGTAACATTCAGGGGAAGCAGTGGGTTTGCGGTCTACATAGATGGAAGACCTAGTATTTTTTCGGGTTCACAAGCCTTGCAGCAGATTCCGGCCAGTCAAATTCAAAATATTGAAATTATAACTACACCTTCAGCTAAAAATGATACTGGTGGCGACGTGGGCATGATCAACATTATTACAAAAAAGAATTTTGAAGAAGGTGTAAACGGTATTGTAAATGTTACAGGGAGTACGGTACGTACACGTGCGGTGGATTTTATGCTAGTAGGGAAGAAAGGTGCCTCCCAATGGAATATTGGTGGTTATGCCGGCGATCGTAAACGTAAAAGTAAATTCGATCAGAAAAAAACAACTCTTGTAAACGATACTACAACCATTTCTCACTCCAACGGCCCGCGAACCGGAGCTTCCTATGCCTATTCAATCAACGGTGGGTGGAATTACTCTTCTCCCAAAACCTCCTACTCTATCGGATTGGAAGGTGGATATGCAGGATGGAAAAAAGATGGCAACCTTGATTATACGGAACAGCGGTGGAGCAACGGGCAACTTATTGAACAAGGTTTGTTTAAAAGTTTAGATAATTACGACCAGCACGAAACATACGGACAGGGTAATCTGGGTTTCGAACATAAATTTAATGACAAAGGACATATTTTGCAGGCCGGTTTTTATTTGAAATACGGAGGCGATGCTTTGGAGTATTTTGAAAGTAGCCTGTACGATGCACAAAATGTACGTCAGCAAGGACACCGCGCTTGGGAAGCAGAACACCGGTGGACGGTTAGAGGCAACCTGGACTATGTGTTCCCCTATCGCACTACCGGACAATTAAAGGCAGGTTATCAATACTATTCGTATCTGGAAAATGGAGATTACAGTATGCAGTTTTGGAATCCTGATCGAAAAGAATTTTACTGGCGGAATGATATTTACAATACCTTCTATTTTCAGCAGGGGATCAATTCTTTATACGGAATAGTAGCTGATAGTTTTGGTTCGTTTGATTTTCAGGCAGGCGTGCGCGGAGAACATACACATCAGGTATTGCGGAGTTCAAAAGAATGGGCAAATCGTTTTGAAAATAGATTCGAACTTTTTCCTTCCATTCATTTGGGATACAATTTACCAAACAAACACAAACTTCAAGCCGCCTACAGCCGTCGTACCACTCGTCCGGAGCTGTATTTCATGGAACCCTATATTACGTTTCACGACTACTATACAGCCGAGATTGGTAATCCGGATATTCGTCCCGAATATATCCATTCATTCGAACTAAATTATTCATGGAGTTCAGAAAAATACACATTCACCTCTTCGGTGTTTCATCGAAATAGAAAAGATAAAATAGAACGTATCCGCGTTCCTTATACCGCAGGAGTAACGCTGGATTCCATGGCCAATGTGGGTCACGACTATTCAACGGGGATTGAATTAAGCGGTAGCGCAAGCATTAGTCGCTGGTGGAATATGAATGCAAACTCAAACATCTATCGTTACAAAGTGAAAAATGAATTCAGACTGGGCGATCTATCTGAGACCAGTACGAATTATGATATTTATTTGAATAATACGTTTGATGTGGGTAAATCAACACGCATACAGGCGGATGGCAACTTTGTTGGTCCCTCCGTTACAACTCAGGGGCGTACAGATTCGTTCTGGTATATTAATCTGGGTATCCGGCAACAGTTGATAAAACGCAAATTAACAGGTACACTATCTTTTCGGGATGTATTTAATACGGCACGATATACCAGCAATATAACCTCTTCCAACTTAAATTCTGCAACTCGAATAAAGCCCTGTTATCCATTGATAAGTTTAACGTTGAGTTACACATTCAATCAGGATAAACAACAAAACAGCATATCCCGCGACTCTCACGATTTGTTCGAAGGTACAAGTCACTAATTTCGATTCTCATAAATAGCTGATTTCTATTATTTAAAAACCACAAGGGTGTCAAATTAATTTTTTGACACCCTTATTTTTTGTATACCCTTACAAAACCGAACATAAATATCCGCTTGCCATTTACCCAACTATATATTTACTTTTGGGTAGTAAGGATATGGCCTTAATCACTATGTAAGACACTACAAACGTACAAACGGCAATAAGGGGTATCTTTATCAGCGCTGTGTCATAAACAGGATTAAAAACAGCGTAAAAGAAATTAAGTACCATGATATGAACAAGGTAAACTCCATAACTGAGTTTTGAAATATCGGTAATTACTCTGAGAACCGGGGAATCTTCATTGCTGAATTGAATGTTTTTGATTAGCAGGAACAGTCCTAAAGACATCATGGCCACATTGATGGATTCGAAGCCCCAGGTTATTTCAAGTTCGGGAACGGTGGCAACCTTACCCAGACTTGCAGCAAATCCGCCGGCAGTAATGGCATAT
>Ga0074193_1003075_pt1 | contig 13151 bp, 10 predicted proteins | sample EPASupsiteHSE605_FD_64523 | JGI IMG/M metagenome (GOLD analysis project Ga0074193, IMG submission 64523) | Bioremediated contaminated groundwater from EPA Superfund site, New Mexico - Sample HSE6-05 | ecosystem: Environmental > Aquatic > Deep subsurface > Groundwater > Contaminated ... | reverse complement strand
GGAAAGCGATCTGATTGAAATATATCTTTTCCCTGTTGCTTCCAAAATATACATAATGATGCTGGATATATTGATGATGAAAGCTCTGAAAAATTCCCCATACTCGTTGAGATAAATCCAAAATAGGTAAAAAAAATTGAAAAAATCTTGGAATAATTTTTACAAAGTAAAAAAGTTAAACAAAGTAAAAAAGCTGACTTTATATATTAATGGAAGAGAGAATTTCTTTTGAGCACTTTCTTTTTGGAGATGGAATGGAGATTACTATTTCTGATATGGAGTTTTGTGTTGATCGAGTGATTATGTTACCAAAAATTCGTCCTCATCAGCTTGAAAGAGCAGTGCGTTTATCCATTGAATACTGCCAAAATGATGATTTCCGAAGAAAAGTATTAGAAAAATCTAATGAGTGTCCATTTTTAGTATATCAATTGTTCAAAAAAGGTGTTTTTGAATTCGAAGAAATGAAACCCTTTTTAAATAGTTGTGACTCGTTATTATTATGTTATTATTTTTGGAAAGAGATTGAGAATTTCGAAATGTTTATTAGATATAAGAACATACCTGAGAGATATGACACATCTTTTTTTAATAATTCAAATGACTATGATCAAATGATTGAATATGGGTTTGTTCCTTCAAGTATTGAGTATTGTCTGAAGTATGATGCTATTGAGGATTTACATAATTGGAGCATTATAAGCAATGAATCAAAATGGAGCCCATTCGAATGGAGTTATAAACCTGATAATCTATCTACTTTATCCTTATCTGGATTATTTGGATCAATCAAGTGCTTTAAGTATTTGTTAATGAAGGGATTCGAGATAAGTGAACAGGTTATACATATGATTGTTTGTAGTGGTTGTGTGGATCTACTCCATTTATGTCAAACGTATAGATTTATCACTATTGAGTGCATATGTAAAGCATCTGAGTTTTACCAGATATCATTATTAGATTTCATGATCGAAAACGGAGTAGATTTGAATCGAGATAGTGTTTTTGTTTTGATTTTGTTTTTAATTATAATCCTCTTCATGGAGCAGCAGAACTTGGTCATCTTGGAGTAGTTGAGTATTTAATCAATCATCGATCAGATATTAATTCAAAGAATGAAGGAGGTTGGACAGCTCTTCATCTTTCATCTCAATATGGAAACCTTAGTATTGTTGAATATTTGGTTAGTCATCAAGCGGATATCAATGCAAAGAATGAAAACAGTTGTACACCACTTCATCTTGCATCTCAAAATGGTCACCTAAATATTGTTGAATATCTAATCACTCATCAGGCAGATATTAATGTAAAAACTGACAATGATTGGACTCCCCTTCATCTTTCATCTCAAAATGGTCATTTAGATGTTGTAAAATATTTGGTTAATAATCAAGCAGACATAAATGCAAAAACTGACGATGGTTCTACTCCTCTTCATAAAGCTGCTCAGAATGGCCATTTTGTTGTTTTTGAATATTTGGTTAAACATCAAGTAGTAATAAATGGAAAGGAGAATGAAAAAATGACTCCTCTTCACCTTTCATCAAAGTATGGTCATCTTAGTATTGTTGAATATTTAGTTGATCATCAAGTGGACATTAATGTAAAAACTGAAAATGATTGGACTCCTCTCCATCTTTCAGCAGAGAAAGGTCACTTTAGTATTGTTGATTATTTGATCAAACATCAAGCAAACGTTAATGCACAGTCAGAAAATGATTGGACTCCTCTGCATCTTTCATCTCAAAATGGTCACCTTAGTGTTGTTGAGTGCTTAATAAATCACCATGCAAATATAAATTCAAAAACAGAAAATGGGCTGACTCCTCTACATCTTTCATCTCTGAATGGTCATATTGGTGTTGTTGAATGCTTAATAAATCATCAAGCAGATATAAATGCAAAGGCCGAAAATGATTTAACTCCTCTACATCTTTCATCTCAGAATGGTCATATTGGTGTTGTTGAATGCTTAATAAATCATCAAGCAGATATAAATGCAAAGGCTGAAAATGATTGGACTCCTCTTCATTTTTCTGCTGAATATGGTCATCTATGTGTTGTTGAGTTATTAATTAATCATCAAGCACATATAAATGCGAAAACTAAAAGTGATTGGACTCCTCTTCATGTTTCAGCTGAGAATGGTCACCTTAGTGTTGCTGAGTGCTTAATAAATCATCAAGCAGAGATAAATACAAAAGATGAAAATGGTTTGACTCCTCTTCATCTTTCATCCTATTATGGTCACATTAGTGTTGTTGAGTATTTGGTCAATCATCACGCAGAGATAAATGTAAAAGCTGAAAATGATTTTACTCCTCTTCATCTTTCATCTCAAAATGGTCACCTTATTGTTGTTGAGTATTTGGTCAATCATCACGCAGAGATAAATGCTAAAGCTGAAAATGATTTGACTCCTCTTCATCTTTCATCTCAGAATGGTCACATACATGTTGTAGAGTATTTAGTAGATCATCAAGCAAACTTAAATGCTAAGACTAAAAATGGATTAACGCCATTGGACTTAGCCATTGGAAGTGAACAATTCGAAGTTACAGAATTCTTTGAAAATAAAATATTGAGTTAAACATTAAAAATATATATATATAGCAAAGTGCTTTATTTAATAATGTATTCTTTGAATTCCACAAGGGAATGCTTGACTCTCAACAGCTTCCCTAAACGGTAAGAATTAACAAAATGATTAAGTATTATTTGGAAAAATGACAATTGTGGTCCCAAAAAATGATAACTTGCCATCATGATATTTGTTCATCCTGGCTCTTTGAAGGAGTATTGTATTAATAACCAATATTCGAAAGGGAGAACCTGATTATTCGATCAACAAATATTGAAAAAGAGCATATTTATATTAAAAACAATAATTTATGGTACTTTGTTTCTCAACTTAGTATTTTTTTTTCTATTCTTGGTTAGTTTCTCTTCTGTTTTGATCTCAACAGAATTGTTGAATATCAAACTATATATAGTATAATCTTCTTGAATAAAAATGATCTCCCATGAATTATAATCATTAAGACCGAGAGGAAATTTTAGGTCTTGTTTCTTATGTGTTAATACATAGTGAACGCCTTCTTCGTCCCAGAGCTTTGAATTCCATTTGGATTCAAGGAGCTCATTTTGTTTAAGAAGACGATTCGGACCATGAACTCCATGTTGTGCAATCCAATTAATAAAACCTAAATATAATTGTCTTCCTGATAGAGATGTAGCTGGATTGAACCTTGAACTATATGACATCAGAATGGCTTTGACTGGAGTATTCTCACTTATCCAATTGCCACAATCATAGTCTTCCTTGTGAAGAAAGATTAGCTGCTTAAATATCTCTGACATAAAACATAGGAGTGAAGAAAATGTTGATTGAACCATTAAAAAAACAATAATTAGAATAATTGCCTTGTGTTTCTTTGCTTTTCTCATGGTCCATACATAGAATTGAGTTACATATGGAACTGCAATAGGTACCCATACAGCAAAAAGGAGTTTGAGATTATCCATTGCCCATGGTTGATATCTTACAAATGATGTAATAAGCCAGACTATCATCGATGCTCCCCAAAACCTCATTTGCCATTGAGAAGCTGCAACCCATCCAAAAAGCAGCATAACATAGGCAAATGGTCCTATTCCCTTCCACCAAATAGAAACAATTGGAAAAGGTAGATGTCCATAAACATCATCTCCCCACAAAGCCTGAATAGTTAAAATATGTGGAGACTCCTTTTTTCTGATCCAGAATGGATATGACAAAGGGATACCAATGATGCAAGAAATAACTCCATATATTAACCACATGAAAAAATATGGCCAAAATCTTTTAACTTTTGGTAAAAATAATAAACAAAGAGCAATAGAAAACTGGGCTAAAGCAGCAAAGCTATGAACCTGTAATTGGGGAAGAAAGCCGGTGCAGATCCCGGACAATAAAAAATATGGAAATGATGATAAACTGGAAAAATCTGACGATGCCTTCATAAAACAAATTAGAGTTGTCATACAAAGAGGAAGCGAGAACATTGCAGATCTTTGAGGTAAAAGTATATGAATAAGAGGTTGCATCCAGAAAGCACTATTATTCATTCCTAAGTGACCGATCCAATTCACATCTCGATTAAACTCAATACCATTGTAAAAAATCATTGTCCATCCAAGACCACCTAATAAAATCCATGATGGTATTGATAAAGCGGCAATAAGTCTATCGCTAGTAAAATGCAAAGATAATGAATGAAATAGAATAATAAAAGAAAAGACCAGAGGAATGGCAGTCCATTGAAGGGCTAATGGAAGAGATAGTCCACCACAATTCATTAAGGCAGCAATATAAAAATTGTGAAACATTGGGTATGCTAGAGATATATTAGCTTGAAAACTTGACCATACATCAAAAATGCTAGATCTGTTAACATTAATACCATGAGAAAATGAGGAAATAATATTCATATGAAAAGGGAGATCAGCATATGAAGGCCCTCTTATGTAAAAACCTTGCTCTATATTGCATATGTAAGCCCCCCAACATACAAAAGCGCAAGACGGTATCAGAATTATTATCTCCACCAATGAATATGTAACAACAAATTTCTCATACCTCCGGTTTATCATTCTCATTATCAATGAAAGCAAGATAAAAATTAAAGAAACATATATTCCATGTACTAAATCTAATACAAAATACACAGAAGTAATAAAAAACACCGATGATTGAATCGTCATTCCAAGAACTATACCTATTGAAAATCTAACCAAATAATCTAAACGATTGCGTAAAATTACAGTTGACAACTCATAACCAAACCAGATGGAGGACCCTAATACAACAACAGACATTAAAAATTACCATTAATCCTAGATCGAACCCGCTACCTCTTCTACTTTACAAAACCGATATGATTATTACATGAAAAAATCTTACATAGAGGATTCTAATGTACATGATACTGAAAATACCGAACAAAACAATGAAATTGTTGTTCTCAGGGAGAATTTAATGAACTCTAATGATTTTTCCAATATAAGTATTGAGCAATTACTTGAACTTCAAAATCATATGAAAAATTATATTTCTGAACTTATTGAAGACAGAAATTTTGTTCTTGCAAGAGATGCAATAGCTTTAAATGAGTCTATAAGAAGCAAAATCAAAAAACTGGAATTTGAAATTGTAAAATTAAAAAGGCGTGGAGTTGTCACTCCAACAAAAAAAGTACCTTCAATATTTACTCCGACGTATGTTTTTACCTCCAATTACAAATTGGAGGGTTTTCAGAAACTAACCCCAGTAATGATACATTTTTATTAGACTTTGACAGAGAAACTCAATCAAGATACCAACAACTTCTATTACAGCAACAAGCTGTGATTTCTAATTTTGAAAAAAGGTGGTCATCTAAAAAAGAGAGAATATATGAAAACGTGTACAATAATACCTTAGATCTTCGAATTGAAGAATGCGAATTAGAATCTAGTTATGCAACATCGCAAATTGAAATGCTAAGAGCTGAAATCGAAGTTAAAGAATATCAAGAATATTTAATTCAAGAAGAAAGATTTGCTGAAAGCTATAAATGTGCTAGAGATAAACTCGTTTCAAATAATGAACAAGAAATTAATGATTTTATGCAACACAGGAAAAAAAGAAGAGAATTGTATTTATCTAGATCTTCAGGAATGCAAATCCGACCCATTGATCCACCTCCTCGTGCAAGATCTATCACATCATCACATTCTCAAAGACCTCCTGTTGTCCCTTCACAAATGTCTAAAGTAATAATTAAGGGTTCTCTGATTAAGAATAAGAAAAACCGGGGAAAGGCTACAGATATACCTCTCCCATCTCTATATCGAGTTCATCCAATCCAAAAAAGGCCAGAGATGACAACTGTATCACAAATGGAGGTTGTTTCTATTGAATCGAAAGAAATGAAAGAACAAGGGATTCAAAACGAATATGTAAATATTATCCAATCAGAGAATAAATCATGCCCATCTGAGCATGGAGAGATAGTTATTAATAATGATTTCGATCATCTGAGTGATAAATTATCCGAGAATAACGATGATTTTATCGAAACCCCAAGAGTTTTGTCATCTTCGAGCAATCAAACTAAGAGCCCTGGTAATGATGAAAATTTGACTACTTATGAAAAGTTTCAATATGAAAATGAAAAAAATATCATTGATGAAAGAGAAAATTCTGAAGTTATTACAAGCGTTTTTGTAAAGAGCTCTAATAATGGACAAAAGCAAAACTCCAATCCGCTTTTTGTTCAAGTATCTGATGTACAAAGTATGGAAATGAAGACTCAGTTAAATGATTCAGATGAGTTTGAGAGAAATGCTAGTGATGATGTTTCCAAACATGATCCAGTGAATGATAATGTTAAAGAAATAGAACCAGATATTGTCCAAGTATCTGATGTACAAAGTATGGAAATGAAGTCTCAGTTAAATGATTCAGATGAGTTTGAGAGAAATGCTAGTGATGATGTTTCCAAACATGATCCAGTGAATGATAATGTTAAAGAAATAGAACCAGATATTGTTCAAATATCTGATCTTAAAGATAGTAATACCGAAATCCAAGATAATGTAATTGCTAGAGGAGTATTATATACTGCTCCCGAATCGAGTAGTATTAACATAATTTCAAATAAGGATAATTTTGAAGATCGCCCTTCTCATGGTTTTATTGAAGAGGATATGAATGGTATTCTAAAGATAACCAATAATCAAAACACTGTTGATGAAAACCAGAACTATATTCTGGATTTATCAAATAAGAATTCTGAAATCACAATCAATGATTTTGAAATTTTATCAAATAACCAAGAATCACCAATGATGAGAAATGTTTTCCCAGAATCCAATGAAAATATTATTTTAGACCAATTTGATAATTCTGAAAAAAGGACTGTAAAAGATCTGGATTCAAATGAAAAAATTGAGATATCTACCCCTGAGAATTCATTTATTGAATCACAGATTCCTTGTATTAATCCAAGTATATCCTCGAATAATAATTCAGAAGAAGGAATTGATTCCCAAACTAATGAAGTTGAACATAGTTTTAATGCAAATGATCAAAATGGTGTCTTTAATGAAGGAAAGGGTAATACCAAATCAGAAGATGAACAAAATGGTTTAATTGAGTCCAATCCTAATGATTTTTTGGATGACCGTATATATCACGATGTTATAAAGGTTGATGAAAATATGAACAATGATCACAACAATCCAGCAACTCTGAGTATTGTAGAGAATCGAGTAATACCAGATGATAGTGTTGTGTCTGAAGTTCATTCAACAACCGATGCAAATGAAGGCAACAGCTCCACTCTTATCACAAATAGCAATGATCATCACAATGAGTCCCTATTGAATCAAAATGTAGCAGGTGTTGGCGAAATAGAAGATGATACTAGTCACAATAACAAAGATATTATTGATGAATCTGAAAAGATTGTTGATAGCAATGATAGAAATTCTGAAACATTTGAAACTACAAAACTGAATGAGCATGATGATTTCGATAGAGAAATGGATGCGAACGATTTTCAACAACATTTAGAAACAAATGTATCAGACAACAAATTAACCGAGAATCATGATATTAATACCAATTTTAATGAGCTTCTAAAGAATGATAACGAAGCATCCGAATCTGGGCATATTTTGTCATCCATGCTGGCAGATGGTGGAGCGAAACTCTTTGGATCTGATGACGAATAAATGTGAAATACATTCCGCAATATTTATTTTAACAATGCCATGTCTGGCAACTCAACATTACCATCAAAAACCTTGGCTCCTTCATATACTTTTGACCAGTTAGATTTGCAAAGGGCAAAAGCAGCCTTTTTTCTTGATTTCATCATTTTTTGAGCATCAATGGTTTTTTTATATTGTGACCCATCAATTGTTTCAAGATTCTCAAGTAAACTTGTTGCACTATCCCGAATCTCATCATCCCAATGTGATTTACTACAATTATATGCACTTGTTACGATTTGAAAAAAATAAATGTTAGATGTACCACGTAAGTAATCAAAAAACAAATTATTCTGGAAAAGATCAATTGCAGCATCAGCAATTGAACTGCACAAATCGTTAAAGCACTCTGAAACCAGAGTAAAAAATCTGTTTAAATGAACAGGTTTGACTAAGGAATTATAGGCAATAATCAACTCTGAAAGTTCGTGAAGATAAATCAATTGCTTTGATCTGTCAGACAGTGGCCAGTGTGTTATCAGATAGTTGATTGTCACATTAAACATTTGGTCTGACTTTGCAATCATCCTTGATATACATTGGAAGAGATTCCTTGAATAGTTAGGAAACTCAGTAAATGTATGGAGGGGAAGAATTACTGTTGCATATACATTGATTGCATCTGGCTTCAGTGGAGCAGGGTAGCTAGATATAATACTAATTGCAATTTCAAGAAGTTCTGATGAACAATAGCGTGATATAAATATACTAAAAACTTTCTGCCTTATTACAGATCTTTGATTTATATGCTTAGTGTATATAGAAGATAATAGCCCGGAAACAATGGTTCTCTCCCTGTCATCAGGTGATAGAACATTCATTAACAGTTTAGAAACAAAATCTTGAGGCAATTCAGCAGATGGTGCTAAACTAAATGATGCTACAAGAGCCTCATATACCAAAGATATGTGAATCCATGCAGAATCCTGATGATTTGATCTAAAATCACTTGTTCCTGCTTGAACCAAATATGGAAACTCTCTAAACAAATTAGAAGATACCATTTGGTAAAAAATTGAGAACATCTCGTTGGATAAAGACCTGGACACATGAGGAATAGTGAATGCAGAAATAATGTGCTTTAAAAGCGTTGTTTTTGCATTTTTTGCTTTTGAATCTTGGTTTGGATCAGAAAAATTGCAGATTTTCATACATTCTTTGCACTTTTGCTTAAAAGCATTTCGTGAATCTTTGGGAGGAATCTCGTTAAATGGTCTGCTCATCACAATTACTATTTCTTCGTTATTTGCACTCGTATGAGTGGTAAATATAAGAGTAGATGCCCCGATGTTCTCCAAATCTGCTTTCGGTACAACTCTAGATAGCTTCTTCACCTTTTTTTTCGGTGTGGGACTCGATATCGAAGATGTGGACGTCCGACGGGCAACTGGAATCACCATTTTTGGTGCTTTCTTACTATTTAGCATTCAGGGTTTTTATAAATCTCTTTAAACGTACGACACACTTGATGACGGACTCTGGTGTTGATATCAATTGGGATGATCTGAATTCGCATAAATTCAACGAATTAAAGTTCGCATGCCAGCAGTTTCAGATTCCTATTCGTGCTCATTATAAGAAAAAAGAGATTATTGATGAACTTGTCAAGTTTAAGAAGAGCCAAGATAGTAAAGCTGAAAAACCGCACAAGCCATCTGTTATGATTAATGAAAGCCTTTTATTTGACAAAGTTGTGCCAATACAAACAAGAATTTTTGAGGCGAAACCAGTTTCTCCCGATCCGGCAATCAGAATAGTAAATATTCCATCAGATATTACGCACGAAAGACCCAAAAGTCCTCCAATTACGGAAAGAAGAGAAAAGCCAATCAAATACAAAAGTGATATGAGCATTAGAGCGAACAGGGTTCTGAACATACTGATGGATCCAATGATGATTGTTTGGCTAATTGTGTTCTTTGTTTGCTTCATTTACGCCATTAAACACATTGGCATTTAAAAAGGCCTTTTTTATTGTTTGTCAAGTATGTCGAATCCCATTTCCTCTTCCTCAGAAGAAGATCCATTGTGAATAATAACGTGATTATCGAGGATATTAGGGTTTTTGTTAAAATATTCAGAAAACTGCTTCATATCTCTTGCTACTTTATGATCAAAATCAGTTATCTCATAAAATGGCTCTTCACTATTACGCTGAATCTCTTCGTTACAGCCCCAGAGCTCTTCTGCGGACATAACTATTGGTTCTTCTCCTTTACCTTCCATTGAGGGATAAAAGTGTCGGTTTAAAATTAATTTTTGTATCATCAATGTTATTCTCTTCATTAAACAAATTTCAGTCTGACTGTCTAATAAGTCCGAAACTTGACCCCAATTCTTTAAAAAATATCCCCGAAAATTGTTTTTTTAGACCAAATTGACATCCATTTTATTATTGAGTATCCAGAAACAAGATATTGACATCATATTGAAATTAGCAATATGGTTTGATGTCTAATATTTATTTAATCTCTTGTCTTCTTGGTCACTTCCATATGAAAGTTGGTTAAATTAGTTAGTTTTCCCAAAACTGTGGTATGAAAGATGGTTTTCTATGGAAATACCCAATGGTTAATCGATCCTTTTGTTGTCTTTTAGTATTTAACCATGGATTGCCCGAATCATTTGAAAAAAATTGAATCCCAACATAATTTTTACTCATACCCAGATACCTCTGAGAATATGGGATATTCACGTTCTCTGATATCTTGGATTATAGTGGCTAATTCTTCAGGATTGACTTCTACATGATAATCATCCTGGTCGTCGAAAGGAAGGAATACTTCTGATTCCGACAGCTCCAATACAGATAATCTCTGTTCAGGATCATCTAGTAGGAGCCTTTCCACCATGTTGACTTGTTCTGGAGAGAATTCATAATAGCCATAAGTTTCTATTATGAACTTCAGTGTAACTCCAAGTTGATATGCATCAACCTTAAACAAGTCTTGGGATCCATTCATGGATTCTGGTGGTCGATAACCTGTGGACCCGAAAAACGATTCAACACCATTCTTCTGATCGACTTCAATGAGATAGTCGTAATCCATCAGTTTAGTAATGATATTGGCGGGTCTGTTATCAATGATAACAAAATTATCAGGCTTTATATCTCTATGGACATAATTATTTAAATGCAGGTAAGAAACTGCATTTATTGCCTGATTCATAATATCTAAAACATCAAATAATTGAAAGTTCAACCTTGAAGAATCATTCAATAAACATAGCATGTCATAGTGAGCCATCTTAGAAACTGAATATTCTTCGTCGATAATTTTTACCTTCATAAGGTTCGGATGTGATAATTTAGGAATAAGACTTAAAAGACTCTCTCCATACCTAGCCTTCTTCACAACATAAAGCTTGTTGTGTTTTGAGGCCAAATAACACTGGTTATAAGATTTAATAAGATTTCCAATGATCTTATAATCCCCAATGATATGACTCTCAGCCATAAAAATGAAGTCAAGATCTAGTCAACAGTTTTAAAATCTGGATTTTTGACTGTGTAAAGCTTTGAAAGTGAAGTGATTCACTTTTTATTTCCTCTCTGGCAATTTTCTATACAAACACATAGAGAGTGACAAAGAATTAATGATAAATCTAATGAGTTCCATAGTAAGTTTATTTTCAAAGTTATAATTCCAATTCTCCACCCCTCTCCAAGAAAAACCAAAAATTGAGTTTGGGGGAATGTTGACACACATGTATTACAACATATCAGTATTTCTGACTTTTTCTTAGCAGGATCTTCTGAAATCGTTGGATATGGAGTAATTTATGTTTCTGGTCTTACACAATGTTCTATTATTAAACATGTTCAATAAAAGGAGGAGCATAAAATTTCTTATCTCATAATGATATGAGCTATAGGATTCTCTGCTTTTCATGACAAAAGAAAGGTTTGGGATTATGATTTGCATCTCTAGAATTAAATAACACTGATTATTGCTGCACATGGTTCATTCATAAAAAATGATCATCAATCCAACGTATAATAGTAATTTGATATTCATTTCTTTCCAATCCGGAGAAACCCATAAAAATTCTTTCCCATTAGTAGTGAGGGACTCAACGCTAGGGGAGGTGGATGGTGAATCAATTCAGTAGAATTCGTTGTGACCTCTTGCCCCATCATTGTTTGTTTACTATCCCATGGATACCCCCTCATGGTATCTCCACACCGGGTGCCCCTAAAGCATATTTGCTGACCAAGATTCATGGGCATCCGCAATGTGTATGACCCGGATATGCTGTGGGTGGAGGTATACACACACTGATCTGGTTTACTAATATTTTAATTGTGTTTTATAGAGGGATGTCCTTCAATATTGAAAAAAATTACTGATATTATTTTTGTAATTCATATTGAAAAGTATGAAAAAACAGTTTACTCATCGATGTTGAGATCCTTCAGGGTCTCTTCCAGGTTGTGCAGAAGTATCTTTTCTCTTATCCTGGCGATGATATCGATCCTCTTCCAACTATACTGATATGTTCCTGAATTGAGTTGTGGAGGGCCTCCAAACCCTTTTTTTTCCTTTTTTCAATAGTGGAGAAAATATCATCATTGATATCTAGTTCTTTTGTTTCGTCAAATAATGTAGAAACCAGTTTCTTGCTTGTCCTTGCTTCTAAAATGAAATTTTCATCAAGCTCATCGCATAGTTGTTCGACATTTGAGATCCATTGTATTTCGATTTCGTCATCGCTTACATTTATTCCGATTTCTTATTTAATTTCCTTATGAAGAAATTCTAATTCTTCCCATATATCCATTTTTTGAGCTTTTTGCTCCATATTTTTAGTATTTTTTAGCAGCGACAGCACTTGCTTTTTTTCATCTTATGAATTAGACTTTTTTATAAGTGGTCCCATATTTTGCTCATATATATGAGGCTATTTAGATCATGAATTATCATCAATTACCAATCGGATACGATTATGGTCACTATTGGGTAATCCATGTACCTGCTCAAATGACTGATAATTTTTTCACCAAGATTCGAGTGATTTCTGATACTACGACGTTTTATCCTCTAGAACAAGATTGGTATGAATCTCAGCAACGGAATGATAATATGTCATTGAGGACCACATTGGTGTATTTGAAGAATCAATTAGACGAAGATTTTCGCTTTTTTTGTTCTGGAGATTTGATTGTTGTACTACAACAGTGGAGAGAAAAGCTTTTTTTCATGCAGACTAATGAATCCAAATCTGAAGAGATACTCAGGATGCAATTGCAGTCTATTAGAGAAATTCTAATATTCCTTTTCGGAACAAAGTTTGAATCTGTAATGAGAAGGAATATATCTTTAGCAAAACGACAAGTCTTTTCATATTATATT
>Ga0074193_1003072_pt1 | contig 13160 bp, 12 predicted proteins | sample EPASupsiteHSE605_FD_64523 | JGI IMG/M metagenome (GOLD analysis project Ga0074193, IMG submission 64523) | Bioremediated contaminated groundwater from EPA Superfund site, New Mexico - Sample HSE6-05 | ecosystem: Environmental > Aquatic > Deep subsurface > Groundwater > Contaminated ... | reverse complement strand
ATCTGGACGTCCTTTCGCACACCGTTCCGGAGGTCATAAAGCAATCCGGCGTTTCGCCAAAAGACATCATCGGAATCGGAACCGATTTTACCGCCTGTACCATTCTGCCCGTAAAAAAAGACGGCACACCTCTTTGTTTTCTGCCGCAGTTTAGTAATCGCCCGCACGCTTATGTTAAGCTCTGGAAGCATCACGCGGCGCAGGACAAGGCGAACAGGCTGAATGAGATTGCGGCAAACCGCAATGAGGCATGGCTGAATAACTATGGCGGAAAGATTTCCTCTGAATGGGCAATCCCGAAAATATGGCAGCTTGCGCAGGAGGATCCTGAAATTTACGATTCCATGGATCGTTTCATCGAAGCCGCGGATTGGATTATCTGGCAGCTTTGCGGCAGGGAGACCCGCAACTCCTGCACCGCAGGTTATAAAGAAATCTGGAACAAGAAAACCGGATTTCCACCGGATGAGTTCTTTAACGCTCTTAGCCCGAAACTTGCTCATGTTGTGGACGAGAAGTTCTCCCGTGTCATTACTCCGCTCGGTACAAAGGCGGGAGAAATTACCCCCAAGGCGGCTGAGCTTACGGGGCTGCTGCCCGGAACCGCCGTAGCAATCGGAAACGTGGACGCTCATGTCTGCGTTCCGGCTGTCGGCATCGACGGCCCCGGAAAAATGCTTGCCATCATGGGCACCTCCACCTGTCATATCATGATGGGAACAGAAGAGCATCAGGTCCCCGGTATGTGCGGTGTCGTGGAGGATGGCGTCATGCCCGGCTACTTTGGTTATGAGGCAGGCCAGTCCTGCGTAGGCGACCATTTTGCCTGGTTTATGGACAACTGCCTGCCGGCCTCCTATTTTGAAGCAGCAAAAAAGCAGAATAAAAACATATATAGATATGTTCAGGAAAAAGCGGCAATGCTTGCGCCGGGCGAAAGCGGCTTACTCGCACTTGACTGGTGGAACGGCAACCGCAGCGTGCTGGTCGACGTTGATCTGACCGGTATGCTGCTCGGTATGACGCTGAAAACAAAGCCGGAGGAGGTTTTTCGGGCTCTGATTGAAGCCACGGCTTACGGGACGCGTATGATTATTGAAAATTTCCGCGAGCACGGCGTTCCCGTTAATGAATTCTTTGCCTCCGGCGGAATTTCACAGAAAGACCCGTTGACAATGCAGATTTACTCCGATGTGATAAATATGCCTGTGAAAATTGCAGGCTCCGAGCAGGGACCGGCATTGGGCTCAGCAATTTTCGCGTCCGTAGCTGCCGGAAAAGACGCCGGAGGATACGATTCGATTTATGAAGCGGCAAGAGTGATGGGTAATATCAAGGATATTATTTATGAGCCGATTGCCGAGAATGTCGCGATTTACGATAAGCTGTTTTACGAGTACCGTATTCTGCATGACTATTTTGGCCGCGGTGACAATAACGTAATGAAACGTCTGAAAGAGATGAAGAATAAGGGGATACTATCATAGGAGGAAAAATACATATGTCATCTCTTAAAGAATACCGGTTCTATTTTATCGTCGGCAGCCAAGACCTGTATGGTGAAGATGTGCTCAGGACCGTAAATGAACACGCCGTATCAATGGTTGACTCTTTCAACACGGATGCAGCCATACCTTGCACGGTAGTGTTTCACCCTGTCGTACGAAACTCCGAAGAAATCTATACGGTTATGACGGAAGCTAACAGCGATCCGCAATGCGCCGGCGTAATTACCTGGATGCATACTTTTTCACCGTCCAAAATGTGGATTCATGGCTTTCAAGTCCTGCAGAAGCCTCTTCTGCATATAAATACGCAATTTAACCGCGATATTCCCTGGGAAAGCATTGATATGGATTTCATGAATCTTAACCAATCCGCGCACGGAGACCGTGAGCACGGCTATATCGGCGCAAGGATGCGCCTGCAGCGAAAAGTGATTTCCGGCTGGTGGAAAGACGAGAACTTCCGTATTCGTATGACCGGCTGGATGCGTGCCGCAGTCGGCGCTTTCGAAAGCCGCAGGCTGAGTGTTCTCAGGATAAGCGACAATATGCGCAATGTCGCCGTTACCGACGGAGACAAGGTCGAAGCTCAGCTTAAATTCGGCTGGCAGGTCAAGCATTATGGCGTCGGGGACATCATAGGCCTTGTAGAGGCTGTGACGGAAGAAGAAATCGACGCGCAAATGGCAGAATACAGGCGGCATTACGATATTGCAACAGACAATATTGATGCGGTACGCTATCAGGCCCGGGAAGAAGTCGCGCTTAAAAAATTCATGGAAAAAGAACATTTCGGGGCGTTCCACACAAACTTTGAGGATTTGCAGCAGCTTCGTCAGCTTCCGGGTCTTGCCGCCCAGGATTTAATGCGGCTTGGTTATGGCTTCGGCGCCGAAGGCGACTGGAAGGTCGCTGCTCTTTGCAGCATAATGAAAGCGATGACCGCCGACCTCGACTGCGGCACATCCTTTATTGAAGACTATACCTACCATTTTAATCCGGCTTGCGGTATGAATATGGGCGCTCATATGCTGGAGGTCTGCCCGACAATTGCGTGCGAGAAGCCGAAGATTCAGGTGTTCCCTCTCGGAATCGGCGGCAGAGAGGATCCGGCACGCCTGACCTTCAAAGCAAAGAAAGGTCCTGCCGTTCTTGTGACGATAGTTGATATGGGCGACCGGTTCAGGATGATTGCCAACGACGTGGAATGTCAGACGCAGGAGCACGATATGCCGAATCTTCCCGTGGCCGCAGTTCTCTGGAAACCGCTGCCCGACCTGGAAACCTCTGCGGAGGCATGGATTTACGCGGGGGGCGCGCATCATTCCGTCATCAGCTATGGACTAACCGATCAGGATATGCGCGATTTTGCCGAAATTATGGATATCGAGTACATCCACATCGGAAATGAGACGAAAATCCCCGAACTGCGCAGGGAGCTTGCCTGGAACGACCTTGTATGGAAGCTTAGGTAGCAGACAAAACCCTCAAAAGGCGGGTCGTCTGACGCAGCAATTAAAGAAAAGCGTCTGCAGGACAAACCCGCTTTATACAAATATAGTAAGAAATACATTTGACGGACAACGGAGCGGGCTGAATACAGCCCGCTCCGTTGTCCGTCATCCCTTTTAGTTTTTCAACAACCGGTTCAGTGATAAGCAGCCCTTTGGGCCTGCTTTTGCGGGAGTGAGCTTCTTTTTGCAAAGACCGTGTCCGTTATAAGCGCATCTCAGCCGGCGAGGATCTCTTTGATGATGAATTCCCGTCCGCTGAGTGCGACAAGCTCTTCCGAGCCGCATTTCGGGCACTTGAGGTTGTGCAAATACCCGGAAAATTCCTCTCCGCATTTTTTGCAGCGCACTATGCCCGGAATGACCTCCATCTCCAGCTTTGTTTTCTCAAGAGGAGTTTTATAAACGGCGGCGGGATAGCATTCCTCGACGTAGCGCGGTATAACGCCCGATAATTCGCCCACCTGCAGTACGATCTTTTCTACTGTGGTGAGGTTTTCCTCTTTCATTATCTTCTCAACGGTCGTTACGACCGCGCTTATCAGCCCAAGTTCATGCATAGTATTCTCCTGTGCTCCGGCGCGGCATATGCCGCGCCGGACTGTTGTGTCTTATTTCTTACCGAGCGCTGTCGCCGCAATTTTCGCCGTGCGCTTGACAGCGTATTTCGCGACCTGCACAGGCAGTCCCTCGAACTCTCCTGCGAAGATATTGGATCTCTTGTTCAGCTTCACGGCGTCGAACTTGCACTTTGTGGTGCACAGGCCGCAGCCGAGGCAAAGGTATTCGTCGACGACCGAGGCTCCGCAGCCGAGGCAGCGCTCGGTTTCCTTCTTGAGCTGCTCCTCGGTGAAGGTCAGGCGGGTATCTTTGAAGGACTTTTCGTTAGCGGCGTCGTGCTCCGGAGCTTGGCGCGGGGTGTTGTCATAGCTCTCGATAACAAGGTTTTCCTTGTCAAGAGCGCGATATACCCTGCGGTCACGCCCGAAGGTCAGGGTCTGACCCGGCTGCACGAAGCGATGCAGGGAGATAGCCGCTTCCTTGCCCGCTGCAATAGCGTCGATTGCGAATTTTGGTCCCGTGAAGGCGTCTCCGCCCACGAAAATGTCGGGCTGTTTCGACTGATATGTAAGGCTGTCGGCGACGGCTGTGTTACCGCGTCCGAGCTCGACCTTGCTTCCCTCAAGCAGCTTGCCCCACTCGATTGACTGACCGACGGAGATAAGAACATAATCCGCGGGAACCGTAATGACCTCGTTCTCATCGTATTTCGGCGAGAATTTGCCGTTATCAAAGACGGATACGCACTTCTTGAACTCGACTCCGGTCACCCTGCCGTTTTCGACTATGATGCGTTTCGGACCCCAGCCGTTGTTTACAGCAATTCCTTCGTGATTTGCTTCTTCAATCTCCTCGGGAAGCGCGGGCATTTCGGCTGCGCTTTCAAGACAGTACATTCCGACCATTTCCGCGTCCTCTCGTACCGCTGTGCGTGCTACATCGATTGCTACATTTCCGCCACCGATGACGACGACCTTGCCGGGCAGCTTGACTTCCTTTCCGAGGTTCGCCTCGCGCAGGAATTCAATGCCCGCGATGACGCCCTCGGCGTCCTCGCCCTCGATACCGAGCCTGCGTCCTGCCTGCGCGCCGATTGCGAGGTAAAAGCCCTTGTAGCCCTGATTGCGTAGCTCATCCAGCGTTATGTCTTTGCCGACCTCGACGCCGGTTTTGAACTCGACGCCCAGCTCCCTCAGGACTTCGATTTCGGCGTCGACGACTTCCTTTTCCAGGCGGAAGGACGGGATACCGAGCGTCAGCATACCGCCGAGCTTTTCCTCTTTTTCAAAAACGGTGACTGCGTAGTTGTCGAGCGCAAGATAATACGCACAGGAAAGTCCCGCAGGACCCGCGCCGACGATGGCGATCTTCTTGTCACGGCAGTCGTAGCGCTTGTTGGGAATGAAGCGGCCTTCCTTCTTAAGCTCCTGGTCGGCGATGAATTTTTTGACCTCGTCGATTGCGATGGGCTGATCTATATCGCCGCGGGTGCATTCGGTTTCACAGCGGCGGTTGCAGATGCGTCCGCATACGGCCGGGAAGGGGTTTTCCTTCTTAATAAGCTCAAGCGCATCCATGTATTTGCCCTGAGCCGCGAGCTTTATATAGCCCTGAACGGCAATATGGGCGGGGCAGGCAGTCTTGCAGGGGGCGGTTCCGCTTTCAAGAACGTCCTGACGGTTCTCTCGGTAATCTATATTCCAGTCCTTTTCCGTCCACTTGTTCTCCGTGACCTTTTTAGTTTCCTTTACGGGAATCGGCGTCTTTGTGCAGAGCTTCTGCCCGAGCTTGATGGCGTTTGTGGGGCAGTTTTCGGCGCATTGACCGCAGGCGACACACTTTTCCTTGTCAACGGATGCGACATAGTTTGACCTTACGGCGTCGGTTGCTCCGAACATGGCGGCAACGCGAAGCCCGAAGCAGGAACAGGAACAGCAGTTGCAGATACCAGTCGTTTCGCCCACTCCGTCGATATTCGGTATCTCATGCACAAGCCCGTTGTCCTCGGCTTTTTTAAGAAGAGCGAGGACTTCCTCGCGGGTAACCTCGCGGCCGCGCCCTGTTTTAATAAAGAACTCCGCTCCGACACCGACCTGAATGCATATTTCATGCTCCAAATGTCCGCAGCCCTGTCCCAGAACTCTTCTGGACGCGCGGCAGGAGCAGTCCGAAACAGAGAACCTGTTGTATTTGCTGAGGTAATAAGAAAGCCTTTCATAAGGGACAGCCTGCGGGTTTGCGTCGATTGCGCTTTCGATTGGGATGACGCGCATAACGGAATGTCCCGCGGGAAGCATCGGCGACATCGTGCCCATGCGTATCCTTGTGTATTCCTCGAAAGCCTTGGCAATCTCCGGATGCTTCGCGAGCTGGTCCCTGTTGCCCACCATCATTTCAAGAACGCCGGGCGCAAAAACCGGAACTATGTACCTGTCAACCCCGTTTGCAGAGGGTCTTATGCTGCAGATGCCGATCATCGTCAGCTCTCCGAGCATTCTGTTGATTTCATCCAGCGGTTTGCCCGTTTTTTTTGCCAGATACTCGGCAGTTCTCTCCTTACGCAGACCCATCGCAAGCGCGATGTCCGCCTGTTCGTCGGAGACGACGCCCGCCATTGCATAATACTCGGGCGCATTTTCGTCGATCTTGTTTGCCATACCGGACAGTCCGCCGATCATCTTGGCAAGTTTAACTATCTTAGGTCGAAGTGCCATTATGAACCTTCTTTCATTTTTCGGTATACGCACCTTTTCAGCCGGAGCACCCCCTCCTCCCGAACTGCAAAAAGCAGGTTCACAGGTTTTCTGCTCAGCGAAAAGCCGCATCCCTTATTCCCCTTTGTGGTCTAACCACGCTACAGTCAGAATAGGACTATTCTCGTAAAAAGTCAATATTATTCTTGATATATATAGGATAATATGGTACCATAATATTGTGGTCGTGGTCAAACCATATAATTGGAGGGTAAGCTATGCAGTTCGGAGTGATTGTTGCACCAACGGTCAAAGAATTATTTGTCGAAAAGATACAAGGGATGATTTTATCGGGCAGGCTTTCTGTCGGAGACCGTCTTCCCTCCGAGCGTGAGCTCGCCGAAGAAATGAAGGTCAGCAAAACCATTGTCCATCTGGGGCTCAAGGACCTCGAGCGCATGGGCTTTATTCGGGTGAACGCGCGTCAGGGTACTTTCGTTGCAAACTATGCGGAAAACGGCACCTATGAAACGCTCAACGCGATAATAAAGTTCAGCGGCGGAAAGCTCGACCATCAGAACGTTGCGTCGCTTCTGGAGCTTCGTGTTGCCGTGGAAGGTCAGGCGGTACGCAGATTTGCCGCCGACCATACCGACGAGGATATCGCGTGCCTGAAAAAGATGCTTGAGGATATAAAGAATTGGATACCGAAGGAAGGCTATCTGGACCGCCACGAACTCGCGCTTAAGATATTCGATTTTCATCTTGCCATCTGCCTTCGAAGCAAAAACACAATTCTTCCGCTGGTGCTGAACGCCTTTAAGGATGTAAGCGTTTTTTTCTGGGAGACCTCTCTGCGTATGTACGGCGTTCCGAAAAGCATCGCTCATCTGGAAACCTTTATAGACCTTTTAAGCAGCGGTCAAGGAGAGGAGCTGGTTTCGTACATGACCAGAGGCTCGGAATACTATTTAGCCCATATGTAATTATATAGGAAAGACCCCGCAGAGTGCTTGCTCTGCGGGGTCTTTTTGTTCTTGTATCAAAGCTTGTCGATATCGCCTTCCATGATGAAGCGGAGATTTTCTTTTATCTTGGCAGGGGGCCAGTCCCACCACCTAAGCTGCAAGAGCCTGCCGACCGTTTCTTCATTATAGCGCATCCTAATCTTTTTTGCTGGAACTCCCCCGACAATCGTATAGGGCGGTACATCGCGGGTTACGACAGCCCTCGTTCCGATAATCGCGCCGTCTCCTATATGTACGCCTGATAAAACGACGGCTTCGTATCCTATCCAGACATCGTTGCCTATGACAATGTCCCCTTTGTTGTCCCATGCGGTACTGACGTCCTCTTTGTCAAGACCCCATTCCTCAAAGAATATCGGGAAAGGATAAGTTGACAGCGATTTCATGGAGTGATTGGCGCTTGTGAAAACGACCTTTGCCCCGCATGCAATTGAACAGAACTTGCCGATAATGAGCCTGTCGTTGTTTATCGGGTAGTGATAAAGAACATTGTTCTTTTCAAAGTCCGCAGGATTTAAGACAAAGTCGTTATACATCGTGTAATCGCCGACGATGATACCGGGATCTGAAACTACATTTTTAAGGTAAACGGTTTGAAAGTCACCTGTGCGCGGATATATTTTCTTATCCTGAATAGTCATAACAACCTCCATAGTTTTTGTTTTATCTGACTATTCTCCTGACTGCAATGCATCTTTTCATATCATCACCATCCTCATAAAAACCTATGGTCACGCGTTTTCCCTATGACCTTACAAAGCCCCCGCCGCCTGCCATACGATTTTTACCGCTGCGGGGCACGGACCTTTATATTGTTTGTGAAGTATGTTGCCTTTTGCAATGCACATGTCTTGTTTTTTTGTTGCCACAGTATTGTCAATTCGTCATCGGCAAATAAACAACCCGCTTTGCCAAAGGCGGTGTTTTTGTTATAAAACACAGTTTGCATCTGAGAAAAACGCAATAGTCATTTCGAATTATTCCGTTTTCGGGCCCAGCGCTCTGCGCAGGCATTCAAAGCTCGCCTCCGGCAGCTTTATGAAATGCTCCCTTTCCGAAATATCGCTGAGCCTGTGCGCGTCGGAGGATGTGACGATGATGTGCTCTTCCCTGCAGCGCAGGTTTTCCGCATTTTCGAAAAAGCGCTGCGGGTCAAAGACCTCCAGCGTACGGAACTCAGGTTTTTCCGGCAGAACGCCGAAAACGGACAGTATGCTGTTCGAAGGACGGTCTATATGCGCGGGATAGCAGAAGCCTCCGAAGCTCTCTATCAGTTTTGGCAGTACATCAATCGATATATCAAGGGCATTCGAGAGAAGCAGCGGAAAAGTCCCGCTTGTGCTCTCGTTTTCGTCCATTATGACCTGTTCTCCGAAGTATTCGGGACGGTTTTTGACGGGTGGCAGATGCTTTTCGAGCTGTTCGCCCGCCTTTTCCGCGCTGTCGGCGTCGGTGAAAAGACAGACGACGTGGATTTCCTCCGCGGTCGTTACCTCGATGCCCGCTATGACTGTCAGGGGAAGTGCCTTTGCCGCACTCATAACGGCGCGGGCGTTCCGCGCGCTGTTGTGGTCGGTAACCGCTATGATGTCGAGTCCCTTGATATAGGCCATGTTAGCAATATTTGGCGGGGTCATAAGCTCGTCGCCGCAGGGCGAAAGGCAGCTGTGTATATGAAGATCATATGCGTATTCCGGCACGGCTCATCCTCCCCCCATTCACTTCAGACAAAGCTATTTCAGTTTCATCAACGCCGCCGCGGAAAGCGCGGCCTCGAATACGGGCAGTTTTGTCCGCGCAACGGTGACCTCACCCTTTTTCGCTCCCTCAAGTGCTTCCGCGTCAAGCGGCATATTCTCCGCAACGACTACGCAGGCGGTATCGGCAAGCGTCGCTACCGCCATGGCGTTGACATTTCCCATAACGGTTATCCAGAGGCTTCCGGCCGGCGCCCTGCCCATTACTATGGACAGCAGATCGCAGCAGTAAATCCCGCCTTCAATCTCGCGCTCTCCGTCGCCGCATTTCAGCTCCCAGCCGAGCTCTTTGCACAAATCCTTGACTTTCATTTGTTTTCCCCGCTTTTATCTCTGCTGTCAATCTTGAGCGACAGCATACTCGACCTTACGGCGTCCACCTTATCCTTGAGAAGATATATGCAGGCGTCCTCGGTCGAAAATCCGAGAACGATGTCCTCGGCCAGAGCGCGGCAGCTCGGCGCTCCGCAGGAACCGCAGTCAAGTCCGTAGAGTTTTGATTCGATCTTCTCAATCTCGCGCATCATCTCAAGTGAACGCTCTGGCAGCGGGTCTAGCCTAAGCGCCTCGATGGGTTCGACTTTCGAGTCCCAAAGCAGCTCATAGGGAATATCGCCGCCCTCTAAATTGTTGCAGGATACGGGACGGTAGTTGCGTAGATGCTTCATTCTCGTCGCCGCCACATAAGGATTTTCAACGTTTAATACTCCGCCCACGCAGCCAGCGGGACAGGCGTTGAGTTCGACGAAGTCCTGGTCGGAGAGGCGCTCGTCCTCCATCTCCTCCAGAACCTTGATAACATTTTCGATACCATCCGCCGCAAGATAGCGCACGGTGAAGGTCGCCGCGGCTTCTCCGCCGCTGTTTCCCCAGCTCATTCCCGTTCGTCCCGACTGGGAGGTATCGGAGCTTGAGCCGTCCATTCCGCATTTGTTCATCGCGGCAAGCAGCGCGGGATATATCTCGCCTACGGAAACGGCTAAGTCCACGCCGCTTATTTCTGCCCCCATCGGGTTTTTGATTGCCGTGGCCTTAGCAGGGCACGGGGTGATGAACACGATGCCTATCTCCTCCGGCTTCAGCCCCGTTGCCGCAACGGCTTGTTCGCGCGCAAGGCGCGCCGCGACCTCCATCGGAGCGGCAAGCGGCAGAACGTTCCCGAGAAGATTCGGAAAGCGTATGCGGATAAGCCTCAGTACCGCGGGACAGGCGGAAGATATGACAGGCTTTTTAAGCTCTCCCTTTTCAAGCAAACGGCGCGTTGCGTCGCTCACCAGCTCCGCTGCAGCCGCGACCTCATAAACGGCGTCAAAGCCGAGCCCGCGAAGAGCGGTGCGGATAAGCTCCAAGTCCTCCTGCCTTTTGTACTGCCCGAAAAGGGACGGGGGCGGAAGCACTACTTTATATTTGAATTTTTCGATTGCCGGAAGCGGATCGGTTACGGCGTGCTTGGCGTGATGCGGACAGACGCGTATACATTCTCCGCAGTCTATACAGCGTTCCTTAATTATCTGCGCTTTCCCGTCGCGGACGCGTATCGCTTCCGTCGGACAGCGCTTAACGCAGGTTATACAGCCGCGGCAGGCTTCCTTATCCAGCGTAACCGAGTGAAAATACTCTGCCATTTTCGAGCCTCCAAAGATAGTGTCGTAATCTTATTTTCCGATTTTGACCTTCAGCGTAACCGTTGTCCCTTTGCCCAACGTGCTGTCGATCTCGAGTTCATCGGAATATTTCTTCATGTTCGGCAGTCCCATACCGGCTCCGAAGCCAAGCCCCCGCACCTGTTCCGAGGCGGTGGACCAGCCCTCCTGCATGGCAAGCTCGATATCCGCGATACCCGGGCCGTGATCTGTGAGCACCGCAACAATCTTTTCGTCGTCTATGTAGACGTCTATTTCGCCGCCTCCGGCATGGATAACCATATTGATTTCACCCTCGAAAAGTGATATGGAAAGCTTCCTCACCGTTTCGGGGTCGAGTCCCAGCTGCTTGAGTATCTTCTTCACAGCATTGGACGCCATGCCCGCCCTAGTAAAATCATCTCCGGGCACGACATAGTGGTAATGCAGGCCGTTTACGCTCATTTTATGTGACACCCTCCGTTCAGTCCCGCCTCATAGAGCATGCCGCAGGCCGTGAACATTCTGTGGGTGGTAGTCAGAACGGCTATTCCGTTTTCCTTCGCTGCTTCAAGGATATCGTTTCCCGGCACCTTTCCGCGGACGAAAACGACGCAGACCATGTCCATCATCGCTGCTGTGCGGATTGCCTGCTGGTTCAGAAGTCCCGTGATGAGAACCGCCTGATCCTTTACGAAGGCAAGCACGTCGCTCATCATATCGCTTCCGCAGGCGGTGCGTACTTCCGTGTCCAGAAATTCGCCGCCCACCAGAATCTGAGCGTCCAGTATCCTCTGAATATCCTTTATAAGCATAAATATCCCCCTAAACAGGTAAGTGTTGTTTTGTACCGTGCAGGTATTTGTCAAATAAGTTAAATCGGCAGCGCGCATTTTGATGCAGTTTTTAGCTGAAGCGCCCGTGTTTCCATTAAAAATTATTATAACACACCGGCGTGTACAAAAACAATGATGCATAACATAATGTGTCGAAAAATTAACAGATTAGTCTGGTAATACATATTGTTTTATGATATAATTCTCTGGTGAAAAATCTAGCATGTCCTGAACAGCAAAATCACCAATAAAAACATTTTTATAAAACTGGAGGAAATCGCAAATGTCATGCAAAACATGCACAAACGCTATTGTCGGAACACCCGAGCAAGACAAGAGGCTGCGTGAAAGTATTGCTTCCCTGCAAGGCGACCATTCGCTGGTCCAGATACTGCAGGCAGCGCAGGAAATCTACGGATACCTGCCGGAAGAGGTAATCGACGTTATAGCTTCCGAGCTTGGCATATCCACGGAAAGCGTATACAGCGTAGCAACTTTCTATTCGCAGTTCAATTTCAGTCCCAAGGGAAAATACGCTATCTCCGTGTGCCTCGGAACGGCCTGCTATGTCAAGGGCTCTGGAGAGATCTATCAGAAAATCAAGGATAAGCTAAAAGTCGAGGACGGCGGCTGTACTCCCGACGGGAAGTTCTCTCTCGACGCCTGCCGCTGCATGGGCGCCTGCGGTCTTGCTCCGGTCCTCGCCATAAACGACAACGTGTACGGTAAGGTCACGCCCGATCAGATTGACGGCATTCTTAAAAAATGCGAATAGGTCCGAAATCCGGACTTGTTAGGCGCACAGCGAATAACAACAGGTATGCGGAGGCAGCGCAATGATGCAGGAGCTTTCCATGAACATACTGGACGTGGCGGAGAATTCCATCCGTGCCGGTGCCTCTCTCGTGGAGATTACCGTTGATGAAAAGCCTCACGCGGACCTTCTGACCGTTACGATTTCCGACAACGGCTGCGGAATGACTCCCGAGCAGGTCAGAAACGTCACAGATCCCTTTTATACCACCCGCTCGACCAGAAAGGTCGGTCTGGGAGTTCCATTTTTCAAAATGGCGGCGGAGCTCACGGGCGGAAATCTGGAGATACGGAGCGAAGTCGGAAAGGGTACCGTCGTTACTGCCCGTTTTGTGCGTTCAAGCATCGACCTTATGCCGCTGGGCGACGTCAACGAGACAATCAGCACGCTTATCCACTGCAATCCGCAAATCGATTTTTTATACACGCGCCGCTTTGAAGATAACGAGATGAAGCTGGATACCCGCGAATTTCGCCTTATCCTTGACGGAATTGAGCTTAACGATCCAAAGGTAGCCAAATTCATACGCGATTTTCTTGCGGAAAACACCTTCGACCTTTTATCAGGTCGGGAGGCATAGCAACAAATATGGGAAATGCCCGAAAGGCGTTTCTACAATACAGGAGGTAGTCCAAAGATGAAGAGTTTAGCAGAACTTCAGGCTTTGCGCGACGAGATGAAAACAAAAATCGGCGTACGCAAAGACGGAGAGCACCGCATGAGAATCGTCGTCGGTATGGCGACCTGCGGAATCGCGGCAGGCGCACGCCCCGTTCTTGCCGCTTGCGTTAAGGAAGTTGAAACCCGCAACCTCACAGACGTCGTTGTAGCTC
>Ga0074193_1003071_pt1 | contig 13164 bp, 4 predicted proteins | sample EPASupsiteHSE605_FD_64523 | JGI IMG/M metagenome (GOLD analysis project Ga0074193, IMG submission 64523) | Bioremediated contaminated groundwater from EPA Superfund site, New Mexico - Sample HSE6-05 | ecosystem: Environmental > Aquatic > Deep subsurface > Groundwater > Contaminated ... | reverse complement strand
TGTAAACACGGGGCTTCCGGTAAAGGTTGATCTCCATAAAAACTGGCTTTGCGCGGTTTGCGAACCGTTTAGTTTATCATACAGGTCTTTTCCCATATATGACTGTCCGATATCCACATTGCTGGCTGAGAAAAGCTTGTATTCGACAGGTACTGCGCCTGTTTCGTCGTTTACCAGGCCGTTGAGCAATGCTTCGAGGTTAAATGCCAGCGGGCACTGGCCTGTTTGCACGTAACGGTAATAATCTGTTTTTTCTTTAATTTTCTGTTGAGTTTCGGCATCATCGGCATCATCATCGGCATTGACGTCCTGTTCTGCATAGCTTTGCGAATCGTTTAACTTGGGTACGCGTTTTTCTTTTTTGCCGGCTTTAAAAGCTGATAAATCAGGGTTGTATGTTATGGTGCAGGAAGAAAGGGGGTGGGGGATGAAACTATTGTAGAAACTTGGAACTCTGGACGCAAATTCTTTTAACTGAGTATTATCGTTTAAAGGAATTATGGAAGGAAACGCGTTTTCGATATTCAGGGTATTGTAGGTTCGTGAATGGTTAAAGTCGTATAAAAAGCCAAAGAAGGCATGTTTTGATTTGTCGCCGTAATCGTCGAACGGGATAAAAATCCCTTTTTGTTTTCGGGAATACGGAGGTAAAACGGAGTTAACTTTATGATAATGACCTTTGGAGTAACAATCGGCCATTATTTCCATTACAAATTTTTTGCATTGCAGGTAATAGTTCAGGTAGTCTTTGTAGGTGTTTTGTGTAATTAACTGGCTGATTGTTTTTGTTTCGGGGTCGGTACCTGTTGGAAAGGAGGTTCCGTAATAGCTCGACGGAATAGAGTTTATGTATGCCATGTGAGCCACGTTGTATGTTTTTAAGGTGCCTCCGATTACCACCCTTTTGTATTGTTGCAGCAGGGTGTACATCAAATCGCGCCCGGAGCTAAAACCCGATGGTACAGCTTCCAGGTAGTAATAAAGATCGGCCAGGCATAACAGGCTTGAAGAGTTAGCTCCATAGCCGGGAGTAGCATTTATGGTATTGTTTGTAAAGTAGGGGTCAGCATTTAACGTTGCATTCAGTAATGTTTGCAAATCGGTAGAGGACGTAATGGTTGGTAAAATTCCGTTGGTCTGGAAATTAGCGAAGCCGTCGGCTGTACTTTCGGCCTCGGAGATAATCCTGTCGAAATCGTTGCTGCTTATATCTTTTGTCCCGATTGTTTTCAGTTTTTCATCGTGCATCAAACACCAGTTGTAATAACCGTATTCGGGGTGATAAACAACCAGTGCTTTTGCAAAAGAGGGTTTCCAGATATGGATAAAATCTTCGACATGTTTTAAATACTGAGGTTTTACATAATTGACCCCGTTTTGAGTAATAATATCCGCGTTATCGTCAATTTCAAATCCTTCGAGTTCGTAGTTTACCAGGTAAGGATTCCCGTATTCGTCAACATAGTCGGCTGATACAAATACGCCCGGGCTGGTGCTTTCTTTCTGAGGGTTTTTCCAGTTTGCCGGGTTAGGGTAAATTCCCATTAATTTATTGGACGTATTAAACACCGATAAAGGAAAGAGTTCCGGCTTTATTGATTTTGAAGCTTCATCATAATATTCCCCGTACTGTCCGTTTAAGCTAACATCGTTCAGCAACATCACGTTTATCGATTCGCAGGGGGTTGTTTCTTCGCAAAGCATGGAGCATCTTTTCACTTCTTCTTTATACAGTTCAATTACTTCTTCTTCGCTAAGGCTTTCGGCGGTAATTTTGGCCTGAATGGAGTTTGTATAATTCGTGAGTGAAGAGGTGAGGGTTTTGCAATCGTTGCAATCCCAGCAACATCCGGTTGTATCGGGTGCTTCATCCTCTACATCGGGAACACAGTCACTTATGGCAGCATAGGTATCGGCATACTGCTGGGCAGCATCATTGCGTATGGTGAGTTTTTTTCGTATGGTATAAGAACCTTTCGCGAGTCCGGTAATTGTTTGATTTACGGGAGTTTCGCTGTTTTTGGCGCTACAACCGTTGTCAATTTCCATATCCAGAGGCAGGTTAATGTTTTGAGAATAGATCACCTGTCCGCATTCTTTATTAATCAACACGATGTCTAAATTGTACAAACAATCAAAACAATATCCATTCATACATGTTTCGGAATATTGCTCTCCCGTGAACGTATAATTAATGGTTAAAGAAGTATTCGAGGTGCTTATAGAGAAGTCTTTTTCACATATTAATGAATTTCCATCGGAAGAAACATGGTTTGCATTTTCGAGGATGTTTTCATTAATTGTAAACGGGCTGGCATTTATGCCCGGGAACGGGGCTAACTGCGTGGGGGCTTCTCCAGCCAGAGCAGTGGCCACTGTTTTTCCATACATGTCGATATAGGAAACGCTTGCCTGTCCGTTGGGATCAATGACCAGATTTTTTTGATAATGTTCAGCATTTCCGGCCTCTGAGCCAAACAATCTGTCCAGTTCAATCTGGAAAGGCTGACCATACAGGTACATCGTATTATGTTTTCCGCTGTTTAACTGAAACTCTGTTCCTGCACCGCCTTTCCGACGAGGTTTTCCTGTATTGTCGGGCTCGTACTCTGTTTGGATAAACGGGAACCCATTTGCTTCGGGTAGTAAGGATTGTTGTTGGCTTTTATCAGGATTCTGCTGAGAGTAATATCTGGCAGAACCACTTCCGTCGGACATGGAAGCGGTTGCATACGTGCAACTTGTAGGGGATTTGTCGAAATCTTCCCATGAATATTTTACACCGGAATTATTTTTATTGTACGCGCTGTAATAGGCTACGGAAGAAGTTCCACTTGGGGTGGGCAGCACTTCGATGGCCGGTCGTCCGTAAAAATCATAAATGGTTTCGGCCACGATGGCGTTATTCTCTGTATTCGATAAGGTTACTTTTTGCCGGGAGCGTAAGGTTCCGTCCATGTAATTCATCAGCAGCTTGTTTTTTCCTTCCTCGGCATAGGTGGCAATATACTGCCAGTTTAAGGTATTCTGAAACGGGGTGGTTACCTGGTAATAGTCCTGTCCGGCTGTTAAACTGGCAACAGTTCCGCTTTCGTTTATGATTGACCATTTCCCGAATAAATCGTAAACGGAGTTTGTTTCCTTCCCGACAGGGCGCACTCTGTACACCAGATAGCCATGGTCGAAGGTTAAGGGAATGGTATAAAAATTGTCGGAAATGCGTACTCTTGTGGCATTATTCCTGAAATTATACGTAAGCTCGCTGGTGCTTAAATAGGTATTACCTGCCGTGCCATAGTCGTTAATATGAGCCCATTCCACCTCGTATTCTTCGGCAGAGGGAGTATAATCCCAATGCAACTGGATGGTACCACCTGTATTTGCATTATTTACCGCGGTAGCATTCAGGTTGCTTACACTAAAATTGGTGGACGGGGTAAAAAAGAAAGCTTCGCTGTAGTTTCTGTTTACTGATTCTTCAACTTCGAGTTTTACATTGACCGGGTAAAGGTCCAGAGTCTGATTTCCTCCTCCGTTTGTAAGCGAAAGCCCTGTAAGCGAAACTTCTGCATAATAGGCTCCCGGGATTTCCACTACCTGAATATCTTTCTGGGTTTCGTTGTTTACCGCCGGATTGTACTCCAGAACCAGATCTTTGTATTGGGTACTCTGAACAAATGTCCCGCCACTCAGGGTTTTATATACAATCTTTAAATTTGCAGTTGTATTAAAGCCCTGCTGAGTATAATCGATAATGGAATGATCTATTTTTAGCCATATTCTTGTAACCACAGATTCATCCGTAAATTTATTTGTCAGAAGATCATCCCATTTGGGGTCTTTCACAGTCAGCGTATGAGCCGGATCTACCTGCCATGTATTATTATTGTTCACCACGAAATCTTTTATTTTCGCGGAGTTAACAACAGATTCGCCTCCTGCTTTCAGAATATTGACATTAACCAGTGTCAATATAATTAATAGATAAAGTCGGTACATATGGCTATTGATTTAATTCGAGTAATAATTAATGATTTCGTAACCTTTAAAATATGAAGAAGGAATAAATTTCCCCTTTTTATCTTTGGTGATGTAATAGGATTGTGTGAACTTTTTTGTATCTTCTTTGATGGTTTTCACGTACTTATTGAAATAAATTTCATGCATCAGTTTTTTACAGGAGCTACCACTGGGAGAGTTGGCGGATTGCTGGTTATCAAAATAATACAGTATTTTTTCAATTTTCACATCCACGGTATTTACCGTAACAATCAGTTTGTCAACGCCAAATTTATCAACCTCGAGCGTGTAGATGTTTGTATTTCCTTTTGTTTCAACTTTTATCGAGTTACAGACTTTGATGATTTTGTCGATGTTTTTATCAAAATCTAAGAGGAATCCGCCTTTGGGAGCTTTCGCGATGACAATTTTCTTAAGTTCCTGGTTCACCGAAACAGAGATTTTTGCATCGGTGTAGTTTATGATTCCTGTTCCAATCCCCAGAATTACATTATTTAGTTTAGATACCGTATATGATTCGGCCATCAGGGGCTTATTCTTTGCAGTTTCGCAATACGTCCGGATACTTACCTCGCACGAAACCGTATTGAATGAATAGAATCGCTGATTTACCTTTTTCAGTATATCCGGAAGTTTTTCCTGAGCAGTAAGTTGAATATTACTGCTCAGAATTACGAGTATGATGATTAGTAAGCGTTTCATTTGCTGATGTTTTTGCGGATTTCCTTCACTGTGAATATTCCTTTCGAAGTCTCTTTTTTGACTCTGGCCAAAGCGCCTTCTTCGTCATACTCGTAGAATGTGGCAAAATTATTTTCGTCCAGCTCGGCAGCCAGTCTCCGGGTTGCGTCATCATATACGTAGGTTTTCATAATGGATTGATAAGGCTGAATTCTTAAATCATCAATGTAAACATTATTGCCACCTGATGCATTATTATGTAAGATCATTTGAGTTGCAGCAGCGTTTGGTAAAGTGCTGTAGGTGTTCGGGATATTCATTTTATAGACAACCCTTTGCCATCCGTTAATTGGTGGATCTACGCTTATTTTTTCGAACGTTATTACATTGTTGCAGCCTGTGCAGGTAATATTGTTCTGGAACTGCACCAGGGTATTGCTTGTCAGGGTTTCGATTACTCCCAGTGTATTATACATCCAGAATGAAATCAGGTACGATTTTCCCTGGTCGGGAGAGAACTTTGCCTTAACCTGCGTGGAGACTGCACTTAACGGCAGGGTGCTGGTCAGGGTATTGTTTTCATCATTTACTACTTCTTTCGAGCTCATCATCGGGGCATCCGGTGAATTATTGATAAAGGGCGAGAAATGGTTATCCGTTGAATTTAGTTTACAGGAATAGAGGCCTGTATGTGAAACTGTATTCACGATTCCTGCTCCGTCGGTTATTCTGAAAGGAAGCATACATTCAGGAGTGGAAGCCGCTTCGCCAATGTTTACACTTGGGCAGGGAGAAACAACATTTTGCTCTTCGAATCCTTCAAAAATCAACTCTTTATGTTTGGTATTTGTGGCAACCGCGATGGGAAGGTTCGAATTAAACCCATACAGAGCTGCCGAATTAATATTCAGCGGGTTGGTGTTTTCAACCTCATTCCCATATTGATCTTTAATGGTCACCGAATTTGTAAACTGCCATTTGTCGAGTATGGACTGGGTAGTTTCTTTCTCCCATTTGCTCTGTGTTGAGTTATATTTCCAGAACGGGCTGTAGGTTGAGTAATACCCATCGTTCCGGGTGTCGGTAACCGATGTGCCATTATTTGTTTTGCTTCTTAACCCAAGGTATTTGTAAGCGGTTCGGGGATACCAGTTCGCGAGAATTCCCAGGGTATACGGATTAACAGGAATACCGTAATCAATTTCACAGCTATTGTAATACACTGTTTGCGGCATCCATGCATTAATAATTGGTGTTGACCAGCTACCAGTTACCGTTTCGTTTACAGTTTGCGGGCAATTTGTTAAAACGGATGTAGTTCCCGTAAACGAGATTTTTTGTACTCCCCCGTTTTTCGTCTTTGTAATACAGTTTACTTTAAAATTCGGGCAGGGCATACATGCATTTTCACATTCGTAATTTCCGTTAATATAAAATTGCAGATTTTCAAATCGTAGAACATCGTTGTAATCGAAATCGTAAGGAAGATCTGTTGCATTAAGTGTAAATAAATTAAACTGAGAAGAGTTACACCCCGTTGTATAAGTACTGTTAATCCCGAAGGTAAATCCGTAATTAAAATGAGTACTGGAAGTCTCTTTAAGAAATCTTCCTTTCCAGAAATACTTGTTTGTAGAGTTATAATATGCATCTCTGAGGGCTTCGGAATACACGCTTGAAGGATAGCTGTTTAAATAGACCGGCTTATTACAGGAGGGCACATTTGAACCTGAGTAGTATTGGTTGTTTATATATTTTCCCCGTGAAACCAAATAGTTCAGCAAATACAAAGCATCCTTCATTTCATCCGATAACACTCTTTCGCATCTTGTATTTTTGTTAAAATATATTTTACGGGTATTATCATATTCTATTGCCTCCGAGTTTAAAACTTTGGCACTTGCCAAGGCATTTGTAGATAAATAGGGGACAGGGTTTTCTTTTGTAGTAGCGCTCATCACCGGCAGGCTCTGGTTGTTTTTATGTCCGGATTTGATTACCCGGATGCTGTTGATTGTATAGGTTCCGTTCAGTAAGCGGCTACCCGAAAAATCAACCACCGAAATTTTGCCGTTGGTTACTCCCTGACCAGGATTGATAACATCCAATACCCATCCACTATACGTTTTGCATGTAGAATTTGATTTTGTGGCTTTTATTTCCAGTACATCTCCTTTGGTAAAATAATCGGAAGGTTTAAAGGAAGTATTGTTAAATTCAAAAGATCCATTCAAAGGGTTCCCGTTATCTTCGTTATTCCATGTAATCCAGCTATTAACAGCATTATTTACTATTACGCCCGTATTCAGGTAAGAAGCAGCCATACCGGAATTTACCCAATGTGATGGAAGGGTTAAGTTGTACGTATTGTCATTATGAAGGTTTTCTGTTTTGGTAAGGAGTACTTCTCCTGTTTCAGGATCGAATTTTAGATTCGTGGTTTTTACCCTGCTCGACTGGTCAAATTTTATGACTTCCTTTAAAATTCCATACTGATGAACATGTTTCGTGGTAATTGCAGATTTAAATTCTGTTTCGTTTTTAGTATGTTTTGGCCAAACCGGAGGCAGAATGAATGGGAATATTCCGGCAATAAAGAAAGATAAGTTGACCTCGACCCCGGCATTTACGACTTCGGTGTTGCTATACCTTAAATCGTTTGTTACATCATAATCCGTAGCAAGGAGTTTTGTATTATTATCATTAGAAGGAGCATCTTTGGTTAACACAGGGATGTTGTTATTCAATACTTTACCCCCGCAGTAATAGAAATATTCTTCACCACTTATGGGTATTTTATCATCATATCCCGAATAATTATACACGGCTTTTGGTTTCCCGTGCATATCGTTTGTTTTAACAATATAACCTTGAGCTACCCCTGCTTTTTTGAAACTTCTTGAGGATATAATTTGAGCCAGCCAATTGGTAGATGCGAGCACTTCTTTTAAGGAGGTTCTGTTGCATATTGTTGGGAAGTCTTTAGCCGTATAAAATTCCTGAACTGTAATTCCTGTTTTATGGCGGCTTATATCACTGTTTGTAATCGGGGTAACTTTAACCTTACTGTATCCGACACTGGCAGCAGGGAAGAAATTTTCACCTGCAGGTTCTTCCAGATATGTATAATTATCAGGTTGTAAGAAGCCTCCCGATGTTTTATAGAAAATGGGTCTGTGGAATGTGTTTTCGTCACCTCCGGCCTGAGGTTCATAAGCGGCTACTCCTGAACTGATAATCTGGTTTTGTCCGTTAATTTTTTCTGTTGTTTTATACTCGTACTCCTGACCATACGTTTTATCCTGACCGTCGAAACTATCCAGAATTTCGATCTTTTTTACTCTGGAACCGCCTCCTTTTTTAAAATAAGTTGGGTTATATAACCGGGCCCAGCTATATTCCGGAGTGATTATTCTTCCAATATCTCTGCCTTCAGCCTGTGACCAGGGACTTCTGAATACATCAATTAAATCCTGAATAATTGCCCCTGGGTTTATTGCCTGAATAAATGCCAGTGTTGCACTTGGAGTTTCTGATAAAGGCTGTTTTCCGCTAATAAAATTGCTTTCGTTTTCCATGCAGAAACGCCATGCAGCTACCGCTACAGGATTTTTTCCTTCCATGGTAAAGTCGTCAATATGAATATAGGCAGTTGTCCCATTTCCCAGAACTCCGTAATCTGTTCCTTCGGTAGATCCTTTTATTTTTGCATATCCGGAAATATCTTCGTAATAACCCCACGACAGTTCAAGCCTTACTTTAAAAAACAGTTCACTCATAGAGCCTAAATAGAGGTCTTTAAATTCTTTATTGGATGAAACGGCTTTCGGTAATTCCAGATAAATATATTTGTAATGGTTGGTGCTTCCAATAATAGCGGGGTCATCAAATGTGAATTTTTTTATGTCTGATGATCCTGATGATGGTGAGTTTCCAAATCCAAGAACTGAAACCATTTGTGAAGCACGTTTATCCTGAATATACGCGTAGTCATCAGATTCGTATTTTATATTGATTTTTGAACCGGAAGGAAGCTTGATACTCGTTAAACTCCATGCCGAAGAGTATATATCCGCAAAACACTGATGTTCTGCAAGTGCAATAGCAGGTTTCGCATTACTGGTAAAATCACGTTGATCAACGTATGGAAATTCGAATGAATTGTATATCGTAGAAGCATTTGGTAAACCTAACGGATTTGATTTGGCAGGTGTATAAAATCCCCATCTGTCAATCCCTCTGATATTGTAGTCAGGATTATAGATGTTTGTTTCCTGAGGTGTATGCGTGGAATTATAATCATTGACATATTCTAAGTTGCTATAGTCGAATTCATAAGCATTTAATTTGCCTTTATTGGACTTGCCATAGGTAAAATAAATTCTTTTCAGGGTTAGCTTCCCTTTATTTGCATTGATGTTCACCGAATTTACAGTTTCAGATTCTCCATCGTTGTTTGGTACATTTCCACATAAGGAATAATCGTATTCAAAATGGATGGTTTTAATTGGTACAGCCTGGGTGTTTTTCGATAATTTTTCTTTCTTACTGTATAATCTGATCTCTTTCAGGCATTTTGTTTGCTTTGTAGTTGGGTCTGTAAAATTAAACCCGCCTTCTTTTCCTTTAACGCCATATCCGTCATGCCGGTCGGCAAGTTCAAATTCAACAATATAATTTTTGGTTTCAATGGAATGCATATACCAGATTTCCTTTTCACCATATACATAGCTTCCTTTTCCATCATTTATATTATATCGGTGCCCAGGATTGTATGACGCTACATTATTGCCTGGTTCAGAAGGAGTTCTCCATTTGTAAGAGACGTTTTTTTCGTAACTTATATTCCGGTAATTAAATTTTGTATAATTGCCCAGGTCATCATCCGTTGGTCCGTTCCCTGTCAGGTCGATATACTCAGGACTTAATATTGATGTAAGTAAATAGGAATGAGCATAAGCAGGCAATGTTGTTATTTGGCACAGATTGTCTTTTCCTTTGTCGTTTTCTTTACTGTCGTCTCCATTTTGATATACAATGGTACCTGTAGCTGCCTGTTCATCATAATCATCTTCGTTTACCGAAAATGTAGCTTCAACCTGTTTGTTTACATAAGCAGGTATTCCGTAAATATATTGAGCCCCGTTTGTCTGGGTAACTGATAATTCGGAAATATGGTGGCTTGGGTAGATGTTTCTTTCCCGACTGGTATATTTGTATTCTGAGCTTTCATTCTGATACGTTCCCCCTTCACATAAATTAAAACTTGCATCATATATTTTAATCTCTTTATCAATTCCATATTTAGAGGCATCAATTGCATTAAACGAATTGATAAACTGTGTTCTTTTTACTCTTGAATTTCTACTTTTAGCACTTGCATTTGAAGATGTTGTACTAAACAAATAATTATCGAGTAAATAGTTATTTTCACCACTTCTTCTTACATCGAGTCGTATGGGCTCATTAATACCTCCGGTAGCATTTATATAATCAATATCGCTTTCCGCATTTGTTTCCCCATTAAACTTAAATACAACGGGTTCGTATGCTCTTAACTCTTTAACTCTTAAAGCCCGTATATTTTTGTCGTTTGCATAGAGTGCATTTTTATTCCAGACTTTCGTGTTTGTGTTTGAAAAAATTCCCGTCAAATCAAACCCTATTTTTGAAATATCTCCCCCTCCTAACTCAATACTTGCATTTCCGGACCATCCGGTATTTTCATTTTCGTTATCAAAAACAATTCCCGGCTGGTTTTCATACGCACGGAAAGAACCACCTATTCCCTGGCCCTGAACAGAATATAAATCATACGTTCTGTTGGTAACAGGCATTAATGCAATATTTTCATAATATGGCGCATCTTTTTCCCTGTTAAAATCTAATAAGCATTTTGTGTCAATCGAATTATTGTAATTGTTTAAATACCCAAAGGCAGGTAAGCTAATGGTGCTCTCATCAAGATATTGCTTGCTGAAATATGCGCCTAATGTGAAAAATCCATCCAAAATCTTTATGGAGCCTCCAAAGCTTGCATTTAAATCTACGCTATAATTTTTCATAGGGAAGGAGATCCCGGGGGTATAAGATGGTGTGCTAAAACTAATCGCAGCATTGCCCCCAAAATCTCCTGAGACATCTTTTTTACGGCATGTTTCTTTTGCAGAATATCCTAATTGTAAGGCTTTTAATCCGCCTATCGAATTTATGGGAAAACCCATATTTAATCCATATGAACACTCATCTGTTCTGTTATGTTTTTTAATCTGATTTGCAAACGAATATGATAAGTTAGGATTCAACGTTGTAGAGCTTGTGCTTGATCTGTTCATCTGAAGCCCAAAAGTTAAACCACTTCCTGATTTTCTGGATAATGAAGCACTAATTCCCATATTTTCAGAAATATCGAATCCTGTTTTTGTGCTATAGGATAAGGTGACTCCAAAAGAAGCATCCACGCTATTTTCCCCGCCTTTCTTTGTTTTTTTTGAGAATAACTCTCCTCTGACGGCAGCGGATATTCCTACACTTATATCTTCTTTCAAATTAAACTCTTTGGTAACCAAATCTCCGCAGAACTCATCGGGTAACCCTCTCATGGAACGGTTAATGACGCCGGGGTTTAGGTTCCATCCGAGTCCCACCCAGCTGGCTTCCTGATCCATGGTAATGTTTGAGTTGTAGTTTAGGTTTATCGGGTATCCGTCCACATCCAGCAGGGGGATGTTGTACTTAAAATCGCCCGAGAACAAATCGACCATGTCAGTGGCTTCGATGGGGGCAAAGCTTTCTACCTCCGGCTGACTGGGTCCCCCGGTTAAGGCTAATGCCACGGTGGGGAATATTACTTCGCTTACAAAACTGAATGCAAGTGTTAAGCTTACTACCTTAGCCCAACGGCTTTTGCGGATATAACTAATCATGTTTACTGCAGTTTATATTGAGGTATTTTTTTAAAATCTTCTTCGTTGTATTTGAATCGAATAACTTCACCCGTGTTGACCTTGTCGTAAAACTCCACGACCAGGTCTTTGTCCGGGTTTGGACTGTCGGCCGGCTTGGCTATCCCGATGCTAAAGCTTTGATAGGGCAGTATGCCCATGGAAGGTTCAAACTGTATCATTTTACACGCCATCGTATCCCGGCCTGCAATCATCATCGTGGTTTGCTGCGATCCGAAACTGAACCAGCTTATTTCTGCTGATTCCCGATCCTTTAGCTCGCCGAGCTTTTCGGCAGCAGGGGTTATGCGAAGCAAAAAGTAGTAAAGACCTTCTCTTTCTTTCAAGTCCTTCCTGAGCACGCTTCGCGTTAACTGTTCCCTGGGAATTTCTTTCAATGCCATAAAGTCGGGGGTTACATAATGCAGTTCGTATTTGTATCCCCTGACTTCCTGGGTTTTGTTCAGCGGGCAGCCCTTCCTTCCAAACCATGCAAGGTATTGCTCCACGGTTAACCCGCCGGAATTGCACCCGGCCACAGCCAGGAGCAACAACAGTAAAGTAACCACACTCCAATGTTTATTTTTTCTTACCAGCATACTCTTTGTTGAGATATTCGATAAATGTTAATGTGCAATCAAGCTTTTCACTTCCATAAACAAAGGCCTGATCACTGCCTTTGCCCAGTATCATTTTTATCCCGTTTTCGCGGGCAAAGCCCTCGGCTTGTTTCTGAATTTCAGCCCATAGCTTTTTGTTGAATTCCTGAATAATCTGCTGTCCGCTGTTCTGGAAGTATTCCTGTTTACGAAAATATTCAGCCTTATCACGTTCAAAACCGGCTTTCTCGGCCGGGGAAGCACCACTTTTGATCACCTGCTCACGCGATTGAAGATCCGTAACCAGACTGTCGAGCAAAAGTTGCCGCTCTTTCAGTAGCCCTTCCGCTTCTTTTTCCATATCCCCTTTCATCTTAAATTCCTTGTATACTTTTTCAAGATCTATAAAGTGAACTTTGGAAGAGGGAGCAAGAAGACGATTTATCCCTGTGCTGAGGATTACCGAAAGCAAAAGTGTCGCGGCTAAACAGGTCAGGAGTGTTCTGGTTTTGTTCATGGTTGGATCTGTATTTCTCTGTATTTCTTTTTTATAATGTCTTCAATGTGTATCCCGAAGGTATCTGGTTCGAGGTGGGACAAGGATATGCTACCGCGTGCTCTGCCGATTCAATTTTGGAATAGAAGCGTAAATACCATTTTTCATTCTTGTCGTTGGTGACCTCCAGCAGGTAGTATCCGTCCGGAAGGTGCATGGCATGATTATTATTGCAACCTGTCTTGTATATCGATAAATAGTTATCGCCATACTTTATGCCAGTATAGGGCTGATTCCACGAGGAAACAAAAATCTCCTCATGATTCTGGTTAAAAACCCTGAATTTCAGTTTCGCATTTGTTCCGGGGTTATACTCCTCGGTGTATTTTATCTGGAGGTACAATCCTTTTGAGTAATGGTAACC
>Ga0074193_1003070_pt1 | contig 13165 bp, 14 predicted proteins | sample EPASupsiteHSE605_FD_64523 | JGI IMG/M metagenome (GOLD analysis project Ga0074193, IMG submission 64523) | Bioremediated contaminated groundwater from EPA Superfund site, New Mexico - Sample HSE6-05 | ecosystem: Environmental > Aquatic > Deep subsurface > Groundwater > Contaminated ... | reverse complement strand
CCCGTAAACATGGAGTGGATGCCACCTTACCCTACTTCATACCAGCACCAACTATGATCGGTACTTTCGGGGCTCTTATCAACGTCAAATCACCAATACCCAACCGAAGGGCATTATTTGACCTGGGATACAGTGGGCCGCTGGCTGGTTTTATAGTAGCCATCCCGGTCCTTTTAATTGGCCTGAAATTTTCTACAGTAGTTGTTGATCCCGGTGCATCCCTGGTTTTCATCCCCCCACTTATTATGCAGTTTTTCACTTACCTGGTGGCTCCCTCTGCCACATCTGAACAGATAATTATGCTTCACCCGGTGGCCTTTGCCGGGTGGGTGGGAATACTCATAACCATGCTCAACCTGATGCCAGTAGCCTTCCTGGACGGGGGACACATATCCCGTTCTCTTTTCGGTCAGAAAATCCACGGGTTCGTTTCCATTCTGGGAATAATGGTGACCATAATCCTGGGATGGTATGTCATGGCCGCGCTCATGGTTTTCATCATGTTCATGAACAAAAGCCATCCCGGTGCACTGGATAACGTGATCCCTATTGACCGCAACCGGAAGATAATGGCGGTGGTTATTCTAATCATATTCATCCTGTGCCTTTCCCCAGTTCCCATGACCCAAACCTGATTTATAAGAAGGATGGAAAAGATTTTACAGTTAAATATTCTACAGGAGACTGTTGGGATGGGGATTATCTAAAAAATTATCATATATAACTATATTTGGATTTAACTGAAATTAAATCAATGATTTATTGGGACTAACAGAATAATTAAAATAAAACCTACGGGGTTAATCGAATTATTAAATACAGTGGAGTTTAACCGAATTATCATTTAAAACCTACTGAGTAACTGAATTATCAGCATATTGGATCTTAACCAAATTAATATAAACTTAACTGGAGTCAACCGAGTGATATTATGAAAGTACACTATGAATGCGCGTCATGTTTCCTTCGCCAGTCCAGGGAAGCCCTGGATCTGGCCACAGATGATGAAGATCTGAAGATGCAGGTCACAGAAAAGATAAACAAAATATTATGTCAGGAATTCAGGAAAGGTGCAGTTTCTAACCAGATCGGAACCAAAATACACCGCACTATAAAAGATGAAACTGGAAATCCAGATCCCTACCATGATCTCCGTGAAAAATCAGATGAAATTGCCATGCAATTCCTACCCCAGGTGGAAAAGATCTTAAATAATGATAAATCACTCAAAAATTATCTTAAAGCAGCTATAGCCGGAAACGTCCTTGACTTCGGGGCACTGGGGCTTGAATCAGACATTGAAAGCCTGGTCATGTCTACTGTAGAAAAAGATCTCTCCATTGACCACTCCCAAGAACTGGAAATGGAACTAAAAAAAGCCAAAAATGTGCTTTATCTAGCCGATAATGTTGGAGAAATAGTATTTGACAAATTACTCATAAGGAAACTCCATGAATACGATGTGGAAGTCACAGTAGCCCTGAAAAAAGACCCAATCCTCAACGATGCCTGCATGAAGGAAGCACTGGATGTGGGATTGGATGAGGTGGCCAGATTAACCACCACTGGAACCGACTCCATAGGGATAATTTATGGGGATATCTCAGATGATTTCAAACAGGAATTTGAAGACGCTGATCTGGTTATAGCCAAGGGCCTGGGTAACTATGAAGGCTTAACCTCGATGGAACTAAATGATAAACCCATATTCTGCCTTCTAAACGCTAAATGCAGACCAATAGCCAGGGATATTGGTGTTGAAGTTGGGGATAATGTAGTTTTAAAAATAAATTAAATTATCAAATAAAATATTTAATGATGAAAACTAAGGGTAAAGCATGCGTGGATACTTCATAGGGATTGTGGTAATTATAATTTCATTGCTGGTGCTAGTGCTGTCTATTCACACTTTAACCAGTAAGGAAACCCAAACAAATACCAATTCTATCCAGTGGGGTAATGACATAAACCAGGCCATGGAAGAAGCTAAAAAATCCAATAAAACCATATTCATAGATTTTTATGCAGACTGGTGTTCCTACTGTGTGGAGATGGATGAAGAAACCTACACTGATCCACAGGTTAAGGAAAAATTAACCCAGAATTACGTGTTACTGAAGGTGGATGTGGATGAAAACCCTGATTTAAGCTCAAAATACAAGGCCTACAGTCTTCCCACTATTGTAATCGTGGATTCATCTGGAAATGAGATAAAAAGGATCATTGGGTATCAAACCCCTGAACAGCTTTTAAGTCAGATTTAAAAGGAATAGTTATACACAATAATAATTTCATTAAGCTTCTTATTTCAGGAACAGGAATATTTTCATGGGGATAAAATGGAAACAGGTTTTCTACTATCTTTTTTAGCAGGAGTAGCATCAATTATATCGCCCTGCGTTCTGCCACTCATACCCATCGTGGTGGGCTTTTCCCTACTTAAACGAAAGAATACAGAGATAGTTGCCTTTGGTCTTGGATTTTTCCTCCTTTTTGCCATAATAACCATACTAACTGCCATCTTCACAGCTGCCATAAATTATTATCTTTTGTATTTCAGAATAGCAGCTGCATTAATCCTGGTTATAATTGGGGTTCTGTTTATTGTCAATAAAAAGCTGTTTAATATTTCAACACCCTCCATTTCAAATACACCGGATTCTCAAAAGGGGATAGTTGGATCTTTTCTAATGGGATTTTTAACCTGCCTGGCATGGTCGCCCTGTTTCGGTCCTTACGTGGTTGCAGTAGCAACCTACAGTGCATCAACCGGAAACATAGGTTACAGTATAATTAACATGGCCATCTTCGCAGGAGGATTTTCATTAACCATACTAATAATGGCATTTTTAATGTCAAAAATAGATTTCAAAGGTATATTAAAATATTCAGATTGGATAAGGATTATTTCTGGGATTATAATTGCTGTTGCGGGTTTATATATGTTAATAGGTTTTTTATAGGTATCAATTAACGTTTATGAGATAAGATTTTAGAAGATTATTAAATGTTGGTAATTCTCTTTCGGAAGTCCTAGAAATATTTAATATTCTGCCAAATCCCGTTTTCCTCATTATCAACAGCGGATATTAAAAAAAATTGTAATAATTTTATGAAATGGCTATGAATTGATGTTATAGATATTATTATAACATATAAAATTTGAGATGCATCATTTTCTAAGGGAATTATCGAATAATTTTAAAAGAGAATACTAATTATTCAATAGATCTGTTGTTTTATCAACTAATTTATTAATTCTTTTGTAATTATATGAATGTAATGGAATAACCCAAAAATTAGAATTATGTGATGTTTAATTTTTCATTTAACATTTCAAACAATTCTACGAAATTTTTTATAGTTGTTTCACCTGGATTTTCCCCGTTTCCGATCATTCTAGCGATTTCTTTCGAAACTAGTACTTTATCTAAACGGCTGAATTCATCACTAGTTCGGAAATAATTTTTTATTCCTCTAAAAGTTTTTGGATCAATATCCTCCTCTTCTAACTTATCTTTTCCTATTTTTTCCTGAAACATGTCCTTGTACGCATTATTAACAGCTTTAAGATAAAATGAAAAGTCTACTAAATCTTCAATCTCAACATCTCCAGTTCCCATACCCTTTAACTCATTATACATAATTACATTTAAGTCATCACTGAATTCATCAATCAATTCATTTGATATTGTTCTACCTTTATCGTCATAATCTAAAAGAACAACAAAATCTATTTTTTCAGTTAAAAGAAAAGGTATAAAATATTTAGCCCTGTCTGCACTATTTACAGACTGTATTGCAGTTATTGAAGTATTAATATAAGGTTGATTATTTTTTGATAATAATTCAGACATTGGTCTTATTAGGATATCATCTGTTATACCCTCAACCATCAGTGTTTTACGATCAAAAAATAGGGAATCACCAAGTGTCATACCAATAGATGCTCTAATCGGTGCGAATGCATCAAAGTCCGATTTGTAGAATTTTTCATTGATTTTTGTTCCATCAGATTCTGAATTAGAAACAATCCTAATCCTTTCCAGTCTATTTGGATCAACCATAAATGGTGAATGAGTACTTATAATTATCTGATTAGAATTTGATATTTTTTCTAAGGTTTTTATAAGATCTTTTTGCCCTGAAGCGTGTAGATAAACTCCTGGATCATCTAATAAAATAATAGTATTCTCAAACTCCTCTGAATCCGCACTGAAATTAATATAAAAAGATAAAAACCATTGGAAACCTTGACTTCTAACAGATGGATTATAAAATTTCTTTACTTTATCATCATAAATTGAAATTACTACCTTTTTATTACTTACAAAAATATCTAATTCTACATCTTCTTGTGTCCACGATTCATTAACTAATCCTGATACCTTTGCAGACCCATTTCTTACCTTTGTAGTTATTTCACGATCTTCTAGGTTATCATCTTTGTTGAAATTTAGATCAGATAATTTCAATAAATTCTCTAAAGTTTTGTATTTATCTTTACCTGACTGTAAGTCACTCCAATGTGCTTCATATTCTAATTCATTAATTGTTGAAAAATACATGAAATTGGGCAAAATATCCAGTATTTTAGTAAGTGTTTCGTTTGATTCTTCTTGTTCAAAACTTTTGATTTCATTTTTATAAGATTCTATTTTCTCAACGTATTCATTCACATGTTTTGATATGTCTTCATCTTCTATAATATCCTTAAGTTCGTTATGGAAAACGAACTCATTCATGTTTTCATAATCAAAACTTGTTATTTTATCAAGTATTTTTAAATAATCTTCTTTAAATGTATTATAAGGAGTTCCTAAAAGAGTGGAATCCAATTCATCTTTAAATAATTCAGTTAATTCATTAATTTCATTTACAAGATTTGTTATTTCGGTTTTAATATCTTGATTATTCATATTTCCAACAAAATGAAGACTTAATTCTGGAATATCAATTTCATAATGATCATCAAAATATTTAGTACATTTTAATATTTTTATATCCTTAAATTTGGAATCAATTTTTTCCAATTTTGACCTATCTTTATCGTCTGTTTTGAAGAAAATTATAGCCATAGGAATATCTTTTTCTTCTTTGTTTTCACTATTATATTCTTCTCTATCATTAGAATGAAGCGATAAATCACTTATTTTATAAGTATAATCTGTTTTAAAAGATTCTAATGATTTTAAAATGCTTGTTTTACCTGCTTCATTTTTCCCTAGAAGAATTGTCAAGTCTTCTTCTAATTTAAAGAAATCGCTTTCTTTTATGGATTTGTAGTTTTGAATACTTAATTTATCTATTATCATATTACTCCCCTCATGATCAAATATAGGGAAATAATATAAACATTTATTCATTTATTTAACTATTATATTAGGCAGGGGTGATAATTTGGATACCTCGAGTTATGATAACAAAATTGTTGATTTAAATCATCAAAAAGATGCTACCCTTAAAGAAATGGAAAGTTTATACGATAAATTTATTGAAGCTACAACCAATTTCACTATCAAGTGGTCTCAAAAACAAATTGAAAAGTATGTAGGAGAAAACTATCACCTAACCTTAACAAGAAATGAAAACGAGTTAATAGGTTTAAAAACTGAATTCAAAGAACTAATTAATAAATTACCGGCTATCGTTGTTGGAGATCTTAATGATGACAAGTATTGGGTACATTTACACTCTCCAAAGAATATAACTAAATTTTTTTCTGATCATTCGAATTACACACGGGCTTTTGAAGAATTAATAAAAGAACCTTTGCGCATAATAATGGGAAGAGTAGGAATACTTCTAAATAATTATGGTTATGTGACTGTACAGAATTCTCAAAGTAATTGGTCATCATCATATAATGACAGAAAGGTAAGATATGTTGTTCGTGAGTTGGAAATGGATGAAGAAATGAAAATTTGTCTTGATAATTACTTAAAAAACATTATTGAGTTAAAAGAGATCATTAATAAGATCAAATCAGCTGAACTTGATAAAGAAAAATTTAAAGCCATTAATCGATGGAAAAAAATCCAAATTGATTAATTTCTGATTAATTAAAGTAAAATTTGCTTTAGTAATTATTCCGGGCAGAAAAATGAAAACTTAAGGAATAAACTGTAGAGAATAAGTCGAAAAAATGGGATGAAAAGATAAAATGAAAGTAGGTTTCCTAGGATTTGGAGAAGTCGCATCAACCTTATCTGAAGGACTGCTGGCACGGGGAGTGGATGTTTCAACCTGTCTTGAGGGAAGAAGCCAGAGATCAGTGGAACTTGCAAAATCAACTGGTGTTAACGTATTTGATAGTTTAACCGAGCTTGTTGAGTCATCTGATATTTTATTGTCGGTTGTGATTCCTGCCGAAGCTGTTAGTGTGGCCAAAAATGTCGGTGCGGGTTTTGAAGGGGTATATGTGGATTTGAATAACATATCTCCGGGTACAGTTAAAGAAGCTTTCAGCCATATTCCTAATGGAAAAACCGTAGATGGGGCTATAATGGGTGGTATAAAAAACGGTTTAGAGACTCCTATCATTGCATCTGGTGAGTTTGCTGAAAACTTTGCTGAGTTAAATCAGTACGGTATGAATATTGAAGTAATTGGTCCTGCGCCTGGTCAGGCATCGGGGTTGAAGATGTTGCGCAGTGCCTACACCAAGGGTGTTTCCGCACTTCTTTTTGAAGCATTTTATGCTGCGTACCAGATGGGAGTTGATGAAACCCTACTAGGCTATTTAACACAGAGCGAAGGATCACATTTTCCTGCATCTGCAAACTCACGACTCACCAGCAGTGCATATCATTCCCAAAGACGCGCCCAGGAAATGGATGAAGTGGTGAAATTCCTAACTGAATACGAGGATCCACTGATTACCCGTGCAACATGTGAGTTTTTCCACACACTTCCGGATAAAATAGGGACAATGTCAAAAAAACCTGCAAATTACAGGGATATATTCTGGAAAGCTGATGAAAAATAGGTTTACTGGAAAAAAACGAGTTTTAAAGACTAAATCTCCCTATTTAGTAATAAATAAATAGCATTATGGGAATAATAATATATGCAAATTGCAATAATTAACTAATTAACAAATTGGAATAATTAATATAATTCAATTGATAGGTTCTCTCCTAGACCTGAGATTGATTGGCACGAACTTAGAATACCCATTTGATATTTAATGGATTCTCAAAATGCTTCATTAAATGGATTTGATCCTATGCCTGATGAAGAACACGTTAAAGAATGCCGGGAACAAATGGAAAAGCTTAAAGGCAGAAAAGTGATGGACTGCTCCTTCAAAGCTTATGAAAACAATTGTTGGAGATTTTATATAGTCACTGATGATGGTAAATTAGTGATGACCTTCTGTCCAGAATGGTCCTGTCCAGTGGTGGAACACCACGAATCCCACCATGAAGAGATTCCAGAACAATGATAGGAGTATTAGATCCTTAGGCTTCTTGATAGGAGTATAGATCCTCCGGCTTCTGTTTTTAAGATTTATTTTATACAGTTTGAAGATTTAGTCTATTTTAAGATTAGTCTACAGTTTTAAGATTTCTAAAACTGTTCTATTAAAGTTCTCGATCTATTAATTCTGTTTTTCTGAGATCTATTTATCCCACATTTAACCTGATTCTCCACCCTCTTTTCTTCTTAACCAGTTCTCCCTCTAGTGGAATAATCTGGGAATCCACCAGCAAGCGCAGGTATGTGGCCATCTTCCCTGGTAGTTTCAGTGGACTTTTAACCTTACCTTCTTTTGTTTTCAACTCACAGGCTAGAACACCCCGTTTATCCACATAGAGGTAGGCCTTTAATCCTTCCTCCAGCTTGGGAAGTTCAAAACTCCGCAGGTGAAGACCGGCATCAAATGAATATAATGGTTTATCCTTTGTCCGGGCACCGTTAAGGAACTTCTCATGGGCCTCGGAACTGGTTAAATCCGTTTCAACCATGGAAGACACAAACCAATCCCTTTCAATAACACGTTCTACTGTTTGGTCCGGTGGGATGATTCCCTGTTTCTCATAATCCTGAATCAGCTCGTAGATTTCTCTACGTGTCACATCCTCCTCCACACAGCTTAAGGCCAGTCTGCTTAACACTGGACCGTAACCTGCCTGGCGTAGGGATGCCCACACCTGATTCTCGGCCTGGTACCATCTTCCCTGAATGATATGCTCCACTGCCTCAGCATTTAAATGGGCGGTATTTAAAAGATGATGGCGGGAGGTGGTGTTCAAACGTTTCAAGAGTACATCCATATTCCTGGTTTCAGGAACAGTACCTTTATCAATTTCCTCCTCCAGTATGCGTACCGTGGATTTGGGGAGCAGTCTTTTCACACTTCCCGGTATACGGAGATTGTTTTCCAGGATTTCGCTGCGTATCTGCCTGCCTGAAATCTTCTCCCCATTTACCTTACCTTCTGGTATGAAATGAAACTCCATTTTACGGTTGAAACGCTGATACAAAAACTCGTTCACCGCATACCACCGGATAACATTTCGGTTAGGTAGATTACGGGGAATTCCACTGAATATTCCTCTTCTAATGAATCTGGCAGCGTACTTTTTTATCTGGGCGGGGTTAACTTCTGCAGCATCCACATAGTCAGTGACCCCATCCTGGATCATCCGGGCTATTCTTATGGGGACGGTGTAGGACATGGTCAGCCGGTGGTGCAAACCTTCAATTGGCACTATCCGGTCAGCCCCTGCCTCCAGAGCCATTCTACTCCTTCCCTCGAAGCTGACAAAGAATGGGGCGTGATTGGCACTGTAATCTTTATTAAGGTAGATCACCACCTCAGTGCCTTTTTCATCAGCTATTTCTCTAGCCTTTCCAATAAGGGATGCATGTCCCTTGTGAACTGGATCAAAATCAGCGCTTATTCCTATCAATTAAAATTACCTCTTTTTTAAATTAAAAAGTCACATAATCAAAATAATTCAGTTAATGTGGTTTCTGTTGCTTAACATAAATATTTACTGTGATTAGGTTACTCGGATTATTACAATTTAATAGATATTTATTTAAATAAGTTTCATACCTCATAACTATTATTATAACATATAAAATTGTGATAAAATGGGCTCTGGAAACTTATTTACTAAGACAATACTAAATTATGGGGAATTTTTCTCAGGGTTAGGTTGGCATTCTAAAGCACTTAACTTGTTTGATCTGGTTTTAAAAATAGATCCAAATAACGTAAAATCCTGGTATGATAAAGGAAATTTATATAAACGTCAAAAAGAATTTAAAAAATCTTTATATTGTTTTGATAAAGCATTAAAAATTAATCCTAACCATTCTAGAACTTGGCATCTGAAAGCGAATCTTCTAGAAGAAATGGGTGAAAAAGAAGACTCAGAACGGTGCAGTTTGAAAGCAATTGAATGTTATAAAAAGGATCTTGAGATTGAATCTTCAAATCCAACTACTTGGTATAATGTAGGGATTGTTTATCAAAATTTAGGGAAACATGAAGAATCTTTAACTAATTTTAGTAAATGTATAGAATTAGACCCAGAATATAGTGAGGCATGGTTTAAAAAAGCAATTGACCTGGTAATGCTTGAAAAATATGAAGAGTCCCTAAAATGTTTCGATGAATCATTAAAACTAAGTCCCGGCAATTATAAGGCATTAATGTCAAAAGCAATTGTTCTTGAAACTCTTGAAAATTATTACTTGGCCTTAGCTTGTTTAAACAGAGTTATAAAAATAAAGGATAGACATTTACCTGCATATTATCACAAAATAGATGTTTTCATGGAAATGGACGAGTATGATGATGCATTGGCTACAGCAGATGAAATTATTAGTTTTTCACCTGGAGATGATAAAGCATTATATAAACGAGGATGGGTTTTATATTTTTTAAAAAGGTATGGCGAGTCATTAGAATCATTTGAAGATGCTATTAAAATAAATCCAAAGAATATTCAATACTGGGGTTCGAAAGGGACTGTTTTTGACAAAATGAAAAACTTTTCAGAAGCATTATTCTGCTTTGATAAAGCATTAGAAATAGATGAAAAAGATCCATACGTATGGAGTTCCAAAGCAAGAGAATTATACCAATTGAAACGATATCCTGAATCTTTGAATTCTTATGATAAGGTTTTAGAATTTGATCCTGAAAATGCAAGTGCCTGGAATTGGAAAGGATCTATTCTGGCTGAAATGGGTGATAATACCGCAACAGAATATTTGGAAGCCTCGATTAAATTCCATGATCTGGCTTTTGAAAAGGATCCAACTGATCAAGGAGTACTATCAGGCAAAGCATCTGTTTTAGAAATACTTCAAAGATATGATGAGGCTTTAGAATCCGTAAACAAGGCAATAAAACTAGATTCAAAAGATTACTGGAATTTGAATTTAAAGAGCCGCATTTTAAGGAAATTAGGTAGATATGAGGAGGCCTTGAAATATTCAGATCAAGCTCTTGAAATAAATCCGGATGATTCAGACTGTTATTATGAAAAAGGAAGGATCCTATGTGATCTTAAAAAATATGAAGAAGCATTAACATTATTCGAAAAAGCTTTTGAACAGAACAATTTAGATGAAAAATCTTTATATGCTAAAGGAATCATCTTGAAAGTTTTAAACCATGAAAAAGAATCAAAAGAATGTTTTAAAAAGGCAAAATCCATTAATTCTTACTTTAAATTTGATAAACTTGTTTTGAAAGACTTAACTGGTGATAAAAATGAAATTTAAATCATCACCTGATAATAAGAAACATTGGGAAAAAATTAAGCTAGATGAAATTCAACCTTATCCTTCTAGATATAACAAGGCAATCATAATTGCCTATTTATTCGCTTTTTCGGCTTTATTTATTAAGTTTATGTCCGTTAACTCTATTCTAGATCCATTCATACCATTTATTAAATTGTCAGAACGGAATCTTCGCCTTTGTTATCCTGAAAGTTGTGGTCCGAGACTCCATAAGATCCATGGTTAGTAATATACTATTTATTTTGCCTATTTACACGATATTCATTCTAATAATCAATATTATATTTTATATAATATTAAAAATCCCATTTGCAAATGCTTTCAGTTTACTTGATCCATTTAATGCATTATATGCACTGGTAGTATATTTCTACATCCTATTTGGACTATTTGGGTGGTATTTAGGTGCTTATTTTTTAATTACAGAACACCCTAAGATAAAAATACATGGTTATGTGATGACCGTGTTGCTTATTTTTTACATTTTTTCAGGCAATTTATTACATCTGTAATCCGGGGTAAATGTTCAGGGAAATTGAAATTTTAAGAAAAGCATAAAGAAACCATATTATTTCATTTTATCCCTTATTAGGGCCCCAATGATTCCACCTACTGCATCTAAAATTGCTGAAGTAGCCGCAGTGAAAAGCGCAAACGCGAAAATGTAATATACTACTTGGGGAAATAATGGTAGATTAAAATCAATTATGATATAGGTCAAAATTCCCAGTATAAATCCACCTATCAATCCTGCAATAATTCCATTTTTAGCTCCATTTTTATATCCGTTGTTTACAAGATATCCCACAATTATTCCTGGAATAAACATACCTATAAAAGAACCGTATTCAACCATGTGAAAAACCATTCCAAGTACCACAACCAAAGCTGCCCCTACAATACAATATTTCCAATTTATCATCTCATTTTCAGCTCCACGATCTAAATATTAAAATATCGAATTCTATGTCAACCTATTTTATCCCTTATTAGGGCTCCAATAATTCCACCTACAGCACTACTAACGGCAAAAAAAACCGCAGCTGTAAGCGCAAACGCGAAAATGAAAGATAATCCATGATTAAGAAGAGGTGATAAAAATTTATCAAATGTAATTTGCAAAATTCCCAGAATAAATCCACCTATAATTCCTGTTATAAATCCATTTTTAGCTCCATCTTTATATCCGTTGTTTACAAAATATCCCACAATTATCCCTGGAATAAACCAAGTAGAATACCCAATAAAAGTACCATATTCAACTATTATAAAAACCATTCCAAATACTACAACCAAAGCTGCCCCTATAATACAATATTTCCAATTTATCATCTCATTTTCAGCCCCATATTTTGCAATTGTCGTTGTCATGGCTAAAAAAACAGCCTCTAAATCAAGCAGGTCTAAGATTAATGTGTTTCAAATGTATTAAATAGTTGATGATTTTAAATACTATTCAAATGTCAAAACAAGACATTTCTTATGAAGTACCCTATCTTTTTGTTTGGCGCGTATTAGATCATAGCATTCTTAGCTATTATAGTATATTTGCTATAACATTATAATAAGTTTGATATAATATTATATCATATTTACTATAACAGGAGTTTCTCATGAAAGACAATAAGATCGAAATAGTAAAAGATTTGGTAACATTTGGACAGGGGAGTAGCATTCGTCAAATAGCCAACAGAGTAAAAATACCCTATCCTAATGTTTACAACATTATTAAGAAATTAGAGCTAGATGATCTAGTAACTCTTGAAAAGATTGGTTCTGCTTATAGATGTTCTCTAAATAAAAAAGTCCACCCACTTATATTCCAAGCAGAATATGAGCGTACTATGGACCTTCTTGAAAAAAATACTGATCTAAAAATTCTAAATAAAAAGTTATATAACCTAAATTTTCCATTTGTTGCTTTAATTTTTGGATCTTACGCTAAAGGAACAGCATCTAAACATTCTGATATAGACTTGATGATAATCTCTGAAATAAATCGTGAGAAGGAATTTGAAAGGACAATAAATTTGTTACCATTAGATATTCACCCTACAACATTATCTTTCGATCAATTTATGAATATGGCTAAAACCAATGAATTTAGCGTAGTTTCGGAATTATTGGATAGAAACATTATATTGGTTGGGATAGAAGATTATTATAGGATGTTAGAGCATGTTAGACCCAGAACGAATAAAAATAGCGGAATCAAATTTTAGAAAAGATTTAAATGAAGGACTAATTAAAAAAGCAGTCCCTGACGAAAATCTAATCGATGCGTTGCACGATAATGCTTTAGAAAGTTTAAGTGTAGCTGATTTTCTAAATAAAAAAGATTTTTCTCCATTGTGGGTCATTGTTTCTTCTTACTATTCAATGTATTATATGGCAA
>Ga0074193_1003069_pt1 | contig 13165 bp, 9 predicted proteins | sample EPASupsiteHSE605_FD_64523 | JGI IMG/M metagenome (GOLD analysis project Ga0074193, IMG submission 64523) | Bioremediated contaminated groundwater from EPA Superfund site, New Mexico - Sample HSE6-05 | ecosystem: Environmental > Aquatic > Deep subsurface > Groundwater > Contaminated ... | reverse complement strand
GTTTCAGTGCCTCAATTAGGTTGTGCCCAGTTACAGATTCCATCTCTATCCCCCCTTCTTATTCCCTGCCCTCTGTGGACGAATCAGCCAAACCGTTAGCAGCAGGCAAATCAAAACGATTAGGGCATCTAACATTAGATTCACCTGCCAGACAGGCATTGGCTCAACTGGTTTAACTGTCACAGGCTGACCCGTAATAAATGTAGTACTTACAGCTCGAACAACCGTCCGACGGGCAAAAGGGACCATATCCATTCCTGTAGGCAAGGCGGAACCTAAAGCCACTATCGGATTGAAATTAACGATAAAAGGAGTCGGAGGAATCTGGTTTAGCCTCGACCATTTTTCCATATTCATATTCTGGATCACTGCGGCTGAGATTAAAGTACCTCCAAATAGAAAGAAAGATAGTAGATAGCTTATTACAATCGCTGTAATCGTACGTTTAAATAGAGCCGAGCAAAAGAGACCGAGACTCGCAATAGTCACTGTCGTAGCCAGAGAAATCAGAACGACGAGAAGTAGGTCACGCATAGCCACGGATCCAAAAAGAAAAACCATGCTGTAAATCGGCATCGAAGCTAAGATCAATAACACAATATAACTAATTGCGGATAAAAGTTTACCAATAACAATGGAAAAAGGAGAAAGCCGAGTCACCAACAAGAGCGGCCAGGTTTGCCTCTCCCTTTCCCCACTGATAATCGAGGCAGTCATTCCGGGAGCTAAAAATGCAATAAGAGCAAGCTGGGCAATGGCTAAGATCCCAAAGAGCTCTACTCCCAAGCGCAATGCCTGAGTCCCACCATAGCTATAGCGGGTTTGGAGGTAATAGACGAAACCACCGATTTGAGCTAGGGCCAGTACGTATATGGTAATCAAAAGCGGCGAACGCCAAGTACGCACTCTATCCCGCAATTCTTTGGCTAAAACTGGATTTACAATCATCGTCCCACCCCCTTGGTAATTTGCATAAACAAATCTTCTAAACTATTGGAGGACTCGGCAAAAGAAAGAACGGGCAGTTCTGCTAAAACCAACGCACGCAGCAGTTTTTGCTGCTCCTCACCATTGCCAGAAAAACGAACCTGTAAAACCCCATCTGCAGTCTCATTCACAGCAACTACCCATGGATTCTCTTCCACTATGGCCCTCGCTGCCTCAATTTTTTCCTGAACCTTCACTTGAATCAATTTTTCCTGTTGAAGTTGAGCGGTGATATCATCCACACTACCCACCGCAATTAATTCTCCGCCTTCAATGATCCCCACTTCCGTACACAGCTCTGCCAGTTCCGGCAGAATGTGAGAGGAAATAATAATACTCTTACCCATATTCTTCAGTTCCCTTAGTAATTCCCGCATCTCCACCCTGGCTCTTGGATCTAAACCAGAAGCAGGCTCATCGAGAAGAAGCACCTTAGGATCATGAACTAAGCTCCTGGCCAAACACAACCTTTGCTTCATCCCACGGGACAAAGAATCGACATAAGCATCCGCTTTAAAGCTAAGATCCGTCAATTCTAAGAGATCCGCAATGATACTTCTTCGTTTCCTTTCTGCAACTCTGTAACAAGAGGCATAAAAATCTAAGTACTCAGTTACTTTAATCCGTTCATACACCCCAAAAAAGTCAGGCATATAGCCCATGAGAGCACGAACTTTCTTAGGATATTTAATCACATCTACTCCGTCTATAAAGGCTTTCCCCTCCGTCGGAGCCATTAAAGTTGCTAGGATTTTCAAAGTTGTCGACTTACCCGCTCCGTTGGGACCCACAAAACCAAAAATACTACCCTGTTCAATCTCAAAACTAACCCCTTTTAGAGCTTCCATTTTCCCATAGGTTTTTTTTAGTCCTTCTACCTTAATCACTTATTGCCCACCTCCCTTACTGCTAAGAGAGATACTGACCCCGTAAAATTCCTGTTCCTGAAATGACTGAGGTTGCTTAAATTGCGATTGCGATTGTGTTTGCGCTTGATTGGACACTTTAAATCGAACCAAGCGCTCACTATTGATATAGTTTGCAGGATCTTTGATCACTGTGCTGTCAGTCGTCATACCGATATCATCCCAAGCAGCTGTCTTCCAGTTATAAAGGGACCCGGTTACCATTGAAAAAGAAGCACCATTTCTTTGATGAATGTTTAATTGCATTTCACTAAATTTACCTTCGGGAAGTTCCATCTGGTATTCGGCTTCCGAATTGGGTTGCATCATTATACTTCCCGGTCCCATGCCGATATTTTGCGAGCTATAGAGTGTCCCTGCTATGAACCCTTCGGGTACTTCCAGGTGTTCAGGGTCAAATTTCAGATCCAAAGGGACTTGAAACAACGTTGTGTAATATTTCTTAACGTTATTATCTTCGATGGTTAGTCCTCCTTGAAAAGGTTGGGTAGACCAACCGAAAAACAGTACTTTACCCCCTAATCTAGAGTCCCACTCATTGCCCAGCTGACTTTCAAAGATTTGTTGCCGCATCATGTCTTTAGCTTGAGGACGTGGCGGGGCACCCGGACCTTGCCAATTAATCTGGGGATTATAGATTTGATACGCTAAAGGGGCTCCTTTGCTTCGGTTATTGTTCATAGAATTGAGGTTAATTTCCGTCTCCAGCTTTTCCCCTGCTTTGAGGGCAGCGATTTTCGTGAACCAATTAGGAGAAGAAAGGACAACACCATCCGTAAAATCATACTGAGTATTATTCGTGATCGTTGCCAGCCATTTATTGTCCTTATAGGCTATTTCGCCGCTGATTGATCCGTTAAGGGAAGCATCTTCAACTGATGAAAATCCTCTCATAACCCAGGAACGCATTTGTAAGAAGTCCAAATTTGTTTGTTCAGGTGTTTGCTCCACACTAATCAAAGCGTTTGATCTCTGATTTGTTTGGAGATCAGTTCTTGGAAATCCTCCAAAATTCGACAAACCTCCTATCAGATGTTCACCTTGCAATTGGAGATGATAGGTTGCATGGGTTGGAGCAAATAAGCCCGTAACTGCAGTGATTTTGGCCAAAGAAGTACCAGGCATAACCTCAATAACATTGATCTGGTGAGAAATGATTTCCGCCGGACGAGTTTTAAACGACGTTAGATAAATCAAAACGACAAAAACTGATGCTAAGGCAGGTATGGTAATCCAAGTCCACTCCCGTTTGTCGAATTTCTTAAGGACTAAGTAGTTAACAAAACCGGCCAATAAAAGATACAAGCCAATAACCCAGGCCATAGTTCTCAGGGAAGGGAGAGCCATGTCCTCAATATTCCCCAAGGCATTGGCCATACCATTCATGTCGGTAGATTGTCCTTGAAAACGGATGATGCCAAACTGACCCGACCCAGCGGCACTCTCGATCGATGCCTGATCTGTCAGGAGATCCTTCCAAAGCACCTTAGTGCCTGTCCAGTTAGCTATTGGTTCCAGAGCCGGATCAAACGCCAGAAATAAAACCGTCCCTTCCCCCAATGAAAACTTTACAGCTAAGGGTTGTCCCTGTTCAGAGAAAAGCGGCTTCCCTTTAGTACTTTGAAGATTCGCAATCCGTACAGGACCCCCAATCGCTTCACTAATCGGTTCACTTAAGCTTTGCGGAAGAGCACTCAAAGTCTTATTTTCTACACCGGATACTGTTACCGCTTGAAGTTCGGGCGGTAAATTGGGCAGTACTTTTTGCCAGCCTGAACCTCCTCCCACCACCAGCGTTCCTCCCCGGCTCACCCAGTGAGTCAAAGCCGCAGCCTGCTCGGTCGAAAGTTTTAAATTGATGTCATCCATCACCAACATATCGAACGTATTGAGCAACTCTGCTTTCTCGGGCAGTTCTTCATTTTTAACGGTCGTTAAAATTGGGCTCAACCAATTCGCTTGCTTAAGAGCATTCAAAGAGGTTAATCCATCCTCCGAACGGTCTAACAAACCAATCACCAATTGATCATCACTAAGAGAAGTTAAATTGAGTGCTTGCTTAGCAAGAACTTTATCCGCATCGAGTAACTCGATCGTCAGATTTGTTAATGAATCCTGGACTGGTATGTAAAATATAAAACTCTTTGTTGCGCCCTGAGGAAGAACTACGCTGCTGATATAGTCCATTGTATTAAGCTCCAAGGGAATATCATTTGGAGTGACTCTCAAATCTCCATGGAGATCCTTTCCTTGGTTCGTCACCTCAACTTGAAGCGGGAACCAGGCACCACGTTTTGTGTGGTTTCCATAAGTCCCCTTGGCTTTAATTATAATGGACGGATTTTGATTTTGATTTTCATCTTCTGGGGCAGCAAGTATTCCTTTGGCAGATAGGACCATCGAAGAAAGAAAAACAAGCATAGCGGTGAATATAAGTATCCATTTTTTTAATTCCGACAATACATCAGCTCCTTTTTTCTTGTATCAATATTTTTACACAATTCCTACCTTTTGATTGGGTTCTATATCTTTACAATTCGGCAAAATACAATATATTCCTTCTAAGCCATAATAATATTTCAATTTACGCAGAAAATGTCAGCAAAAATACTATAATGGATATCAAGAAAGGTGGTGAATTGCTTGAGTAAGCAAGATGATTTACAACAACCTTTAGCAAAATATCGTAATTTTTTGAGTGGTCTCAATATGCATAAGATCGCGACTCTTCTCTTGAGCTTTTTTCTGTTTGCGGCACCGGCATACGCTGTAAGCGGTTTTCAATATTCAAAACCAATTGAAACCGACAATTTAAACGGGTATAAATTTGTTGTTTTGGATAAGGATGTTTATGCCCACAGTGACCAACTCCAACTTCAGGATTTAAGAATTATGGATCAGAATCAAGAGGTCCCTTATTTCCTCGATTCAATCCACGACGCAGCGACAACAAAAGAAAAGGAAAGCTTTATTAAATCAGAAGAAATCACCTTTGTCACGACTCAAGATGGCAGTGATACCGTGCTTACAATTGCGGTGAATCATCTCAATGGATTTCGTCTGGAGTTGTCCGCAGATGCCATGTTAGAACGGACCTACGCGCTCTATGGTCTGAGTGGTGAGACAAAATGGTATCTATCCGAAGGAACACTTGCAAATCTCCCCACCGACCCATCTTATCCAACGAAAAAAGAAATCAATTGGAATAGCAGTAACCCTTTTGATAACCTCAAACTCGTCATCCATAACCGCAATGATAAACCCCTAGATCTAAAATCCTTAAGGTTCAGCTACTATCTTGATAGACTGGTTTTTAAGAATTTAGGAAACAGGCATTATCGCTTAGTTTATGGAAACAAGACCATCAGCTCTCCTCCCCATTACGATATTATGGATTACACACCCGCCGTAAAAAAGGAGCCCATGACTCAAGCCACGTTGGGTGCCGAAATATCTACCCTGCCTCAGTCCCAACCACCTGAGAACCCAGAAAATCACCAACTGCTTTTTATCATCACTATCCCTGCCTTAGCGTTATTATTACTGACAGGCCTTAAGTTAAGTTTAAGAAAAAAGGCGAAAAGAAAAGATAAAATCAAGTTTTAACCAATTAATATCAAATTTTCAAAATTTTTATTCTTTATGCAGGAATACAATTATCCTCTGCAGAACTTCAATCTTTACAGCTTAACCTTAAAGAAACCCCTCGGATTGAGAAAAGGAGAGGATTGTTGTGGGGACGGAGAATGGTACTGAATTAACACATCCCCTTATTGAGCATGCCATAGAAATGGTGCCTTACATCAAAGGATTGCTTGGAGGAGAATATGGTGTATACGTTTCGAACCTGGAGCACTATCTATGTTGTGAGCATGGAGCGGTGAAACTAGCCTTGCAGGCTTACGACCAAGTTAAGGATACTAGTATAACCGGGCGATGTCTTAGTACTAGTCAACGGACTATTGCCAAAGCTGGAAAAGAAGTCTATGGTATCGCGTATATAGGAATAGCGTATCCAATTATCGATCCCTCTGGGCTCCTCGTTGGAACTCTAGCAATGATCTTACCTACACGTCAAGACGATTTAATCCAAATTGCCAATCAAACAGAGGCTGAAATTAACTCGATCGCTATGTCTATGGCCGATTTTTCAGCCACGCAAGAAGAGCTGGCAGCAACCACTCAAGAGTTTGTGGCCAATATCGATATTATTAGGAAGCATATCGAAAATACTGACGCTATTGTAACCTTAATCAGTACCGTTGCGAAACAGACCAATCTCTTGGGGCTTAACGCAGCCATAGAGGCCGCGAGAGCTGGCGAAGCAGGAAGAGGCTTCAGCGTCGTTGCTGAGGAAATTCGTAAGCTTGCCAACCATACACAGGGATCGGTTAAAAGTGTTATAAACACTTTAGAAGTCATACAACAGGCCATTAATGAGTTGACTCGCTCGCTTGAACAAATGGTTTCTGGCACTGAGGAACAAGCTGCTGCATCCTCTTCTATTAATACCTCCGTGCAAGAATTAAAACTAATAGCTACTACGCTTAAAGCTACCGCGGATAATCTAATTCGTTAAGATGCCTATCACCTGGAATCTTCGTATGCCAAAAGAGGGTAGAAGTTTAATACTTCTACCCTCTTTATAAATTTAATTTCCCATTAGTTATTTCATGAAATTATGACTTAATCTCTAAAAAACTTTCACAATTTGCACCTTTTAGCTTCACATATTTTAGTTATCCTTAGAGAGTAGTCAATTAATACGACAATAATTATCACAAAATAGTTTACTCTCCATAACGTTTATTAGCCAGAGCTCAGCGAAAGGAATGATTATAAGTATGGAAAACGAAACCGATTTACCACAGGATGGCAATATTGATCCTACAGAAAATGCATATAACGAAACTAAGGAACTCAAGGAAATGTTCACCCCTCAGTCAAACCCACCTATTTCTGACAACAAGCCAAAAAAGAAATTTTTAGCTACGGCTGGCCTCTGTTTAGTTAGCGCTGTGATAGGTGGTCTAACAACGGTTGCTACAATACCCTACGTTTATCCAGCTAACACTGTTTCTTCAATTCAAACATCTAATTTAGCGTCTAATTCATCGTCTATTGCTCAGGTTGCAAATCTTGCGTCCACAGCAGCAAACCCTGTAGAACAAATCGCAAAGAGTGTCGGCCCAGCAGTTGTTGGTGTGTCTAATTTCCAAGCGAGCCGAAGTTATTTTGGCAATTCGGGTCTTCAAGAAGTCGGCAGCGGTTCAGGTTTTATTATTGATGCCCAAAAAGGTTATATAGTGACTAATAATCATGTGATTGATGGAGCCCAAAAAGTTACTGTCAGCTTGAGCGATGGACGTAATCTTGATGCGAAAATAATTGGCGCTGATCCACGTACAGATCTTGCGGTATTGCAGATCTCTGATACTAAAAACCTTACTGCGGTTAAACTTGGCGATTCCTCAAAAATCGAAGTTGGCGAATCAGTGGTTGCTATTGGAAATCCTGGAGGAACAGAATTCGCACGTTCTGTAACCACAGGAGTCATCTCTGCTAAAAATCGCACACTTAACCTACAAGGTGAGGCAAGTTTTGACCTAATCCAAACGGACGCTGCTATAAATCCCGGAAACAGTGGTGGACCGCTTGTGGATTACCAAGGACAAGTCATTGGTATCAACTCAGCTAAATATGCGGAACCAGGCTTTGAAGGGATGGGTTTTGCGATTCCTATTTCAGATGCCATTCCTACAATACAACAGTTAATCACTTCAGGTGTGGCCAAACACCCGGCGCTCTTAGTGAGTACTGATGATCAATACAACACTTATGCCCAAAGTAACAATAAGCCTCTCGGCACCTATATTTCTGCAGTGACACCAAATGGCCCAGCAGCTAAAGCAGGAATTATGAAAGGGGATGTAATCACTAAAATTAATAATACTCAAGTTAAAAATTCGTCTGAGCTTATCCATGAACTCTACAAATATAATGTTGGAGACAAAGTAACTATTACCTATATTCGTGATGGACAAACAAAACAAGTTCAGGCTACACTTGGAGAAATATCATCCAATCAGTAAATGAAGTGTACGAAGAACTTATCCCCACTTATAGTAGCTTATAGAAGTGAGGGTCTTGAAAACGGGATAAATAGTAAAAGGATAGAAGCAATTTATTGCTTCTATCCTTTTACTATTTATTGGATTAAAGGAATAGTTGAATCCTTCCTTTAATTTAGCTTACATTTCAAGACCCTGCTGCAGGAGCGTGACCTATGTTAGGGTGGCAGGATATACAACTAGTTTGACCTTCAATCATCGGCTGGTGACTTATTGGTGGCGCAGTCGGACCGGACCCAGGAGCTAAAGTAATGTTTTTGGCATTGGGGTAGGCACTGTCTTTACCGCTATGACAATACAGACAAGCATCAATATGCGGCGTCCATTCAAGTTTAGCAGGGACCTGATTGGTGAAATGCAAATAAAGCTCTTTGTAACTACTTACTTTCCGTACTATGTAACCCAAATTACCAGGAGCGGCGTGACAACTCAGACATTCGACATCTTTGTGTGGTCCTTTTTCCCACGTTGCGACCCGGGGAGCGATCTCATGACAAGAGGTGCAGAATTGCGGTCGAGAGGTATAGTGCATACCAGCATATGCTCCAACGACCAACACAACTACAACAATTAGAATCGTTAGCACAATTTTTCGAGTTCTGTTAGCTTTAGCAGGTTGTCCCTCGTTTGAGGCCAAACTCCTCACCTCCATTTTAGTAACTTTTCAACTCAAAATTCTTTTCTCACAACAGTTCTTATTGTTACTTTAAAGTTTGAAAATTATGTACGCCTGAGTCTCCTACTTTTCTGTTCTTGTAATCAAGATTATTTGAATAAAAGAAAATTATCTCGGTAAACTATGGGTGTTTAAAGAACTTGTGAAGGAGGGATATTTCAGTGAAACGGCTTAGAATGATGGTATTAAGTCTGATGACTATAATAACCATCTCATTGGTTGTAGCTTGCGGAAGTACGCAACAGCCTGCTCCAACAACTGAGACTCAGACTCAAGGCCAGACGAGTCAAGTAACTCCGGTTGCGAATGTGACCGCTACCTATGTCGGTGAGCAAACCTGTCAATCCTGTCATCAGAAAACAGACTATGACAAAACGCCACATTTTCAATCCTTTAAACCTTTATCAGCCTATAAGCTGGATAAGACTTATGGTACGGTTACCGTATATGATGGTGCTGCCAATGATGCCAAATCTACAACGGTAGATTTAAGCAAAGCCCTTGGGGTAGAAATGGATACCTATGTTGTGGCTCAAATTCCCAAAGAAGCGGGTTTTGCCAAGCAGTTTTATCGAGTGGGGCATATGATCAAAAACCCTGATGGAACGTATAAAATCGAAAGCGCCGGCGTGGTCGAAGGAACCCAGAATTGGTCTGCCGAAGACTACACCTGCATCAAATGTCATAGTCCAGGGATGGGCGCTGCTGGAACACCTGACTTAACTGTAAGCTGCGAAGCTTGTCACGGTCCCGGCAGCAACCACGTCGCTGCAACAACCAATGATCAGAAAAAAGCCACAATGGTATTGCCTGATTCCAATACTTGTTTAGAATGTCATAGCAGTGATCCTGCCAAAGATTCCAAAACAGGGGCTATTATTACAAAAAACCACTATGGTACGCGTGATTACACCTTTAGCAAACACAACACCACAGGCCAGATAAATGGTTGTTTGACGTGTCACAAGGCACACTCTCCAGACGCAAACGGCGGATTGCTGACGAAAGATAATCCTAATGACATTTGCGTGACCTGCCACGCGGGAAAAAATTACGATACGAAGACCATTATGTGGAAAAATAAATCAGATCCTCGCGACCATATAACAGCCGACCACAGTTTTAACGCTGTCCCAGAGTCTGCGACGAAGGTCAATACTACAACTAAAAATGTTGAGATCGTAGATCCGACAGTGTTAGAGATGATTAAGAAAGCACTACCGGATTTAGCGAAGTAAACGCAGAGTGAACTCGCTTACGCTAAAGCTGAACATCGGGACTTCAGATGGGGATTCTACCCCACCTGAAATGAACAAAACCTACCCCACTTATAGAAGTGGCAGTCTTGAAAACGGGATAAAAACAAGGCTTGTCCTAATAAAAAGGGCAAGCCTTGTTTTCTGGTACTTGGCTTAGACGAGAGAAAGAAGTTTATCCATTTTCTCTAAAAGTTTCTCCATATTTACAGGTTTTGTGAAATAACCGTCAACCCCAATCAAATAACCTCTATCCGCATCCTCAACAATGGAAAGAATGACAACTGGGATATTCATTGTTATAGGGTCATTCTTTAACACGGCCGCCACATCAAAGCCATTAATTCCAGGCATCATAATATCGAGAAGAATTAAGTCAGCATTAGCTTTCTTAAGTAATGAAATCGCTCTCAAACCATCCTCCGCTTCCAAAACAATATAACCTACCGCCTCTAATTCTTGGCGGAGATAAATTCTTATGTTTTCGTTATCGTCAACCACCAATATTTTCTTAACCGTTAAATCTGATGTAGCGGGTCCTATTCTGTCATGCGGCGATTCTTGAGTATCCAACGATCCAATATCGTCTGTCCTGACTATCATTTCTCTATTCAGCGGAAGGGTAAAGGAGAACTTGCTTCCCTTACCGAGTTCACTATCCACCCAAATCTGCCCTCCGTGGTATTCGACAATTTGTTTACAGATTGGCAATCCCAAACCCGTTCCACTCGGCTTATCCGTTAGATTATCCCCGATTTGTTTGAACTTTTCAAAAACCTTGTCTTGATCTTCAGCGGCTATCCCAATCCCTTGGTCTACTACACTCACCATTATACAATCACCCATTTTCTGGCATAGGCAAGTTACAGCCGTGCCTTCGTTGGTAAACTTCACAGCATTGGACAGCAGATTTATGACGACTCGAATGACTTTTTCTTGATCACAATACACAACTGGCAGATTGTTTTCGATATATTTGCTCAGCTTTAGTCCCCTTTGTTCAAACAAAGAGGAGACAGCTGCCATGCCCCGCTCTACGATATCACTGAGCAATGTCTGCTCCATATTCCAGTCAACGCGGCCAGCCTCCATTTTGGCAATATCCAATACATCGTTAATCAATTTAGTTAAACGTTCTCCTTCAGAAACTATGATTTCTATATTTTGTTTAACCTGCTTAACGGCTCGATCCAGCTTCTTATCCTCAATTTTCAAATTGGGGAAGATGACTTCTTCCATCCTCTTTTTTATTATCTTGGCAAAGCCAAGGATTGAGGTCAAAGGAGTACGTAATTCATGAGACACCGTAGATAAGAAATCTGTTTTCATATGATCAAGTTCGTGAAGCTTCTCATTAGCATTTTGTAACTCGATATTTAGTAGGTCCGCGCCTTCTTTGGCTTGACGTAAGGATTCTTCAATGGCTTCTCGCTCTTCAATTTCTGATTTTAGCAGATGATTTGTTGCAATTAGATCGGCGGTTCGTTGCTGAACTGTTCTTTCCAGTACTTCATTCCAGGCTGCTAATTGATCACGCTGCATCTCGATTTCCTCAGCCTGTCCTTGAATTAACTTCATGCTTTGTTCATTTTGTTTAAACAAATAATACTTACAGCTTTCCACATGATTAAGACCATTGGCAATAGCCATCATCATATCTCGGCAATTACCGTAACCACACGAAGAACAGTTAATTTTACGTTCTTCCGGAGTGTGTTTATGCATTAAATTCCATAGTTGTTCTTCCTCTTCTTCTGCTGGTTGACGCAAAAAATTCATCGTTGATTTTTCTGCATAACTTCTTGAAAAATCAAGGTTTTGAGCATCCAACCACTCGAAGAAATCTTGTAAAACGTCTATTTGGCTGCTTCCTTCTTTTTGTTCTTGTTTTTCTTCTCTCAGTTGATTATGTTTTTTAATTTGTCTTTCTTGGCGATCCGCCATGATCCGTTCAATTTGAGAATGAGTTTTTTGATGGTTAGCAGCTGGGCCACAGTTACAACCATGAATACAATTTAAAATGTCAATTACCAACGGCGCATCGTTTTGACGAATATCCTTGAGAAGTTCTGGTAGGTATTTCGTATAGACCTCTTGGGAACCTTCCACTCGACTAAGGTCATACTTTTTGACCGGGATTCCAAAACGCTGAAATGTTTCAGTAAGCCCACCGGGCCGGCTATATCCAACCGCTCTTTCTGCCTCAGGCGTATCAAAATAGCCGGATTCCAACTCATGCAAGTAAATATCATGTTCTTGAAAATACTTATCCAGTGATTGAAACGTTAGGTTATAAGAGACGACACCTTTGGTATTGGGATCATGTATCTCACGCCGTTTTGCAATACATGGTCCTAAAAAGGCCAATTTCAATTGACTAAACTCCGGTTGGCTCTTGATCCAAATCCCCACGTCTAGAGCAGGTGAGTGGGTGGGTGCCAAATAGGGAATAAGTTCCGGCATATAGATTTCTATGTAACTTACGATAGCTGGACAAGGCTGAGCAATGATCGGTTGCAGAACACTCTCTTGCATTACTTTAAGATAACGATAAGTTGTAATCTCCGCTCCGAAACTAACATCAAAGACATTCTTAACACCCATTTTCCGCAATGCAGTAATTATCTCCATAAGCCAGGGATCATAATTAACAGCTGCGGACGGAGCAAGCAAAACTCCCATCGGGACACCTAAACGAAGATCCTCGAGGAAAGCTGCAAAATCATCGACAACATAGCGGGCATGATGACCTTTATCGCGACACACCCGAATACACTCCCCACACCCTATACAGAGATCCGATTGGATTGAAATTCCGTCCGGTTCGACAATGTTACAGAGTTTTACTGGACAAACCTGAATACAAGCAAGACAATGTTGACATTTTGTTTTTTCAACTCGAATTACTTCCGGTAAATTCATGAACACTACTTCCCCTCTATATTCTTATTGTCGGTCATGTATTCAGTATGGATTTTTATATTCCCAATATTTTCCTGGATTTATCCACTATTTCGTCCGGATTAAATGGCTTCGTCATATACTCGTCCGCTCCAACTTCTAATCCTTTTTGCTTATCAAATTCCTGCCCTTTAGCCGTTAATAAAATAATATAGATATCTCGCAAACGGAGTTCATTTTTAACCTTGCTACACACCTCAAACCCGTTCATTTTAGGCATCATTACAT
>Ga0074193_1003068_pt1 | contig 13173 bp, 6 predicted proteins | sample EPASupsiteHSE605_FD_64523 | JGI IMG/M metagenome (GOLD analysis project Ga0074193, IMG submission 64523) | Bioremediated contaminated groundwater from EPA Superfund site, New Mexico - Sample HSE6-05 | ecosystem: Environmental > Aquatic > Deep subsurface > Groundwater > Contaminated ... | reverse complement strand
GAAAAATGAAAAGAGGGAGATAGCTCCCCCTATAAACAATTAAAGGATGTCATCCCGACATCCCCTAACCAAACTTTGTTAACCTTAAATCTAATACTATTATGAAAAAACCACGATGCAAAGATACAGGCAAAAAGTCCTTTTGTCAAGTCTTTTTCAAATAAAACATGTTAAATAACATGCCCTGTTTTGTCAAAAAGACTTAAGCAAACGGATTTATATCACAAAATAGTCAAAATATATTAATTTTTGAATTTTATTAGTTATGTTTGTTACCCTATTGTACCATATCCCTACGAAAACAATTTAAGAATTTGATCAAAATGAAAAATCGAAATTATTTAGTCTGGCTGTTGCTGCTGGGATTTATCCTCCCATTAACAGCCCAGCAACAAATGCAACCCCTTCCCATCGACCCTAAAGTACGTTATGGCAAACTAGCCAATGGACTGACCTATTACATCCGGCACAACGAACAACCCAAAGAAAGAGCCGATTTTTACATCGCTCAACGGGTTGGCTCCATGCAGGAGGAAGACAATCAAGCCGGATTGGCACACTTTCTTGAGCACATGGCCTTTAACGGAACCAAGAATTTCCCCGGACATGGCATAGACGATTTTACTGAAAGTGTAGGAATACGCGGAGGCGAAAACCTCAACGCATATACTTCGTTTGACGAAACCGTATATATGATTATGAACGCCCCGGTAAACCGCCGCGAAGTGGTAGACTCTTGCTTGCTGATCCTGCACGACTGGTCGGGGTTCATAGCCTTGGAAGACTCCGCCATCGAGAAAGAACGCGGTGTAATTCGCGAAGAGTGGCGTACCAGTCAGGATGCCCAGGCTCGTCTGTGGGAGCAACAGTTGCCCAAAATGTTTCCCGGTAGCCGGTATGCCAACCGCATGCCCATCGGTTCCATCGATGTAATCAATAATTTTAAGTACGATGAAATACGTGCCTATTACAAAAAATGGTACCGTCCGGATCTGCAAGCAGTAATTATCGTAGGCGATGTAGACGTAGACCAGGTTGAGAACAGCCTGAAACAGATGTTTACCGATATCCCCAAACCGGTTAATCCCGCCGAACGCGTCTTGCACCAGGTGCCGGATAACGATCTGCCGCTGGTTTCGGTGGCAACGGATAAAGAGGCATCAAATACCATCTTGTATCTCTTCTACAAACACGACAAGCTTCCCCGCGACCTTTATGCGACCCCCATGGGCCTTGTGATGGATTACATCCGCAATGTAGCCAGCAGTATGATGAACGACCGGTTCAACGAGCTGCTTCAGAAAGGGAATCCTCCCTTTGTGGATGCTCAGGCTTCCGACGGCGAATATATGATAGCCAAATCTAAAGACGCGTGGACAGTTGCCTGTCTGGCCAAGGAAGACCACATAAACGAAGCCCTTACGGCCATGGTGGTGGAAACACAGCGACTGAAGAAATTCGGCTTCACCGCATCCGAATACGAACGGGCACGCATCAATGTGCTTAAGAACTACGAAACACATTTCAACGAACGTGATAAGCAGAAAAACGATGCCTACACCAACGAATATGTTACTCACTTTACCGATGGAGGATATATTCCGGGTATCGAGACCGAGTATGCGCTGATTAACCAGATTGCACCGGGTATACCTGTTGAGCAGATAAACCAGTATATACAGGACATGATTGGCGATAAAAATATCGTTATCTCTCTTACAGGTCCCGAAAAAGCCGGACTCACCTACCCTACGGAAGACGATCTGCTACGTACCTTTATGAAAGCCCAGAAGCAAGAGGTTGAAGCGTACATGGAAACTGTCTCAAACGAACCTCTTATTGCCAGAGAGCCTACTCCGGGAACCATTCTGAAAGAAGAGAAAGACCCCTTGTTCGGAGCAACCGTTCTTACCCTTGGAAATGGGGTTAAGGTAGTTGTGAAACCTACGGAGCTGAAAAAAGACGAGGTATTGATGACCGCCACCAGTCCGGGTGGTAGTTCACTGTTTAGCAAAGAAGATGCAGCCAACCTGAAACTTTTTAACGATGTGATTGGATTGGGCGGTTTGGGTAACTTCAGTGCAGTGGATCTTCCCAAAGTCCTTGCCGGGAAGAAAGCCTCCGTATCAGCAAGTCTGGGGATGGATAACGAAAGTCTGAACGGACAATCAACTCCGGCCGACCTGAAAACACTCTTCCAGCTGATCTATCTTCAGTTTACAGCCCTGCGCCCCGATACCGAAGCCTATACATCTTTTGAGGGACGTACCAAAGCTCAGTTAAAAAACTACGAACTCAATCCGATGGTTGCCTTCAGCGACACCATAACCAAAGAAATTTACAATAATAATCCAAGGATGGTGCGACTAAAAGAGAGTGATTTCGAGAAGATAAGCTACCAACGCATCCTTGATATGTATAAGGAACGCTTTGCCGATGCATCCGACTTTACCTTCACCTTTGTGGGTAATATAAATCAAGACAGCCTCAAACTATATGCCAAACAATATCTGGCCACCCTTCCCTCTCTCAAAAGAGTGGAAAAAGGAAATGTAAACGAGGTACCGGCTATACGTAAAGGCTCGGCGGTGAACCATTTTGCCCGTTCACTTCAAACTCCCAAGGCTTCGGTAGTGAACTTTTTCAGCGGCGAATTGCCTTATACCCTCGAAAACCGGCTTACACTTACCATGTTCAAGCAGATTCTTGATCTGGTGTACATGGAGAAAGTGCGCGAAGATGAAGGAGGAACCTACGGAGTGCAGACTTCAGCTCAAATTTCGAGCTTCCCCGAAGGACGTACCGTTTTGCAGACCTATTTCGATACAGATCCTGCCAAGCGTGCCCAGATGAACTCCATCGTACACAATGAGCTGAAAAGAATAGCGGAAACTGGTCCTCGTCCGGAAGATTTCAATAAGACGAAGGAAAACCTGCTAAAGAAACATGCCGAAGCATTGCAGGAAAACAGCTATTGGTTAAATACGATCGACACCTATTACTTTAAGAAACGTGACGATCACAGCGCCTATGATGCTACATTGAATGCTATCACCCCTGCAAGTATTCAGAACCTGGCCAAGTCTCTGTTAAAACAAGGCAACACCGTCGAAGTGGTTATGGAACCCTCGCACTAAGATCAGGCACCTCATACAAAAAGAGCAAATGGAAAACCATTTGCTCTTTTTATTTTATCCACGATGTTCAAATAAATACTATTGCCCGGTTGTATAGAACAAGCCGGCTTCCGGGCCAAGCGGCAATGCCAGCCATATCCAGACAATCATCAAAGCAGTCCACACCATGAAGAAAGCAAACGAATAAGGCAGCATAGTTGCCATCAATGTACCTATACCCGCCTTTGGTTCGTATTTCTGGTAATACACTATGATCAAAGCAAAGAAACTCATCATCGGCGAGATTATATTAGTTACACTATCCCCTATTCTGAAAACCGCCTGCGACAGTTCGGGGGAATAACCCAACAACATAAAAATAGGAATAAACACGGGTCCCATGATAGCCCACTTGGCCGATGCACTTCCCATAAACATATTTATAAAACCAGACAGTATCACAAACAGTACTACCAACGGAATAATACCCATATCCACAGCCTGCAACCAGGCAGCCCCCTTCAGGGCAATCAACAATCCCAGGTTACTCCATTTGAACCAGGCCACAAACTGAGCGGCAAAAAAGACCAGTACAAGAAAAGATACCAATCCCTTAAAGCTGTGATTCATTCCGGCTATCACATCCTCGTGCTTTTTAAAAGTTCCGGCCACATAGCCATACACTATACCACAGGCAGCAGTAAGAATAAACAAGAACGATATGAATCCCTTCAGAACCGGCGAATGCAGTACCTGATTATCGGCTCCACGCAAGAACCCATGGTCGGGCACCAATCCCCAAATAACCACTCCCATAAAAAGCGCCAATGTAATTCCCGCCCAACGCAGACCGCTTTTCTCTCTTGAAGTCAGATCTGTAATCTCCTCCTTGAGTACATCCCCGGAATAATGGCCCAATCTAGGCTCCACAAACCGTTTGGTAACCCAGGTGCCTGTAACAGCAATCACGATGGTAGACACAGCCATAAAATAGTAATTGGCCGTGGGCATTACATAATAATCAGGATCCAGGATACGGGCCGCTTCGGTGGATAATCCCGCTAATAGCGGATCGATAGTACCGATAATCAGGTTGGCACTGAATCCACCGCTAACACCGGCAAAAGCTGCAGACATACCGGCGATGGGATGTCTGCCCAACGAAAGAAAAATCACACCAGCCAAAGGAATTATCAGGATATATCCTAAGTCGGAAGCCACATTTGAAAGAATTCCGGTTAGCACCACCATAAATGTAATCGAACTTTTGGGAGCCTTAATCAGCAATGCATTAATAGCCGCCCGGATTAATCCGCTGCTCTCGGCCACTCCGATTCCCAACATGGCAACCATTACAATACCCAATGGAGCAAATCCTGTATAGTTGTCAACCATATCCAGCAATATGCGGTGAAGCCCCTCCTTTGAAAGAAGATTAACCACCTCAACCAACTCTCCGGTAGCCGGATGGATACCATTCCAACCCAACCAATGTCCCACACCCGAAAACACCAACGTAAATCCTGCAAACAACCCGAACAATGCCGCAGGATGAGGTAACGCATTTCCAACCCTCTCCACCATATGCATCAGGTTAAGGTTATAATTTTTTTTGTCAAAAAATTTCATCATTCTATTCATATATTTTGGAAGCAGATTATTTAAAAAGACAGGATCCGTAACAAACCGGATACATTATGTAACAAATTACGCCCCTTCTGAACAAATATACAATAAAACACTTAAACTTCAAACCATAAGAATGTGACTATCAAATATGTATCATAAACTTCTTAAAAACATCAAAATCATTCAGGTCCGTTTTGTATACAAATTAAGCAAAACAGTTCCCAATTTATTATTAAGAATTAAAAAGCAGATCAACATGAGTTAGACTATATTAATAACTTTGTTGTTTATCAATAGAAATGGTTTCTTATGAAAAATACTGTAACAAAAAGGATTTGGATAAATTGGCTTAGTCTATTCTTTATATTAACTACAAATGTATTGATGGCATATTCGCAGAAAAAAGAATTGGTGTTAGTAGCATCAAATGACTGCGGCTTGGACAATGCTCAGCCTTTTCTAGTTAAGGGCAATAATTACAAACTTCCTGCTTCCTTTGGCGGATCTAAAGAGGCACTTACATGTAATGTTGGAGAAACTATCATCTATGCATTTGATAAGATTGACATCCAATCTGATTATATGATTGAAGTTGTATATCTGGCTGACAACTACCGCGAACAACAGATTATTGCAGACGGAAATACGGTTCAGGAACCGTTTAAATTGCAAAAGGGAAAAGAACAAAAATATACCATTAATTTGCCCAAAAAAGCCTATGCCTACGGTCAGCTTGTCCTTGTATTTGAAGCTTTGAATGCTAACAATGCGATTGTTTCCGAACTGAATATATATTCATCCAATCCTATACCATTGATTCCATTTGAAGGAGAAAAGAAGCTAGCCCTACAAAATCCACAGAATTATAAAGTTAATACAGAGTTTGATTTAGCCGCTGTACTCCCACCGTATACAATTATACCTTACAGCGTACCTGGTCTATATAGAGGAAATATATCATTGAATGGAATATGGAAATTCAATAACAAACCGGAAAAAGATTTTTGGAAACAACCGGAGGGCGTGAATAATTGGAGCAACATTCAAGTACCCGGACAATGGAGTATGCAAGGTTATAAAGTTGATTCGGCCGCTTTTGGAGGATACAGCACCTCGTTTTATCTGCCAGATGACTGGTCAGGAAAACAGATCAAGCTTCGATTCGACGGAGTATCTAGTGAAGCAGTAGTGTACCTAAATGGAAATGAGATTGGCAACCATCTGGGCGGCATGACAGCCTTTGAACTAGACATCACAAAAAGTTTGGTTGTAGGACAAAATCACCTGTGTTTAAAAGTAAGGAGTGAGTCGATGGCGGATATGCTAGGCAGTCTCACACAATATGCCGCACATCAATTGGGGGGAATCACTAGGGAAGTAACCCTGTTTGCTGTTCCTAAGAATCACATCTCCGATTTAAGGATTGTTACCGATATGGATGAAAAATATCAAAATGCAACTTTAAAAGTACTTGTATCTATCACCAATGCATCGGATGAAACTGCAAAAAACAGCTTTGTGCGTATCTCCCTGAAGGGACTACCAACGGTTATAGAAAAAATGATTCCTTCCATTGCTGCGGGAGAAACTTGGAGCGGATGGATGGAGGGACATGTTCCTTCTCCTAAAAAATGGGATAACGAACATCCATTCCTGTACCCTCTTACGCTTGAATTAAGAAACGAAGGGATTGTTACCGAACAAATCTGCAAAAAAATAGGGTTTAGAGAAATTGAAATAAAAGGAAACGAGCTATTTGTTAACGGGAAATCTGTGAAATTAAGAGGTGTTTGCCGCCATGAAGCACATCCCCTGACGGGAAGGGTAATTTCTGCAGAATTGAGCAGAAAAGATGCTGAATTATACAGGGATGCGAATTGTAATTTTATCCGAACCTCTCATTACCCTCCCTGCGAAGAGTTTTTAGAAATATGCGATGAGGTTGGTCTTTTCGTTGAAGTTGAAGCGCCTGTTTGCTGGGTAGGGCATCATGCCAACGAAAACTGGACCCGCCTGAATTACCGTGACACAACGTATTATCCCTATATACTTCAGGCAAATATGGAAACCATCCATTTCTACAGGAATCATCCATCGATTTTATTCTGGTCGATGGCCAACGAATCTTACTGGAACAAGGAGTTTGCTCAAATTCTCGAATACATCAAAAAGGCGGATCCTACACGCCCTTCCACATTTCACGATCAGGCTTACGGGGGATTCAATAATCAGGGTAGCACATCTCCTATCGCTAACATTCACTATCCGGGACCAAATGGCTACAAAATAGCTTCAAAAAGTGAACGTCCTATGATTTATGGCGAATACTGCCATTTAAATGTATACAACAGAAGTGAACTTGTCACAGATCCGGGAGTTCGAAGCGATTGGGCTTTGGCACTCAGCCCCACATGGGATAATATGTATAAGACAAAGGGCGTGTTAGGTGGCTCTATATGGTCTGGTATTGATGATGTTTTTCAGTTACCAAACGGTGAAGCTGTTGGATATGGGGCTTGGGGCCCTATTGACGGATGGCGCCGCCCTAAACCAGAATACTGGGATATGAAAAAAATCTATAGTCCGATTCGACTAATCACTTCAAACCTCAACCCTGCAAATGAACTGATAATTGAAGTTGAAAATAGATATACTTTTACTGACTTTTGTGAATTGAAAATTTATTGGAGATACGGAGAAGAAAAGGGGACCTCGCTTCTCAACTTAGAACCTGGAAAAGTGGGGCAAATTCAAATAAACCTAGTCAATCCTTATAAAGCAAACGAGCTTTATATTTCATTTCAGGATCCCAGGGGGTTTATTGCAGACGAATATGTAATTCCGGTTGGAAAACAATATCAAAACAATATCCAAACACAGGCCCCAGAAAAAACAAAATTAAAAACCTTAAAGGACAGATACATAATTACAGGAAAGAACTTTATTTGTGAAATAGGCCGGATTAATGGACAAATTCTTTCAATGAAAAAAAACAACACAGAAATTATTAGCGGAGGTCCTTGGTTAATGGCTTTGCCATTGACGGGAGGGGGATGCTATCCTAATCATAATGCAAGTACTCCTATTTTCAATGATTTATGCTCTGACTGGAAAATTAATAATATTTCGGCTTCACAGAATGCGATGAGCATTGTTATAAAGGTAGAAGGTTCATACAAAGAGTTTGCAGGTAACTATTCGTTGGTAATAAATTCAAATGGCGAGCTAAAAGTCAGTTACAATTTTAAAGCGTTGCAAGATATAAATCCTCGTCAATGGGGACTCGTATTTGAGGCTCCAGACAGTTTCAACAAAACATTCTGGAGGCGTGATGGTATGTGGAGTGTTTATCCAAAAGACCATATTAGCCGACCAACAGGAGACGCCGAACTATTCTATTCAGGGATTCCTGTAAAGATAAATCCGATAGTAGAACCTACATGGTCTTGGAGCATGGACTATAATGAACTGGGAAGTAACGATTTTCGTTCTACCCGTAGAAACATATGGTATGCAGGTCTTTTAAAAGAATCAGGAAATAGGGTTACAGTTATTTCTAACGGAAAGCAGCATTGGCGTTCTTGGAAACATTACGATAAAATCCAGTTCCTTGTGGCCGATTTTGTAACTGCAGGAGATGAAATGTTCCTTAGCAGCTACTATGCACCCTACAGAAAACCGATAAAGGCTGGTGATTCAATAATGGGAAATATCACACTAAAAATAGAATAGAAACTATACAAAATTGTTAGTAATGAAAAAATTTGTTTTTTTACTTTCATTCATGCTGGCTATTTTTTCCGCATACAGTCAGGAATTCAACATTCCTCGTCTTTCTCCTTTTCCTGTAAATCTGGAAAAAGAAAAAATAAGCTTAAAAGGAAATTGGCTATTTAGCTCCTCTCCCGAGAAATCTTTTTGGATAGGAAAGACCAGAGAAAGTTGGAAAAGCATTTCAGTTCCTGGAGAATGGATAATGCAGGGATATAAAGTAGAAAAAGGTCAGTTTGCCGGATATATTAAAGAATTCAACATCCCTACATCTTGGAAAAATAAAAGAATAAAATTACGTTGCAATGGTATTTTCAGTGAGTCGTTTGTCTATATAAATGGTTCTGAAGCTGGGGCTCATGTAGGAGGATTTACTCCCTTTGAGCTGGACATTACATCTTTTATTCATACAGGTAAAAACAACATTGCAATATCAGTAAGAAGCGAAAGCCTGGCAGATTCATTGGCCAGTGCTTCTAAATATGCCGTTCATTCATTAGGAGGAATAACCCGCGACATTTTTTTATTTGCTCTTTCTGAGGTAAATATAGCTTCATTCCATGTACAAACCACATTCGATAACGAATACAAAAATGCGATTTTAACAACAGAAGTAGCTATTTGTAATGAACTGAAAACTAAATCAGACAATCTTAGCGTTTGCTTTAAATTGACTGATCCCAAGGGAAAAGTTGTCACATTAAAAAAGAATGAATACAAACTAAAACCTATTGAATCCAAGGTTACAGAAAGCCAAACAATCAGTATTGATATTACCGAACCTATGAAATGGGATTCAGAAAATCCAAACTTATACGTTCTTACCTGTGAACTTAAACAGGATGGAAAACTTCTGCAACAAACTTCTCGCAAAGTAGGATTCAGACAAGTTGAAGTCCGGGGAAATGAACTTTTCGTAAACAATTTTCCGGTAAAACTGAGAGGAGTATGCCACCATGAAGTTATGCCCTTGCGAGGGCGTTCGCTTGAAGGTGATATCTGGAAAAAGGATGTGGAAATATTCAGAAGCGGGAATGTGAATTACATTCGTACTTCTCATTATCCACCGGATGAAGCCCTTCTTGATGCTTGTGATTCATTGGGAATGTTTGTCGAACTGGAAGCTCCTTTCTGTTGGGCTCACGAAACCAAAGTTCCCGAAGACAAATATTATCAACTTTTGGTGAATCAACATATTGAAATGGTAAACAGAGATAAAAGTCACCCATCAATCATAATCTGGTCGATGGGAAATGAATCAAATTTGTATGAAGAATATTTTCAGCAAGCGGCTGCCATCACAAAAAAGATGGACCCTACCCGCCCACGCATCTTTAGTCAATGGGGTCCGGATTCTGATAAGGGAGATTTAGAAATTGGCAACCATCACTACCCGGGGCCAACAGGTCCGGAGACATATAAAAACAGCAAACGACCTATCATTTTTGATGAATATTGTCACCTTAACGCTTACAATCGTTTAGAGCTGTCTGCCGATCCTGGAGTAAGAAATATGTGGGGTGAATTGCTTAACCGCATGTGGAATGACATGTATTACAGCAAAGGAGTTCTTGGAGGTGCTATTTGGGCTGGAATAGATGATTCATTTTTCTTGCCTAATGGAAAAATCGTAGGTTACGGAACCTGGGGACCTATTGATGGATGGAGAAGGGAAAAGCCAGAGTTTTGGAATATGAAAAAGGTCTACTCACCGGTAAAAATCGAAATGAGAGGAAATATAGACTCAGAAGGAAATATTCATTTCGAAGTTGAAAACAGACACAACTTCACCAACCTTTCAGTCTGTAGGTTTCAATGGGCTACTCAAAACCAGGAAGGATCAGTAGCGGTGAACCTATCACCCAAGGCAACAGGGACTTTTAAAATAGCCCTTTCTGAAAAAGCGCGTGAGAGTAATTTTATCAAGTTAAACGTGGTGAGCCCGCTAGGGTATGTGATTGACCAATATAAATTCACTATTAAACCCGAACAAGTCATTACTGACAAGAGAAATGATGGAATTTTAAAGTTTTCCGAAAATGAAAAAGAGCTAGTTATATCATCTATTACAGGAACATATAGCATAAATAAGCTGGATGGATTATTACTTGCCAAAAACAGTAACAATGAAACAGTCCTTAAACAAACTCCTGAACTGATGATACTACCTTTAAACGGCGAAGGAAGAGGAATCCAGATGACAGACGAAGGGCAGAATTTTGATCCTTATAATCCGGTTTGTAAATTCTGGATAGCAAGCTCAATTCAGATTACTCAGAATAATGATGTGATAAAAATACAGGTAAATGGAAGCTATCAGGAAGCTGATGGCAGTTTTTGCTATTTATTTCATGCAAACGGAAAGGTTGATATTGAATACGATTTCAATGTAAAAAAAGCGGTATCTCCCCGGCAAATAGGATTGGTTTTTTCAGCTTCCGATTCATATACAGAGCTTAGCTGGAAAAGAAATGGATTTTGGTCTGTTTACCCGCCAAATCATATTGCGCGATTGGAGGGCTCTGCAAATTTATATAACAAAACGGACCTTTGCGGACTAGCCGGACCTGTTACGGAACCTGCACATGATTGGAATCTTGATAGAACAGATGCTGGATCAAACGATTTTAGATCTACAAAAGAGTCAATTATATCTGCCTCACTAAAAAATACAAATGGGTCGTTAATTAAGATATTATCAAACGGAAAGCAACATTTCAGAGCATGGAAAGAATTCAATACAATCCGCTTCTTAATCGCAGATTACAATAATGCAGGAAAGGAGCAGTTTCTGGTTTCACACGCAGAAAGAGACTATAAGAGTATTAATAACGGAGACAATATTAAGGGTAAAGTCACATTTCTTATAAATGACAATTAATCATTATGAATACAAATTCTCTTTTTACCAGCTTGGAAGAAATAGTCAGGAATCTTGAAAAAAAAAGATTAGCAGATGTATTTCGGTTTGTGTCTTTTAAACCATTTGAAAAGTTCGGTCCGCATCAGCATGTGCGGATTGAAATAAATTATGTAAAGAAAGGGAACTGCATCCTTAGGCTTGAAAACGAAAGTGTCTGCTTCAGTGAGAATGAAATAATGATTGTTTGTTCAAATGTTAAACACTCATTCGAAGCGGGAGCCGAAGGAACTATTCTGATGCAATTGGAATTTTTACCTGAGATTTTTTCAAGATTTGACTCTTCAGAAAATAGCACAAACGTTGGCCTTACTCCCGTCACAATTTTTTCAGAGGCCAATCATCTTATTAAAATAGTCAACAATGTTCGAATTATGCGTGCAGTGCAACGCATCGTCAACGAGCTAAACACTAAAAGCAAATATTACCAACACTTAGTTGTCATGTACTATGCTGAGCTATTAATTCTTATTTATCGACATATGGATGAGGCTTATCTTCCAATTTGTACCAATGATAGCTTAAAAAAGGCAATTTCTTTTCTACGAATGAACTTTTACACTAACATTACAATGGAAGAGGTTGCTCAACATGCCGGAATAGGTGTCAGATACTTAAGAAAACTTTTTTCCCATCATCTTAATATTTCACCTTTAGATTACCTTAATCAGATTAGAATTAATAAATCAATAGACTTACTAAAGAACACAGAGCTATCAATTAAGGAAGTATGCTTTACATGTGGGTTCAAGTCTCCTCAGTATTTTTCGCGTGTTTTTAAGCAACAAATGGGTATTTCACCTAAAGAGATTTTAAATAGATAATTGAAAGCCTTTTTCTATTTGTTCCTTTTTGTACACTTTTTCATTGAAAAAGGACCTCAAGTCATAATTCAAGAAATTTATTTTTAGTTCCCTTTAGATTTGTAACAATTACTTTTGCCTTATATAAATAATAATAAAAGCAAAGAAATCATGAAGGAATGGAAAGATGATAAATCATTATTCTCTCTAATTAAAGGAGAATTATATACAGCAGTAATTGGAGACATTATGGACAAGCTAGGATACACGCACCAGTTTCTTCCGCCACGTATTCGTCCCCTGCGGGATGACATGTTCGTTGTTGGGCGCGCAATGACTGTTTTGGAAGCAGACGTATTGGAAAACGCTACTTCCGAAGGAAATAATCCTCTGTTAAAAAAATCTTTCGGACTTATGCTAGAAGCATTGGACGATTTGAAGGAAAACGAAATATACATTTGCTCCGGATCGTCTCCTACCTATGCAGTTTGGGGTGAATTGATGAGCGCACGGGCTATAGCTTGTAAGGCCGGGGGAGCTGTGGTGAATGGTTACTCCAGAGATACAAAAGGTATTCTTTCACTTGATTTCCCTTGTTTTTCATATGGTCCTTACGCACAGGATCAAGCCCCCAGAGGAAAGGTTATTGACTTTCGCGTTCCTATAGATATGGAAGGAGTTCTCATAAATGACGGCGACATTATTGTTGGAGATATTGATGGTGTATGCGTAATTCCACGAAGCATTGAAGAGGAAGTAATCACCAAATCCATCGAAAAAGCAAGAGGCGAACGGGGCGTGCTTAAAAAAATACAAGAAGGAATGCCTTCAAGAGAAGCTTTCGATAGATTTGGCATTATGTAATATTGAAAATTTAAGATTCAAAAACAAAATATATGAAAATTACAGACGTAAAAGTCTGGTTAGTACAAGG
>Ga0074193_1003067_pt1 | contig 13180 bp, 9 predicted proteins | sample EPASupsiteHSE605_FD_64523 | JGI IMG/M metagenome (GOLD analysis project Ga0074193, IMG submission 64523) | Bioremediated contaminated groundwater from EPA Superfund site, New Mexico - Sample HSE6-05 | ecosystem: Environmental > Aquatic > Deep subsurface > Groundwater > Contaminated ... | reverse complement strand
TAAATAGTATGGCTTATCAGCCTGTTAAAACAGAGGGGCAGCCGAATATTGAACGCTTAAAATCAGTCAATAGTTGCATTTACAAGTTGAACTCAGGTTTAAATATCCAAGAAACAAATGAATAATTTATTTAATATGAAAACAATGCAAAATTTCATTTCTGATTTACATATTATTCGTGATAAACATTTTAAAGAAATGATATCAGAATATAAAAATAAATATGCTAATACTTCCTACTGGAATGGACCAGAACTAAAAATTGAAAATATTGTAGATTGTTCTATTTTGTTAACGAAAGACAAAAAAGTCTTTCAGTTTATTTTGATAACTTCTCAGAAATTATTGACATTTCCTATATATTATATTTCTCAAGATATAATCATGTAGCAAATTACACCAATGGAGGTTTAGATTTTCTAGGTTTTTTCAATGATAAATTTGAATCAGTTAATAAAATAAATATTAATAATTTCGATATCGTTGATATTGAGGGTTGTTGCAGTTTTATAGGTAAAAGAAAACCAACATTTAGTTTCAAGCTAATACATAAATCTGGGAATATCCATGATTCTTTAAGAGGAGATCTACTCGTTTCAAAAACTTGCCAAAGAGCTTTGGATAGTGTTTGGGAATTAGAAGAATTTTATTCAAGATTCGAAAATAGAATTATAGAATCTCCTCCAAGTGCTGATGGATATAAAAGTTATTAGCATATTATTTCCTCAAAGCTATACTATATGTAAAGATAAAAAGGTTTGTAAGCGTCCAATTTCCACGTCTTGTCGGTGAAACAGATCCCCCTAACGTCCGTTGCTGCGACATAAAGCAAATGCAGACATTAATCTCTATTTTTTTGATTAGCTGGTATACTTTTCAATTGGAGTAGTGGTTTACATTTGAACTGTTATTTATATAATTGTGAGTTATAAAGAAATAATGTATTGAAACTACATGATAGAGGCTTATTAAGAGTTGAAAACTTCCAAAATTAAATGATTCTGTTTGTGAATAATTGCTTATCTTTGTCCTATTGTGACAATTCCTAAAATGAAAATTTAAAATAAAGAGATTGAGATATATATTAATATGATTTATCGATTTAGGGTTAAGCTAAAATTGAATAGAGCAAATTAATAGTGATTTAAATCTTGAACACAATTTAGATCATAATTTAGAGAGGAAGCCAAATGAAAATACTTACAGTTCGTTTATTTCTATGTTGTTTATTACGAGCAAAATAGAAATGATTTATTTTGCTTCTGTAAAAGGGGTGTTCGTATTCGAAGAGAGCAAGAATTGGCTGTAAAAGCATTTTGAATAGTTGAAAATAGATTAATTTAATATGGATGAAAAAATAAGATATTCATTTTCAGGTCACGAATCTTTCTATTGTAAGTCTTTGTGGCTTAAAAAAGGATATGATTTTATTTCTGAGAATAAAGATTTCAATGCACCTAATGCAGTTGTAGAGTTAGGTATTGGTAAAAATATGGTTTCTTCTCTTCGCTTTTGGATGCGCGCCTTCGGCTTATTTGATGAAGGTAATCCCTCTTTAATTGCTGATTATCTATTAGATAGTGAAAGAGGGAAAGATCCTTACATTGAAGACTTAGGCACTTTATGGTTGTTGCATTACTTGCTTGTAAAAACTGAATTAGCAAGTATATATAAACTATTTTTTATTGATTTCCATAGAGAGAGAAACAATGAGTTCTCAAGAGAACAATTACAGCATTTCCTTAAACGAAAGAATGCGGAAACTCCTTATGGGCACCTTTATAATGAAAACACTGTAAAAAGAGATATTGGGGTTCTTCTCCAAAATTACGTTATTCCCAAACAAGGTAAACCTAATGAGGATTTTTCTGCATTACTAATAAATCTAAATCTGATTAAAGAATCGGATGAAGTAGAAAATAAAATCAAGTCTTTCTATTTCAACACAAAGGGAAAAAATGAGTTTATACCTGAAATATTTTTCTACGCTATTATTGACGATAAAAAAGATGAGCAAATTGTTTCATTCGACAGATTAATGGATTTGGCATTAATTTTTTGTTTGACAAAAGCTGAACTTATTGATGTTATCCAAATTTTAGCCAATAAGTACCCAAAAGTATTAAGATATACCGATGATGGAGGAATAAAGCAATTGTTTTTCCTTAAAGAGATTGATAAAACAAGTGTCCTAGAAAAATATTACTTAAAACAATGAAATTCTCCCTATCTACAAATATAGACAACGTACAATTTGATGATTTCCATTATATTGTAACTTCAAATGCTCGGCGAGTTTTAGGAACTATGCTCGCAGATTACTATACCGGTATTCATTGTTTTACTTTGGTAGGAACTTACGGAACGGGCAAGTCAAGTTTTTTGGCAGCTCTGGAAAGAGATGTTTTGCAGAATTCTAAAGCTTTATTTGAAAACAAAGGTCAATTTAATAATTACCGGAAATTCAAATGCATCAATATTGTTGGTGATTATAATTCTCTTTCAAACCTTCTGAGTGAAAAACTGGAAAGCGATACTCCAAGTTCTAACGAACTATTCTCCCGATTGGAACAAGTTTTAAAAGATCATAAAAAGAAAGACGAATTCGTTTTGCTTGTTATTGATGAGTTTGGAAAGATTCTTGAACACGCAGCTAATCACAACCCTGAAAAAGAATTGTATTTTTTACAACAATTGGCAGAGTTTGTAAATCATCCAAAACGTGACAACATTTTATTAATTACGACTTTGCACCAAAATTTTGGAGCATATTCAAAAAAATTGAGTGAGCAACAGCGGAATGAGTGGGAAAAAGTAAAAGGCCGATTGAAAGAAATTATTTTTAGTGAACCCGTTGAACAGCTTTTACATTTAGCAGCCGCACAGATAAAAGCATCAAACAGAACTATTATTTCAAGAGAAAACTTCGACACACTATTTCATTTGGCGAAGAATACAAAATTTATTAATGGCGATCTGAGTATAAATATTGCCGAAAAATTATATCCTTTGGATATTTTTTCAGCAGTAGTTCTTACTTACTCAATTCAACGTTATGGTCAAAATGAACGTTCTCTATTTTCGTTTTTAAGTTCAAAAGACATTAATTCTATTAATAGGTTTGAGCCTCAAGCCAATCAAACTTATAACCTGGCAAATGTATATGATTATATTACGTATAACTTCTACTCATATTTGTCTGAGGTAAATGCGGACTCTACAAACTGGAGAGCTATTCGTGTAGCAATAGAACGTATAGAAGGATTATTTGATGTTGATAAAATTGAAACAGCAAGTAATATTGTAAAAACAATCGGTTTATGTAACCTGTTCGGAAATTCAGCTACCTTTGACGAAAAAGCTTTAAGTAAATATTTGCAGTTAGCTTTAAATATTAAACAGCCTGAAAAATTAATTAGCGAACTTATTGCTCTAAAAGTAATTCGTTTTGCCAAATACAAATCTCAATATATTATTTTTGAAGGTACAGATGTTAATATCGAAGACGAACTATATAAAGCAGCAAGTATAGTACCGCGACCGATTGATTTTATAGATGAATTAAATAAGTTTTTCGAGTTTAAAGTTGTACAAGCTAATGGATCGTTTTATAAGACGGGTACTCCTCGTTTTTTTGAATACTGTCTTTCAAACCAGGCTCAAGACTTTAGTCCTGTAAACGATATTGATGGATACATCAATCTTGTCTTTCCATACGATGAAGAAGAAAAGGATCATTTACTTGATACTTCCAATAATTGTAGTAATGCTGTTATATATGTGTATTTTAATAATGTTAATCAGATTGTCAATTATTTATATGAGATACAAAAACTGGAATATATTCGTAAACAAGTTCTAATTGAGGATAAAATTGCTGATAGAGAGATTCAAAACCTTATCGTCTATGAAAAAGACTTGTTGAACAAAGCAATCAATCATAGTTTGATGTCATTCTCAACTAATGTAGAATGGTATTACAAAGGTGAAAAGATTCAAATATCTTCACAATCTGATTTCAATAAATTACTTTCGATTGTTTGCAATGAAGTCTACTATTCAACACCAATTGTTCAAAATGAGTTGTTTAACAAGCAAAAGGTAAATAGTTCTATTTCTTTAGCTCGAGTCACTTTGTTAAATATGTTGATAGATGATAGTTGTGTAATGCAGGATGATTTGGGGTTTGATAAAGAAAAATTTCCTCCAGAAAAAACTATTTATTACACAATACTTAAAAACACAGGTATTCACTGTCAAAAGAATGGCATTTATACTCTATGCGAACCAAAAACTGACTTAATAAAAGATTTATGGGATAAGTGTGAAGACTTTTTGAATAGCTCCATTGAAAAGCAACGTAAATTAGGTGATCTAATACGAGATTTAAAATCAGCTCCATTCAAATTAAAGCAAGGTTTTTTGGATTTCTGGGTTCCTATTTACCTGATCATAAAAAAACAAGATTATTCGCTGTATGATAGTGAGGGAAGATATATTCCATATTTAAATAGAGAGGTTCTTGATTTATTACAAAAATCTCCAAATGAGTTTAAAATTAAAGCCTTTGCTGTAGATGGAGTGAAGATTGAATTTTTTAATCAATACAGAAATTTTATAAATTTAAATGATAGAGATCTTATAACTCAAGATAGCTTTTTGGAAACAATTAAGCCGTTTTTGGTATTCTATAATAATTTGAATGATTTTGCAAAAAATACACAAAATTTTGACAATCCTCAAACTGTAAAATTTCGAAATGTATTAGCTAAAGCCAAAGACCCTGAGAAAACTTTTTTTGAAGATTTACCTGCTGTATTTGGTTTTAAAAATGATTTATTGGCGACAAATCAAGAATTTATGATTCAGTATCAGGATCTAATCAAAAATGCGATTCGAGAGTTGAGGTCGTGTTATTCAAATCTCATAAAACAGATAGAAGATAATTTAATCGAAATTTTGGGTTTAAAGTCGAATAATTTCAACGAATACAAAACAGAAATTGAATCTCGCTTTAAAGGTGTAAAGGCAAATTTACTTTCAATTAAACAGAAAAATTTCCTCAACAGATTGCTTATGGGGCAATCAGACAAAACGTTATGGTATGAGTCAATATGTTATGTTGTGATTGATAAACCCCTCGTTTCAATAAAAGACAATGAAATTACTTTCCTGGTTGAGTCACTAAAGCATTTGCTTATTACTCTAACTAAGTTTGTTGACATTTCAAAAGCAGCAAAAAACAATTCAAATTCAGAGATATATAATTTCGAGTTAGTCTCAACAAATGGCACAATTAAGTCACAGTCGTATATATTGCCTGAAAGTCAGAAGAATAGGACTAATGAGTTGGAATCGAAAGTCATTGAAATTTTGTCAGGCGATTACAACTTAGATGTTTGTACATTGTTGAGAATTCTTAAAAATAAAATAAAAGAATAATGGTTAGACATGTTTTAGGTATATCAGGAGGAAAGGATAGTGCTGCTTTGGCGATATATATGAAAGAGAAGTACCCGGATTTTCCCATTGATTACTATAATTCTGATACAGGTTGTGAATTAGAAGAAACCGATCAATTGATAAATCGGTTGGAATCTGTATTGGGGCATATTACAAGATTAAAAGCAGCGCAAGGAAGTCCAGAACCTACTCCGTTTCATCATTTCCTAAAGTCAAGTGGAGGTTATTTGCCTTCACCTCAAGCTCGTTGGTGTACACAAAAAATGAAATTGGTAGAGTTTGAAAAATATGTAGGAGAGGTCCCTACAATTTCCTATGTTGGGATTAGAGGGGATGAAGAACGTGAGGGTTATGTATCCACTAAACCTAATATTCAGGCAATTTTCCCTTTTCGCAGAAATATTTGGAGTATGGATGTAATTCATAAGGTTTTGCATAATGACAATATCCTGAAACTTGAAGAAATATATAGATCAGCTTGTCATCAAAGCTTATTAGAAAAAGCAATTGAAACAGTACAGAAACCCTTGACAAAACACTATTATTACAGCAAGAAGCTTAATGCCTTACTAGACTTAGATGTGAAAATATTTAATAAAGCTGTTTTTATATATCTCAAAACAACTGATTATCCTGTCGGAAAATTGGATTATTTCCCTTTGGTTGATAATGAGGATGTTTTAGGAATAAATGAAATATATAAAATATTAGATGAGAGTGGAGTTGGTATTCCTGCCTATTACAAAGAAATTGAGTTTGAAGTTGATGGAAAAAAGGGAAAGTATAGCCGTAGCCGTTCCGGATGCTATTTCTGTTTTTTTCAACAGAAAATAGAATGGATTTGGCTTTATGAGCAACACCCTGATTTATTCCAAAAGTCTATGGAATTTGAAAAGGACGGATATACATGGAATCAAGGCGAAAGTTTAGCTGACTTAATAAAGCCCGAACGCATTCGCCAAATAAAGATAGATGCAATTAAACGTCAAGAGCTTAAAGCTAAAAAGGAATCAAATTCTTTGTTAGTTGATATGTTTGCAGATGATAGCGACTCTTTTTGCGCAAATTGTTTTATTTAAGTTTAAAATGAAAGAAATATTTGAATATTTTAAATTGAATTGCTTTGAAAATGAATCTGTTTTACGTGTTGAAAAGCAAGATTTATGGTTTAATTTTGAAGGTTTTCAAATTGTTGCTCAATTTCATTGGATAAATGAAAGAGTTTTTGAAGATGATTTTATCTCAGTCTCAGAATTAGATGCTTACTTTCTTGAAGCAATTGAGTTTAATAAGATATATTTACAAGTGTCGATAAACTATTTATACGAAGATGAAAATATTGATCTAAGATATTTTGATTCATGTAAATATCAGATGTATAAGGTTGTAAATCAGATATATGAAAAATATTCAAATGCTGTTAGCTCTTTTTTAGCAAAAACTTTTTGTGATGACGATAATGGTTGGGAATTTGGTTGTCCTGTTGTATGGAACTATGGTTTTCATATTGAAATAAATAAGGAGTATTGGGGTAATAAAGATTTCTTTTCTTTTATCATTGAGAAAGTAAATTATAAACAATATAAACTTGTAATCCCACATTTTTATAATGCCCAAAAGAATAATGATTCTTTTAATTTAAGTATCTTAAACTCAAATACAAAAATTAGACGGTTAGGATATTTAAAAATACTGCTCAAAATGATTGTCGATCAACCTAAAATTTCTATATCGAAGATAAATTTTAAATTTGAAAAATATTGCCAAGATTATAATCAATATTTACAGAATCATAAAAATAAAAAAGGGAATGTTGTAATTACTAAAACCGGAAATTCGGCAAAGCCATACATTGAACTTGCTATAAGTTTAGGATTAATTCAGAAATCTACTGGTGTATTTGAAATTGGGAAAAATGGTAAAGTCTATAATATCTTAAAAGAAAAAATAGATGAACCAGAAACTAAAACATTTCTTTTCCAGTATGATGATTTTAATACTAATCCATTTGTTTTGTCCCAGTATGATATTGCATTTTTTCTGGAAATCTTATTGAAAGAAGATTATTGGTTTTTATATTCAATAATGGAGCAGGCTGTTTTAGACTCTTCAATATCCTACGCTAAATTAAGACCTGATTTTAAAAGTATACTATTAAAACAAATAGGTAGATTTATAGATGTTGCACAAATTTACAATTCAAAAAATGTACTTTCATTAAAAATTATTGAAAGGCGAATTAATGATTGGAAGAAGTCAGAAGTATATATGGAACACGTTTTAATGCCTCGTCTGAATTGGTTATTTGATATGGGATTAATTGAATTACGTGCTGATTTAAGTTTTAATCTAACAGCAATAGGGGAACGTCTTTTTTATAACCTTACTGTATGGGATGATATTGCTTTGCACCCTATAATTTCACCTAATGTATATATTGATAACTATTTTATGAAAGTTATTAATAACATATTTAATTTGCAAAAGAAAGATTATACCGGCGAGGTGAGTGCCGAGTTCATAAAATGTTTAGAAGAAAGTTTTATGCTATTTCGAACTATGGCACCTAATCGTATAACATTTTCCTTATTTGCACGCTATACTAAACACTCTTTATTTTGGAGGTATTCACAATTGATTGATACTGAAAATATAAAAAGTATCTTTGAAAGAAAACAATTTCCTGATTATATTTACAAATACCAGGAACATTATAAAGATGGTTATATTCAAAAAAAATAAATCAATATGGGAACATTCGATAAATTTCAACTAAAAACAAATCCATTTCGTATGACTCCTGCAATCAATTCAGAAGAATTGATTTGGGCCGGTTTCCAGGAGGTAAAGGACAAACTCGAAAAGAGAATTAAACGGTCTATTCATATACCTAATTCAACTCTTATATTGAATTGGGGAGAATATGGAAGCGGGAAGACTCATGCAGCGAGATATTACAATAAAATATCTGTTTTGCAGGAATTAGCAGGAATTGAGCAACCTCCATTTTCGTTAGATATTAGTTTTCCAAAAAGCAAGGAACCAGTAAAAGATATATATATTCAAATTATAGACAAACTCGATATTTCAGCTCTGCGAAAGCAAGTTGTTGATAAAAGAATTGATGTCTCTTTTGTTTTGAATTTAGTTACAAATAATATACTTATAAGGAACGTACTAAAATTGATGTTCGATGATGCAATTCCTGAAACAACATTCAAATCATATTTGTATGGTACAAGCTCGATCAATAAAATTTTTCTAGATAATAGTGTTCAACGAAAACTTGTTTCAGACAATGATTATACTGAATTTCTTTCTACAATATTTTCACTAATTACTTATCATAAAAAAGCTTATTCTTGTGTCATTTTATGGATTGATGAGTTTGAAGACATATCTATTCTTAATAGCATTAATATTAGTAATGTTAATAATTTTATTAGGAATATTATTGACAAAACGCCAAACAATTTATTGATGTTCCTAAATCTTACTCAGTCTGCAATGATGGATGTTGAAGATTTGGGAGAATATTTGCAAGAAGCTGTTAAATCTCGAATTAAAGATAGGGTCGAATTAAGTATGCCTACAAAAGAAGAACTTAAAATATATTTAAAAGACTTGTTAAACCATTCGCTTCACAGAGGAGAACGAATAGATTCATTTTATCCTTTTGATGAAGATGTTGTTGACGAAATTGTAAAGGATTTGGGTTCAGTATCGTTGCGTAGATTTAATGAAGCATTTTCTTTATTATTAGAATCAGCAATATTTGATGAAAAAGATGTAATTGATAAAGATTATTATAATTCAATGAAGAATGAAATTGTTGGTTGGAAAGGTTAAATGAAACACTCGGTTATATTAGATGCCTGTACAATAATAAATCTACTTCGTATTGACGGAGCAGATGAATTTTTATTCAAGTCAATGAAATTATTAGATTTGAATATATCCAGTACTGTTTATGAAGAAGTCGGAAAAAATGTGAGAAAGAACTCTCTATCAAAAGAACAAAAAAAATATATTGATCAGAGAATTCCACAATTTTTGCAATTTTTGCATAAAGACGATGAAATTATCAAAGATATTACTCAAGGTTTATTTGAACAGATTCGCAAGTTTACTAAACACAGGAAAAAAGACAACGGAGAACTAATCTCTTCAGCTCTTTCACTATGTGTTAGTAGAGAGAATAATTCTAAGGTGTATTTTTATACTGATGATTTTCCTGCAAAAAAACAATTTGCTCCTTTTTTTGCTTTTCAGCAAATAGGCGTTATTGGTGATTCTATTGATTTATTGCTTTTTTTATATTGGTCGAATTCTGATTTTGGAGACAAACATCTGAAAAAATATCTTCAAGATTTAAAGTCTGAATATAATGTGCCACTAAAAGGTTTAGTAAGCAAGATGCAATCAAAAAAAGATTCACTTTCTATGAAAGACAAAAAAGACAAGAAATTAATGGAAAATATAGATAAGGTTTTAAATGGTTATTGGGAATTTAATCCAACGTTATTTTCTGAAGGTCTATTGTTTTTCAACGAGACTTGTAAGTATCCGGATATAAAGCACATTATTAGCGAATTTCCAGATATTGGAAAAGAGTGCATATTGGCAGAAAAGGTTGTAAATGTAATCGATTCTTTATCGTCATATAGTATTTTTAAAATTACATAAATACTTTCTATGTTAAAAGAAATATTTTGGCCGGCTCATAGACGATTCAAATCGCGTACAGAATGGGAACCCATCGGTTTCTTTTCTGAATGTTTGTGTAATTCAACACAATTTGATTTAATGCTTGGCTTTTTTTCTTCGTCAGCTATTAGCGTTTTGTCTGATGGTTTTGCTTCATTTTTATACGGGGGAGGCAGGATGCGTTTGATTATAAACGATATTCTAACTGAGCAAGACCGGAATGCGATATCTGCAGGAACAGCCACAGATGATATCCCTTTTTTTGACATTACAGATATTGAGAATATTAAAAATACATTGAGCGAGAGAGATACTCATTTTTTTAATTGTTTAGCGTGGCTTATTCGTAATAATCGTTTGGAAATCAAAATAATTGCTCCTAAAGACAGTATCGGTATTTCACATACAAAGTCAGGTGCTTTTTTTGATGGTATTGATATTGTGGCATTTGATGGCTCTTGCAATTTTTCTCGTACGGCATTAGTCAATAATATTGAAAGCCTTACTGTTTCTTGTGGATGGGATGGTAATATAGAAAAAGCTAAGATTGACAATCTTAAAGAGGACTTTGAATCCGTTTTTCAAGGTAAAAGTGAAAGTGTAATTTATGTTGATGCTGATAGTATAAAATCAAGACTAAATAATACTTTTAAAGATAAGTCATTAAGTGATTTGCTAAATGATGAATATAGGGTTCTGCAGAATGATTTGAATAATAAATTATTGCCAGCTACAGTCAGAAACGCTTTGGAAAAAGCCAAAAACAGAGTTCAAGTTGCTGTTGATAAATTCCGAAAACAAAAAGACGAAGCAATTGTAATTTCGTCAGCGAAAACAGAACCTATGTTCCCCTATGAATCAGGTCCGAGAGATTATCAAATAAATGCCTTTGAAAACTGGAAAAACAACAAACAAAAGGGATTGTTTGCTATGGCAACTGGTACTGGCAAGACGATTACTTCTCTTAATTGTTTATTAGAAATATATAAGCGTTTGGGTTATTATAAAGCAATGATTTTGGTTCCCACAATCACTCTCGTTGACCAATGGGAAGTTGAATGCAAGAAATTTAATTTCGATAATATAATAAAAGTTTGCTCTAAAACCCGAAATTGGAAAAGTAGTGTTGCCAATCTTCGTATGCTGGAGATGTCCGGTACAGATAATAAACTATCATATATTATTATTGTAACATACGCATCTTTTGTTCGTTCAACTATTTTTCCAGAATTAAGTAAATTCCCTAAACAAAAGTTATTATTCATCGCAGATGAGGCTCACAACATAGGTAGTGGGCAAATGATTAATCGATTGAATGAAATACCATATTTACGTAGGATAGGACTTTCTGCAACTCCTGAACGACAATATGATGAGAGCGGAAATGAAAGATTGATGAATTTTTTTGGATGTACGGGCAACTACACTTTTGAATACTCAATGGCTGAAGCCATTGAAAATGGGGCTTTATGTAGGTATTATTATTATCCACATGTAGTTAGATTGACAGAGGTGGAAATGGAACAATATGTCAATATTTCAATGAAGATAGTAAAAATTATGGGTATCAAGGATGCCGAGAGTCAAGAAATATTACAACGTCTTCTTTTGAAACGCAAACGAATAATTCACAAAGCAGAAAATAAAAAAACTGTTTTTGAGGAAATTATTAGAAACAGAATGCAAGAAAGAGGAGCGCTAAAGTATACATTGGTTTATGTTCCAGAAGGTAACAAACCAGACGATAATGAAGCAGATGTCTTTGATACAACTGATGTAATAGAAACAGATGAAGATTCATTACACTTAATTGATGAATATACCCGAATTGTTCGAGACATTGATTCGCACATTGTAGTTCGTCAATTTACTTCTGATTCAAATGACCGTGAGGTTATGTTGAAGGATTTTGTTGAAGGAACAATTGATGTGTTAACTTCAATGAAATGCTTAGATGAAGGTGTTGATGTACCACGTAGTGAATTGGCTATTTTCTGCGCAAGTACAGGAAATCCACGTCAGTTTATCCAACGTCGAGGTCGCGTCCTGAGGACGCACAAGGACAAGCATGTGGCAGTTATTCACGATTTAGTTGTCGTTCCAGATAATTGTTTTTGTGAAGAAAGCTTTGAATTGGAAAAAAATCTTGTTGCTGGTGAACTAAAAAGAGTCAGAGATTTTGCAATGCTTTCAGAGAACCTTTTCGATACAGACAGAGAATTGCGTGATGTGCTTAATCATTATAATTTATCAATTTTTAATTAAACGAAATGGCAAAATATTTTACAAATGGAGACAAAATCCTGCAAGCCGTACTTAACAATCAACGACTTTGTGATTATGCCAATTATAATTCGGCAGATTTTGAAACGATTTCAGATGCACTTGATTCTGATAACCCAATTGTTTGTGCTGTTGCAAAAATAATTGATAGAAACGAACGTAATTCAACTGAAAAGGAAATGTATAACGAGGTTAGCAATTTTTTAAAGCAAACAATATGATCCTTAAAAAAATTAAAATAAAAAATTTCCGCAGCTATTATGGAGAAACTAAATTTTCTCTTTCAGAAGGTTTAACCCTAATTATAGGAGGAAATGGTGATGGTAAAACTACATTTTTTGAGGCTTTAGACTGGCTGTTTATCACTTCTACCGAGGAAAAGAAGGAAAGTAATATTTCCGCAATGAGAAAATCTGAATTAGAAATTGGCGAAAGTGATGAAGTGTCTGTTTCAATTACTTTTGAACACGAAGGAGAAAAAGAAATAGAAAAGAGTTATACTTTTGAAAGAGTTAGTTCAGACTGTTTTCGCATTAAAGACTACAAATTTATTGGATATAATAATGAAGGTTCTGAGCGATTATCTATCAAAGGAGCAAGCTTATTAGAAAGTTGTTTTGATTCTTTTATCCGTAGGTATTGTTTGTTTAAAGGAGAGAGTGAATTGAATGTTTTTAATAACGATACAGCATTAAAAACATTGGTTGATACATTTTCTGGAATTAAA
>Ga0074193_1003066_pt1 | contig 13181 bp, 14 predicted proteins | sample EPASupsiteHSE605_FD_64523 | JGI IMG/M metagenome (GOLD analysis project Ga0074193, IMG submission 64523) | Bioremediated contaminated groundwater from EPA Superfund site, New Mexico - Sample HSE6-05 | ecosystem: Environmental > Aquatic > Deep subsurface > Groundwater > Contaminated ... | reverse complement strand
ACTGTTTCCTCAATGCGCGTACCGGTAAGCTTGTATTGAGACGTGTCGAGCTTAATTTTGACAGAATTGGTGTTGTTGATGTAATTGCAAAAATCTTTCGCTGCAGCCGGCAACCCAAAGTCCTGCAGGATGCTGGGCATGATGTTGTTCGAGATTTCGCGGGCCGACACAATGGCTTTGTCAATCAGCTCATCGACCGACTGCAGGGTTTCGGCCGGGCTTATTTTATTAAAGTTGCCTTTTTTCAGAAGATCAGTGTACAGCTTGATGGTTGAAAGCAGCGGCGCCAGCCCGTCGTGCAGATCGGCAGCAAACCGCTTTCGTTCGCGCTCTTCGGTCTCGATAATGGCTGCTGCAATTTTACGTTCCAGTTCTTTGCGCTCGGTTATATCACGGGCCATACTCAGAATGGCTTTTCGGCCCATGTAATCAATCACCCGGTCGCTCATTTCAAGAAAAATCACTGTTCCGTCCTTGGCCTGATGCTCGGTTTCGTAGACATGATGTCCGTTTTTCTTAATGACAGCAATATTTTTATCAACGATGGGGACATATTTCTCCGTTTTGATGTCACGGAAATTTTTCTGCATGAGTTCTTCGCGGGTATAGCCGAGTTTCTTCAGTGCCTCTTCATTTACTTCCAGGAATTTGCCATCGAAATCGGCCAGAAAAATTTCGTCTCCCGAATTGTCAAAAAGAATCTGAAAGCGACGGTCCGAAACACGGCGCTCAACCTCGGCATATTTCAGACGTTTAAGCAGGTTGCCGATTTGTAATACCCCAACAGCAATAAGAATGGCTACAAGAAAATCAAGCAGATAATATATAGTCTGAACAAATGAATCTTCAATTTTAAAAAACTGACCATACAATTCAATCATTTGCAACGCGATCAGAAACAGCATGGCAATGCTGATGAGCACCCACGATTTTCGGCTGCGTGTAACCGACAGCATGTTCAGAATAAATACAATGGTCAGAACAAAAACGGCTGCCGTGGCAATGATGAAAATATTGTAAATCATAGCATTCTTCTGACGCAAAGGTAGTGATATTCGTAAAATGATGAAATCTGGCGGATGTTTTTATCATTCAATTTATTACTCTAATTTTGCACTCATTATGCATGAATTATCCATCGCCGCCAGTATTGTGGATTATGCCACCGAATTTGCCAACGAACATCAGGCAAAAAGCATTTCACGAATTGAAATCGAAGTCGGACAGCTGTCCGGAGTTATCACCGAAAGTCTCGAATTTGCTATGGAAGAAGCTGTAAAAGGCTCTGTGCTTGAAAAGGCAGAAGTCGTACTGACAGAAGTCCCCGGCCGCTCGCGCTGCAACCGCTGCCAGACCGAATTCGACAATCCCGACTGGTACACCCCCTGCCCCGGTTGCACGGCCATGGACGCCGAAATTATTGGCGGAAAAGAGTTGTTGATTCGTTCTGTCGTAATTGAGTAATTGCCGTGTAGTTATTTAAAGTCCTCGTTACACGTTACAGGCGTTACAATCGTTACAGGCGTTACAGGCGTTGCGCCATAGCCGTCAGCTTAAGTTGTACAATAAACTGTCAGATTAAAGCTGAGTTGTATTAATTTCAGTCGTTAGTATACAGTACCAGTTTATACTTCTCTTGTGTTGCCACATTAGCGAAGCGCCACATCGGCGAATGCATTATAGCTTTCCTCGTTCTACGTGTCTTTACATGAGCCCTACATTTTCACATCAACGAAATCAGAACATCAGCACATCAGCATATTAGCATATTAGCATATTAGCATATTATATCGTATTTTTGCACTCAAATTTAAATGGAAAGTTATGTGTGATACTTGCGGCTGCAGCGATCCGAATCAGAAAGTGACCTATCATAAACCCGGCGAAGAACATTCGCACGATCATGCACATGTGCACCCGCACGAGCACCACTATGCGCATGCACACGATCACAACCACGATCACGAGCATCATACGCATGATCACGAGCACAGCTATCTGCACTCCCACAGCCACGAAGGCCATTCGCACAGCCACGACCACACACATGAACATGGCGATCATGATCACGACCATGCACATCCGCACGGAAAAGAATTTATATTGGCGCACAACATACTTGATAAGAACCAGTCGCTGGCTGAACGCAACCGCGGCTATTTCGATGCAAAAAATATTACCGCTTTAAACCTGGTAAGCTCGCCTGGCTCCGGAAAAACAACGCTTCTCGAAAAAACCATTTCGGCGCTGAAAAACGACCTTAAATTTTTCGTGATCGAAGGCGACCAGCAGACCATGAATGATGCCGACCGCATCAATGCTACCGGTGCGCCGGTGATTCAGATCAACACAGGCAACGGCTGCCACCTTGATTCCGAAATGATCAGCAAGGCTGTAAAAGAACTCAATGTTGCCGACAACGCCATGCTTATCATCGAAAACGTGGGCAACCTGGTATGTCCGTCATTGTTCGACCTGGGCGAAAAAGCGCGCGTAGTCATCATTTCAGTGACCGAAGGCGACGACAAACCGCTGAAATATCCCAACATGTTCAGCACTTCCAATATATGCATCATCAATAAAATTGACCTGCTTCCCTACGTCGATTTCAGCGTGGAAAATGTGAAAGAAAATGCGCTGAAAATCAATCACCACCTGCAGTTCTTCGAAGTCTCGGCCCGCACCGGCGAAGGCATGGACAAGTGGTTTGAGTGGCTGAAGAAGGCCTAGAGCACAACGCACAAGGCGCAAAGCGCAATGTACTATGTATGGAACTTGTTTTTAACTTCGCTCTCACACTCTTAATGCGGCATGTGGCATAGGGTTTAGCTATCTACGAATTGCAGCTTTTCCCCGGAGCTGAACTATTATTCAGAAATTCTTACACATTGCGTATCATTTGTTATGATGTTACGGCATCCCGGCATAAATTCATTAAAATATTTTGTTTTTTGTATTGAACCGTTTATATTTGCATTGCATCACTAAGAAAAAAACAAGTTTTTAGAGGTGCCCCTAAATAACATCAATGAAAACAAATATTCTGATTTTATTAGCTATTCTACTTATGACAGCCTGCAGAAAAGATGACGTTGTCATCGATCCTTCGATAGTCAACCCCGCGACTACGTATGATACCATTAAACCCAAAAGTTATCTGCCATATTTTCCAGGGTCCTGGTGGAAATATCAGTTAAATGACACAGCTGAAATTACAATTTCAACAAGTAGTACATATATTCTGCATTCCTATCTGGACTACATCAATTATGATCTCTTAAATACGGATTCGGTTTATGTTCCTTTTTATAATTCTGAACCAGTTTACGGATACGATAAAATCGAATACATAGCTCCCCCGTTTGGCGGTTCTTATAAAAAATGGCCCATCCTTTCAGAAGTTGTCGGGTTTTCATTTAACAGGGATTGGACTGATCCTCGCTGGGGGGATTTCAATGAAAAAGTTCAGGTTTCGGAAAAAATATTTAACGGACAGGATTCTGTCATTATTTTAAAAGGTCATTGGGTCTATGGACCCAAAATTTCCTGGAAAAGCTATCAGGAATACACAAAAGGAGTTGGCCTGACAAAAGAGTTCATTGTCGATACGCTGACTAATGATACTGTTTTAAAGAAAATACTGATCGACTATTACATAAACCAATAATATCAGCATTTATCCACGCTCAATCCATTCATTCAGCTTTGAGATATAATAAAAATGGCACACTGATCATGTAAAGAATCGGCGATTTTTCGCAAATATAATATATAGACTATCTGATTTTTACGACTCATTTGTTCCAAAGTGACGGAGTATTTTCACATTTTTTGTTCCAAAGTGACGGTATATTTTACTGATTTTTGTTCCAAAGTGACGGTATTTACAGTTTGTGACAACAAACCGAAAGCAATCGTTAGTCTTATTTGGCGGTTATTGAAATATGCTGAATTATTTTGCGTTTATAAACTGGTTATGAATTCAACAAATAGTTTTATTATTAAATCTTTGTCTCTATCACCGTTGATAGGCTTAATCCCTGTCTACATAATGTGGGCATGTGAAACCACTTATGTAATTTCAACTTTTTCAAATACCGGTTACCCTGTCAATTACCGTGATCCGAAGATCTATGCTGCTTACCCGTTTGTAAGCGCCTGCATGACTGTATTATTCTCACTGCTTATACCTTCACTGATAGGCACAGTAACCGGTTGCTACTTGACATTAAGAAATATAAATTCCAAAACGAGAAAAAGTCTGTTATTTTATACACTGCCAATCATCCTGTTTATTATAATATCATTGAATATTACTTCGGAAAATTCCAACAGTGTTTTTGGCGCATTTTACTGGTTCGCTGATTGAGTGCCGATTTCAGACACATTAATGATTAATCTTTGATGAAATTTTCCAAATGCAAAAATCATCTCTGAAAAATTTGGTTTCAAAATTTGCAGCACATTCAAAAATATTTTTACATTTGTGCCATCTTTTCAAAAAAAAGGTAACACATGAAAGTAAAACGATTCGGCGTATCACTCGATGAACAGATCCTTTCGGAGCTGGATCACTTTGTGAACAAGCGCAAGTTCCCGAATCGTTCGCAGGCCATCCGCTACCTGATATCCAATTATCTGGTTGAGGAAAAAACCGATGCCAATAAAATTGTGGCCGGCAGCATCATTCTGGTATACGACCACCATAAACGTGAACTGCAGACAAAAAGCACATCCATCCAGCACGATTATCACGACATTATTTTATCGGTGATGCATGTGCACATCGATCATCACAACTGCCTCGAAACCATAGCGGTGATGGGCAAATCGGCTAAACTTAAAGCACTTGCTGACCAGCTCATTGCTATTAAAGGCGTAAAACACGGAAAACTTGTAATCACTACAACTGAATAATTTTTTTTGACATGAAGGTAGCACGTTTTTATATTTTGGTGTCATTTGTGTTTCTGATTTCGAAGCTCACACAAGCGCAAATGCCCTTTATTACCGACGATGCCGGCACCCAGGGCATCTGGAATCATCAGCTGGAAATTTCATACGGGAATGATTTCGACAATACGCACCGATGCACCAACAGCACAGTTGAACTGGCACCTGTCTACACAATCGGTGTTGCAGAGCGGATTGATGTTGTAATCGGATACCCGTTTGTTTTTATCAATGAATTCGAAGACACTTCCGTTTCGAGAATTTCCGGGTTTTCGGATATCGGAATGGAGGTCAAATGGCGCTTTATAGAACATGACAAATGGTCGCTGGCCATCAAACCCGGGTTTTCGCTGCCAACCGGCAACAGCGCACTGGGGCTTGGAAACGGGAAACTGGGTTACTCGGGATTTCTGATTTCAACAAACTCTTTTGGAAAGCTGGTTATCAACACCAATGCGGGTTACATTCGAAATGAAAACCGGCACGGCGATGCCGAAAACATATGGCATGCATCGGCTGGATTTGATATTGCAGCCACCGATATCCTGCATTTTGCCTTAAACGGTGGTGCCGAAAAAAATCCGGATATGAATTCCGATACCCCCTGCGCATTCGGACTCATGGGATTGTATTATTTCCTCAGCGACGACAGCGAACTGGCTTTTGGCTACAAATGCGGCCTGACCGAAGCTGAAAGCGATCATTCATTTATTGTTGGACTAACTTTAAGATTTTAGTATTATGCATATTCCCGATGGCTATTTAGGACCCGAAACCTACATCCCGCTGATGGGCGCGTTTGTAGCTGCAGCAGCGGTGGCTGTTGTTAAAGTGAAAAAGGAAGTTGCCGCTAAAAACATTCCTTATCTGGGAATGGCTGCAGCATTTTCATTCATCATCATGATGTTTAATCTGCCCATCCCCGGAGGCACCACCGGACATGCCGTAGGAGCGGCAGTGATTGCCATTCTGCTTGGCCCATGGGCTACAGTAATGGCCGTTTCAGTGGCGCTCATCATCCAGGCACTGATTTTTGGCGATGGTGGCATCACTGCCATTGGCGCCAACTGTTTCAATATGGCTGTATTCATGCCGTTTGTAGCGTATTGGATATTCAAAATGTTCCGCATGAAATCGGAAAAACCCCGACGCATTTTCTTTGCGGCATTTGCAGCCGGATACATCAGTCTCGTACTTACAGCAGTTCTCACAGCTGTCGAATTCGGCATTCAGCCACTGATTGCAACAGCTGCCGACGGCAAAGCACTGTATTGTCCGTATGATCTCTCCATTGCCATTCCGGCCATGGCCATCGAACATCTTGTATTATTCGGTGTTGCTGAAGGTCTTGTCACTGCATTTGTTGTGCGATACTTTTTCAATCATGACCGCGAAAATATTTATGCCATGCAGAAAGGAAAACGACATGAATAAACTACAAAAACGAATTCTGATTTTTTTGATGGTTCTGATCATTCTCACACCCATCGGGATTTTTCTACCCATGGCATTTGACGCCGGAGACGCGTGGGGCGAATGGTCGGCCGATACCGTCGAAAGTCTGATCGGCTATGTGCCCGAAGGCCTGCAGAAATATTCCGACACATATCAGGCGCCAATCGCTGATTATTCTATGAATGCCGATGATCCTTCACTTGGAAATCAATCGGGGTACTACATCCTTTCGGGACTTATTGGCGCCGCTCTGACACTGGGCGTTACCTGGTTGCTGTCCAAAATGATAATACGGAAATGAGTATTGAGTTCCCCGCATTTCTGACAGAGCCAAATCCGGCTGTCAAACCTGTCACCAACAGGCGTAAAAATCGCATGCCGTTTTTGGATAAAACGCTGAAAACCGTTGCGGGAACAGTAAAAACAATGTATGTTCATTCGGAAACAGGAGCTCGTGATAAGGTGTTGTTCCGCATAAATCCGCTGGCGAAGTTTTTTTCTTTCATATTTCTCATTGTCTCCATCAGTCTTGCACACAGCATTGAATCACAGCTCCTGGCCTCCGGAATCATTCTGATTTTTTATCTGATTTCCGGAATTTCATATCGGTACGTATATAAAAAAATCCTGGTATTGTCTGTTGTCTTCGGGCTTCTGATCTTTCTTCCGGCATTGCTGAATGTCATCACACCAGGCAAAATTATTCATCCCCTGTTTCATTTTGAAAAGGAATCGCAATGGTGGATTTACCGGATTCCGCAAACCATCGGCATTACAGAAGAAGGCACCTATGTTGTGACCCGGCTTTTTCTCCGGGTTCTAAATTCCATATCGCTGGCGCTGCTCTATGTATACAGCTCCTCATTTGCTCAGATCGTTAAAGGCATGAAAGTCTTTTTCATACCCAATACATTTCTGATGATTATGACGCTGGCGTACAAATTTATTTTCATTCTTTCGAAAACCATCGAAGAAGCCTATCTGGCGCTCAGGTCGCGGCTGGTCGGCAATGTGAAAGACAAAAATATCCGCAGCATCATTTCAGGCCGTGTGTTTTTTATTTTCAAAAAATCGAAAAGTCATTATGAGCAAACCTATGCAGCCATGATTTCGCGCGGTTATACAGGAAAAATAACATTGAGGAGAACCAGACAATTCTGGCTTCGCGATCTAATTACATTGCTGACAGCGCTCATAGCAGGGTTTGCCATCATATTCATGCAACAATATGGAAAAAATTCTTGAACTGAAAAACATTGGGTATGCATACTTCGGTAAAAACGAAGCGCTGCGCAATATTGATATTGACATCCACAAAGGTGAATTGCTCTGCATCATGGGGCAGAATGGCAGTGGAAAATCAACGTTGCTGAATATTATGAACGGACTTATTTTCCCCGATTCAGGCAACGTGTTTTTCCATGGTAAAGAAGTGAGCGAAAAGTCATTGCGGGAATCCGCTTTCAATGCCAGTTTTAGACAAAATACAGCATTTATTTTTCAGAATTCTGATGTGCAGCTTTTCTGCAGCACCGTTTTCGAAGAACTCATGTTTGCTCCGTTGCAGCTTGGAATAATGCAGGAAGAAGCTGAACATCGTGCCATTGAAATGCTCAGATCCATTGGCATTGAACATCTGAAAAACCGCTCCGTGATAAGTCTTTCGGGAGGCGAAAAGAAAAAAGTTGCCATAGCCTCCGTGCTCACCATTAATCCTGAAATAATACTGGTAGATGAACCGCTTGCAGGACTTGATCCCAAATCACAAACTTTTGTCATTGAGCTGCTGCTGGCTTTGAACCGTGCAGGGAAAACCGTTGTTTTCACAACTCATCACCTCGATCTGGTTGACCATCTTCAGCCGCGTGTCATAGTGTTATCCGAAGATCACACCATCAGCAAAACCGGAACTGCTGAAGAAATTTTAAACGACGAGGATTTTCTTGTCAGCGTAAACCTGATTCACGAGCACACCCACAAACACGGCGACGAAGTGCATAAACACTATCATTCGCACTATGTGTTTCATAAACATGGAAAGCACTAATAAAAAATTCAAAAATTTATAACTCGCCATAAGTGGGTCAAAAAACATAGTTATGGCGGATTATAACCTTTAAATAGCAAACAAATCCTTTAATTCAATCTCACATTGGATAATGCCGGAATGAACATTCTGAGCCAATCCTGATGATGATACAAAGGTAAGAAATACCGATTTTTTTGTATTTGTCACACTTCTGAAAATGCCGGATTTATTTCTCAGTTCATTCTCATACTTTTTATTAATAGCAAAAGGATGTATGGAAAATTTCATCTCGCACAAATTAATCACATTGTCATTGCGGTCGAGAATCAGATCAATCTGAGCGCCTTTGTCAGTACCCGCTGGGCTGCGCCATGAATATACATTGCAATACACGCCTGAAATTCCAAGCGCATGTTTCATCTGATCAACATGCATGGTGCAAAGCTGCTCAAACGCATAACCGGCCCAGGCCCGATGTTGAGTGGTGTCCATTATGCTCTTCCAGTAATTTTTATCCCTGCCGGCACGACGCACAAACCTGAAATAAAACAACGTGTAAAAATCGCAAAGCTGAAAAATCCGGTCACGTCTTTTCTTGTTATATGCCTTAAAGGAGCGGATAAAGTCACAGTTTTCAAGATCTTCCAGGATTTTTGTCAATCCTCCGCCACTGCTTTCTTCAATGCCTTCAACAATTTCCTGCCGCGTCAGACCGCTGCTCTTTTTGCTTAATACCTCCACAACCTGCATGTACTTGTCTGAATTTTTGAAAAGAGCTGCATACAGGTTTTTGTACTCATCTTTCAAACGGGCATTGGCTCCGAAAAACAGGTGGTCAATGTTCTGATCAACGCTCATTCCTTTTTTCAGCAAACTCCAGTAATAAGGAATACCACCAAGCGCCATATAGCATTCAGCCACCTGATGCTGGCTCCAGGTGAATTTCAGCGACTTGACGTATGCAGCACATTCCTTCAGGGTAAACGGCTCCAGCCGCAACTGATGCGTGATGCGGTTGTGCAGGCCACCTTTATTGTTCAGCAGTTTATCGGTCATCCATGTGGTGGAAGATCCGCAGACAATCAGCAGAATGTCATTCCGACCCGAAGCCCATGAATTCCAGAAATGCTCCAAGGCACTCAGAAAGTTCGATTTCGGTGTATCGAGCCAGGGCATTTCATCCAGAAAAATCACTTTCTTTTTCCTCCTCGATTTTTCAATCAGCATACGCAATTGCTGAAATGCATAAATCCAGTTTTTAGCTACTGGTATATCTGTCAGACCAGCCTCACGCAAAGCAAGATTGAAATTGGCCATTTGCTCACTGAAACCGCCATTTGCAAGCCCTGTCAGATAAAAGTCAAACCGGTCCCGGAAAAACTCCCGGATAAGAAAAGTCTTTCCGACTCTCCTGCGGCCATACACAGCCACAAATTCCGAAACATCAGATTGGTAAAAGCTTTCAAGCTCATCCTTTTCAAAGTCTCTGCCGACAATTGTTCTCATAACGGATCATTATAAGTCGCCACAAATATACAATTTTTTCCACATTTGGCCAATTATACATTTATAACTCGCCAGAAGTACCATTTTTTACCCACTTATGGCGGGTTATAACAACATCGGAGTAAAACTATAATCCATATAAATCAGCTCTAGATAACACTTTAGCGACTACAATAGAAAAATTCAACTAACCTGAAAGTAATAATATTTTTAAGTGATTCAAATTTCAGTTGCTCAATATTTCCGTGACGGATTACGCCATTTTCATTAGAAAATCTTTCAGAAACACAAACGCATCGAGCATGTTTTCAACCGCTTTGGGTGTCATTTCCTCTTTGAAATCGAACTCGTAGGCGCGCACATGCAGCACATATGCATCGGGTGTTTTGTTGTATATCTTGCGGCAAAGATCTATCACATACGAGGTAGATACCGCATGCATGGTGAATTCGATGGTGGCGTCGTTGGGTTCCACTTTTTCAAGACGGAAATTTTCAACATCCTCCACAATGCTGGCATCAACAAAAACGACGGTGTCGTACTCCGAAACGGTGGCTGCATCTTCGATGTTGAGCTGATAATTGCAATCGGTGAATACATTTTCGATCTTCTCTTCTTCAATCCACTTATCCATCATTTCCACAAAGCGTTCGCCGATGCCGTCATCCATGCGGCCTGCATTGCCGTATCCGTATATCAGAGTTTTTTTCATTGGGTGCTGTTTGTGGCAAAGGTAAGAACAATATTCATTTTCAGCAATGGCGGATGAACAATAAATGGCACAAAAAAAGTCTGCCAGAAACCGACAGACTTTTTTGTATTGAAAAGCGACAAATTATGATTTGTAATGATCCAAAACATCGCCTTTTGAATCAACAAGTTTGATGTCGAGCGGCATCTGGCCAAGCGCATGGGTAGCGCAGCTCAGACACGGGTCGTAGGCGCGGATGGCCATTTCGACCTGATTCTTCATCGGCTCGGTGATTTCCTTCTGACCGGTCATCATGCGGCGTGCAACAAAATTCACCGACTGGTTCATCGGATCGTTATTGTTGGTGGTCGAAACGATGAGGTTGGCCATAGTAATCTGGTCATTCTCGTTGATCCTGTAATGATGGAACAGGGTTCCGCGCGGAGCTTCGATCAGGCCAACGCCTTCGCTCTGCTTGGTTCCTTTGGTTACGAGGTCGTTTTTCAGAATGTCCGGATCGTTGAGTAAGTCTTTGATGACTTCTGCCGAGTGGAGCAATTCAATCAGTCGTGCCCAGTGCATGTGCATGCAATAGTTGTCGGGCTTGCCGTTTGTTTGTGATTTGTAGAATTCGAATTCTTTCTGAGCCATCGGCGTCGGAATGAAATCACAGGTATTCAGACGTGCAAGTGGTCCTACGCGGTACCAGCCTTTTTCTTTACCCAGGTGTTTCAGATACGGGAATTTCATGTAGCTCCATGAGCGTACTTCTTCCTCGATGTATTTGTTGTATTCCTGATAGTCAACATCGTCCAGAATGCGTTTACCATCAGCATCCACAGCACGGAGAACACCGTGATACAGATCAAGGGCGCCGTCTTTGCGAACAAGACTCAGGTGATTTGACGGGAAGTATGCAAAGCCATCAATCATCGCTTTGTTCTTCATGTAGTATTCCTTGAAGAACTGCAGCGCGCCATCGGCCCATGCAATCATTTTGTCAATGTTCATGATGTCTGAACCATTCAGCAGGAATGCTTTTTCTTCGGCGCTCAGGCATTTGTTGATACCACCAGGGATTGCACCGGTTCCGTGTACTTTTTTACCGGCTGTGCGTTCGATGATTTCCTGTCCGTATTTACGCATCATCACACCCTGAACAGCGAGATCCGGGAAATTGAGTGCTACACCGATGACGTTGCGGATTGCAGGATCTGCATCGTATCCAAGGAGGAAGTCAGGTGAAGAAAGGTGGAAGAAGTGCAGTGCATGTGACTGGAACATCTGTCCGTAATGCATCAGACGACGCATTTTTTCGCCGGTCGGGGTAAGACCATGTCCGGTTCCAGCGCCAACAATCACGTCGAGGGCTTTGGCAGCAGCGAGGTGGTGACTGACGGGGCAGATACCGCAAAGGCGCTGAACGAGCACAGGAGCTTCCCAGTAGGGACGGCCCTGAACGAAACGTTCAAATCCGCGGAATTCAACAATATGAAGACGCGACTGGGTTACGTTCATATTATCATCGAGCTGAATGGTCACTTTTCCGTGGCCTTCAACGCGGGTTACAGGTTCTATTGTTACTTTTTGTGCCATTGTCTTTTTCGTTTTTTGATTAATCAAATTTCACCACTTCGTAAGGAAGATTCATCGGGTTACCGGTTACAAGGGCTGCTACAGCTTCCCAGATAAGGTCGGCGCGTGGTGCACATCCCGGAAGATAATAATCGATTTTCACGATTTCGTGGCAGGGATACACCTTGTCAAGAATCATCGGAAGCTCTTCATCGTTGGGCATGATCTTCTCGGTGTTCAGACCTACGGTTGGTCCACCCAGATATGCTTCTTCCAGACATTCTTTTACGGGAATTCCGTTACGCATGGCAGGCAGACCGCCCATGATGGCGCATTCGCCCAGCGAAATCAGAATTTTGCAGTTTTTGCGGAATTCTTTCAGTACATGAACGTTTTCGCTGTTGCAGCAGCCACCTTCAATGATACCGATATCGCACTGTTTGGTGAAAGTCTTGATATCATCAATAGGAGACTTGTTGAATTCAACGAGTTCAATGAGTTTCAGAATTCTGTCATCAATATCGAGTAATGACATATGACATCCGAAGCATCCGGCTAAGGAAGTTGTTGCTACAATTGGTTTACTCATTTTTAGTCCTCCTTATTTGGTGATTTTTTCAATATCAGATCCAATGACATTTTTGTCATACTTACGTGTGCCAATAGCATCTTTGAAACCGACTTCTTTTTTCAGGATACAGCCAACAGGGCAGATGTCCATAGCTTTCTGAGCCAGTTCATCGGACATGTTTGCAGCCAGTTTGAGATCCATTGAGATTTCGAGGTGCTGACCTCTGCCTTTGAATGCAAAAATGCTCTTGCCGTCATTATCTTTTATCATACGGATGCAGCGTTTGCAGAAAATGCAACGGTTGCGCTCGAGATAAATCTTCGGAGCAGAAGCCTCAATTTCTCTGCGTTCAAAAGCGTACGGGAAACGCGGAACCATCATCTGGTATTTATATCCCATGG